>JAESFR010000101.1_pt1 | contig 103736 bp, 78 predicted proteins | sample 9266191 | NCBI WGS metagenome assembly JAESFR01 (sample SAMN14503063, study PRJNA617104) | algae metagenome | isolation source: Pleurocapsa minor HA4230-MV1 and co-occurring heterotrophs from cement on... | place: USA: Nuuanu Pali Lookout, Hawaii | collected 2009-07-20
CCGAGTTCGCATCCGCCGTGCGCCACGGCACTCCGGTGACCGCCGACGCCGAACGCGGGTTGGTGATCTCACGGATGCTGGAAGCTGCCCAGCCGTCCGTTCGGACCGGTGAGACCGTCCGGCTCGAGCGCTGACTCACGAGTTGGTCGCGCCGGCACGTCTTCGCTGCTGCGCGCGATTCGATGAGTTCCGGATCGGCCGGGAGTCACAGGCTGCGGTTCAGCAGACAGGCTGACGAACCGGACCCGAAGGAGACGCATGGCACGGCTGATCTACTCGATGGTCACCTCGCTCGACGGGTACGCGGAGGCTACGGAGGGCGGTCTCGGCACCGGGGCAGATGACCCGGAGATACATACCTTCATCAACGACCTCTTCCGCCCGGTCGGCACCTACCTCTACGGCCGACGGATGTACGAGACGATGGTCTACTGGGAGACCGCGCACACCGAACCCGACCAGCCGCCGCACGTCCTGCAATACGCCCGCGACTGGCAGGCCGCGGAAAAGGTCGTGTACTCGACGACTCTCGAGTCGGTGTCCAGCGCGAGGACCAGGATTCAACGGACCTTCGACCCGGAGGCGGTGCGGCGGCTGAAGGCCGAAGCCGATCACGACCTCACCGTGGACGGCCCGAACCTCGCGGCCCAGGCGATCAGGGCCGGCCTGGTGGACGAATACCACCTGTTCATCACCACGACCGTGGTCGGCGGCGGCAAACGGTTCTTCCCCGACGGGGTCCGCCTCGACCTCGAGCTGGTCGTGGAGCGTTCCTTCGGCAGCGGACTGGTTTATGCGCGGTACAGGACCCGCTGAGCTGAGTATCGACAGTCGGCGCCGATTTCTGGCATCGACACCGGCCAACCCGCTGGAGGAGCGGAGGGAGCCGGTGTGTCGTTGATCAGCTCCTTGTCACGCCGCCCCCGGCGCGTCGGCCAGCTCGTTGAACTCCTCGAACAGGGCAAACAGTCGTTGGTCCAGCTCAACCTGCGTCAACAGGATGCCGATCGGCCCGCCGGGAACGACGAAGAAGGTGGTTCCCTGACCGCCGGACCAGCCGTACCGCCCGCTCCGCGGACCCTTGGTGTCCACCCCGACGCCGTACCCCCACCCGGTGCTCGACCAGAAGCCCGGGAAGAAGCTGTCTTCGGTCTTGTTCGCCGCCGGCACCTGGTCGCTGGTCATCTGCTGGTAGTGCTCTGCTGTGATCAGCGACCGGCCATCCGGAGAGCCGCCGCCGTCGAGCGCAGCCAGGAAGCGGGCGTAGTCGGGCACGGTGGACACCAGCTCACCATGGCTGACGTCGAAAGGCGGTGGCCCCGCGTAGAACCCACCCCCGGCCGGCTCCACTTCGACAAGCTCGTCGCCGGCGTAGCGGTACGCCGCGGGCAGCCGGTCGACCTGGCCCTCAGGCACCCACAGGCCCGTATCGGTCATGCCGAGCGGGCCGAAAAGGTCCTGCATCAGGTGCCCCGGAAGATCGCCGGTGACCCGGGCGAGCAGGATGCCGAGGATCGGGAACGAGTGGTGGTAGCGCCAGCCCTCGCCCGGCTGGAAGGCCAACGGCAGGCTGGTCAAGCGGGCCAGCCACTCGTCGGCACCGAAGGTGGGCAGGGTGTCCGGTCCGGCCTCGGTCCCGTTCTCCCGCATGGCTCGGGCCAGCGGGCTGTCGGAGATGATCATGCCGTAGCCGCAGCCGAGGGTCAGCAGGTGGCGCAGGGTGATCGGCCGGACGGCCGGCACCGTGTCGTCGAGCTCGGCCGCCGGGTTCACCAGGACCCGCCGGTCGGCGAGCTCGGGCAGCCACTGCCCGACGCTCGCGTCGAGCTCCAGTCGGCCCGCCTCCACCAGCCGCAGTGCGGCGACAGCCCACACGGCCTTGGTCATCGACTGGATCCGCATGATGGCGTCGTCACGCAGCGGCGGACCGTCCACCGCGGCCGTCCCGGTCGCTACGACCTCGGGTTGCTCTCGGCCGAGGACCGCGACTGCGCCCGGGATGGTGCCGGCCGCGATGTGGCGAGCCAGCAGGTCCTCGACGGCGCTCATGGGGCCACTGTGTCACACAGCAATTGACCTCCGACCTAGTCACCCAACAGAGCGGTGAACCCTCGCGAGAAGTGTTCGTGCACAGACGCTGTGATGTGTGCCGGTGACCCAGTCACTCCTTGATCAGCTTCCAGCGACGCCACTGCCGGCCCCGGGCCGCCCGGGTGTCAGAGCCGACCGGCCGCCATTTCTGAGCAGATGTGGTCGGCCTGCCGGGTGGCCAGCGCGACGATGGTCAGGGTCGGGTTGGCGGCGCCACCGGTGGTCATCACCGAGCCGTCGCTGACGAACAGGTTCGGCACGTCATGCGCCTTGCCCCAGCGGTCCACCACGCCGTCCTCCGGTCGCTCACTCATCCGGCAGGTGCCGAGGTTGTGGGTGGACGGGTACGGCGGGGTGTGATGCACCGAGATCGCCCCGGCCGCACCGTAGATGGAGTCGGCGGCGGCGTAGGCGTGGTTGCGCATCGCGATGTCGTTCGGGTGGTCGTCGTAGTGCACGTCCGGCACCGGCAGCCCCCACTGGTCCTTCACGTCGGTATTGAGGGTGACCCGGTTCGATTCCTGCGGGATGTCCTCGCCGACGAGCCACATGCCGGCGGTGCGCTCGTAGGCGTCCATCTTCTCGGTGAAGCTGCGTCCCCACTCCCCCGGCTCGATGAAGCTGGCCAGGAATGCCGGGCCGAGCGAGAGGGTCTCCATGTAGTAGCCGCCGGCGAAGCCCCGTGAGGTGTCGTGTTTCGCCTCGTCGGCGACGATCCCGGCCATGGTCTCGCCCCGGTACATCCGCACCGGCTTCTCGAACTGACCGTAGGCGGTGCCTGTCATGTGCCGCATGTAGTTGCGGCCGAGCTGCCCGGAGGAGTTCGCCAGGCCGTCGGGGTGCAGGGAACTCGCGCTCATCAGCAGCAGTCGCGGCGACTCGATGGAGTTGCCCGCCACGCACACCACTTTCGCGGCCTGCCGGTGCAGAGCGCCTGCGGCATCGAGGTATTCGACGGCGTTGACGGTACCGCTGTCGTCGTGGGTGATCTTCACGGCGTGGCTCAGCGGACGCAGGTCGAGGTTGCCGGTGGCCAGCGCCCGCGGGATCTCCCGCACCAGGGTGGACCACTTGGACCCGTGCTTGTCGCCCTGGAAATTGAAGCCGTCCTGAATGGAGGCGGGGCGTCCGTCGTAGGGCTCGGCGTTGGTGGCATACGGGCCGGTCGCGTAGTAGCGGTAACCGGCCTTCTCGGCCCCGTTGGCCATCACCGTGTAGTTGTTGTTCGCCGGCAACGGCTTCCGTCCGTGCCGGTGCGTGCTGCCCATCGCGATCTCGGCCTTGTCGTACCAGGGAGCCATTTCCTCCAAGGTGATCGGCCAGTCGAGCAGGTTGGCGCCGTCGAGGTCGCCGTACACGCTGCGGACCCGGAACTCGTGGTCCATGAACCGCGGGGTTGCTCCCGCCCAGTGGGTCGTGGTCCCGCCGACGGCCTTGACGATCCAGGTGGGCAGGTTCGGGAAGTCCCTGGCCACCCGCCACGAACCGCTGGTGGTCCGCATATCCAGCCAGGCCATCTGGCTGAACGCCGGCCATTCGTCGTTGACGTAGTCCTCGCCGGTCAGGTGCGGGCCGGCCTCGAGCAGGACGCACTTGACGCCCTTGGTGGTGAGCTCGTGGGCGATGGTGCCGCCGCCTGCACCGGATCCGATGATGACGACGACCGGGTCGTCGTGCTCGATGGTCGCCATGATCAGGCCTCCGCTCGTTCGACGAGCTCGGGACGCGGCTCATCGGTGTATTCGGTGATCCTGGCGGGCGGTAGCCAGTCCAGGTCGTCAAAGCCGCGATGCAGGTAGCCGCCCTTGTCGTACGAGGGGCCTTCGTAGCCCAGGATGCTCCAGACCTCGCGGTCGTCGTAGAGGGCCACCACGGTCGTCGAGTGCACGAGCTTGAAGAAGGCGCTGTCTGCGATCCGCTCGACGGCGGCGGTCGCCTCGGCGTCCGACAGCGCGCCGAAATCACCGCCCGCGATGCTGTCCAGCTCGTCAAGTCCGGCCGCGACAAGGTTGTCTGTGTCGGCGTCCTGCACCTTCTTGGCGGTCCGCTGGTACGGCCCGTCCGGGAAGCTCGGGTGCGGGTAGGCGACCCGCAGCAGGCGGACCAGCGTGGCGGCCTGCGCTGCGCTCAGCGCGGTCCCCGTGGTCGAACTCTCGGAGGTGTCCCGCTGCAGCTCGACCGGATCCTGCGGATCCTGCCGCTCTGTGGAGTCAACGCCGCTGTCGCCCATGGTTTCTCCTTGCCGGCCCGCACTCCGGTGTGCACGCTCCCGCCCACCGTAACCGCGGTTCGGCCGGACGGCGAGGGGGTCGGTCGCGAATCTTCGAAGTGATGGTTAGCCTGGCCCGACACCGCCGGCACGGGAGGAATCCGATGTACTTCATCGTCGTCAAGTTCAAGACCAAGCCCGAGTGGACGGACAAGTTCGTCGAGCTTGCCACTCCGTTCACCGAGGCCACCCGCGCCGAACCGGGCAACCTGTGGTTCGAGTGGTCCCGCAGCATCGACGAGCCGGACACCTTCGTCCTGGTCGAGGCCTTCGCCGACGACGACGCGGCGGGAGCGCACGTCAACAGCGAACACTTCGCCAAAGCCACCCGGGAGACCCTCCCTCAGGCGTTGGTCGCCACCCCGAAGATTGTGAGCCGCAAGGTGGATGGCTCGGGTTGGGATGAAATGGGTGAGATCACCGTCGCGTGACGGTGGCGACGGTGCACCGCAACTCATGTTCCGTGTAGCGGTGATCTTGGTGTCGCTCGCTGCTGAATGGCTCGGCGGCTAGTTAACAAGCCGCACCGTTTGGTAGGTGTCGAACGGCACCGGCGTGTTCGAGAAGATCGTCTTCAGCATCCGGGTGCCGTGCCCGGTCTTCTCGGCGTCCATCTTGTCCACGAATTTCAACCAGGTCGCAGGAACCTTGAACCGGCGGTGCAGAATTCCGTGGCAGCTCTGGCAGAGGCCGGTCCAGTTCCCGGCTTGACGGTAGTCCTCGGTGTGCGTGGCGATGAAGACGCCTGTCTTGCCGCACATCTCGCAGACTGACGGCCTGATCCATCGTCCCGAGTCGAACATTGCCTTCTGCTGCTTGCCGACGATGTACCGGAACTTCGCGCAGAACCCGTTGTAGGAAGTCATGCCGGCGTACTTTTCGACGCAGACGTGGGTTTTGGGCCGCCCGGTCTTCATCCGACCGCGGCTTTCCATAGATCTTGATTGGGTCGCGCCCACGGCATCGCCGTCAACACGTCTTGAGGATTCTTTCCGAGCATGACGGAGTACCGCGCGGCGACGCTCGGCGTGCGACTGCTGCCCTCGACACAATGCACAAGAACAATCTTGCCGTCTGCGCGCAATTCCTTGATGGTCCGAACCGCGTCGTCCAGCACGAAGGTCAGATTGGGATTCCCGGCCGGTCCCTTGTCGGCCAGCCAGAACTCCACGTGCTCACCGGTGTTGAGGCCTGTCGATCCCATTCGGCACAGGCTGACGACGGCGTCATACCGACCGCCCGCCACTGCGGCCTGGTATCCGCCGACGAAGAGTCCGCTGTCGTGAGGGTGCTGCACAGCGGGGCGGCCGGTCTGCCATCCCGTGTAGTCCATGGATCCGATCGAGGGCCAGCCGGTGGAGTCGTCGCGTCCACCGCCGGCGGTCAGCAGGCCCAGAGTCATCAGGTCCTTCGCCCGCAGCCCCGGCCATCCGTGCAAGATCCGCCGCCAGCGGGCGGGGACCGCCGAGGCGCCCCACCGGGCGCCGAGCAGTGCGCCCGCGATCGCGGCGGTGGTGTCGGTGTCGTGGCCGGCACGAACCGCCAGTTCCAGCGCCTCCTCGAGATGGTGGGCGTCATGGCTCGTGGCATGCGTGATCGCCCACCAGGCGGTCTGCAGTGCGTGCACCACCCAACCGTTGTTCGGGAAGTCCTGTGGCGTCCCCCGCTCCGCTTCGAGCAGCAGCGGCCGCCAGAACTCCGCATCGGCTCCATCGGTGTCGAGGTAGCCGTGCACACCCTCGAAGGTGCCGTGCAGCACGGCGTGCCGGATGGCATGTGACCACAGCTGGCACGCCTGGCCGGCGCGTTCGTCATGGTGAGTGAGCTCACTGACCGCCAGAGCCGCCTGCGCGCAGGCCTTTTCGTCATCCAGGTAGGCGACGCCGACGGCGGCGGTCCGCATCAACGACCCGTTGCCGCCGGTTTTCCCGATGAGCTTGCGCGCCGTCGATCGCATCTCCGCACCGGAGATGTCCCGAGCCGACAGCACGGCCCGGGTTTGGTTTCCGACGTCCTTGGGATCATCAGCGAACCATTCACCGAAGCCGACCGCAACACCGTCCAGCCCGGCCGCAGAGCGGAGGTCGATTCCGTTAGCCGTCACCCGAGCGACGGCCACCGTCATCGATGTGTCGTCCGTCCATTCCCCGGGTGCAAACCCGAACGGACCGCCGCCGATCATGTCGATCGGATCCTCCACTCGCGGGTAGCTGAACTCGTATCCGGCGCCAAGGGCGTCACCGGCGGCAGAGGCCAGCAGCACCCCGGCCGCCCGATCTGGCATCGAGCCGGTCAGCCTCATCAACCCACCACCTGAGGATTGATCACGGACGCATACAGCAGGCGATCGCCATCGAAGATGCCGCGCAGGGCCAACGGACCAGTGTCTGCTTCCATATTGAGACCGGAACCGCTTCTACTCGTTGCGGTGGGCTTCATCTGATCAACGAGCCCGATGAACTCCCTCGCCTTGTAACCTTAAGTGGCGACGTTCTCGGCACCCGCCGCCTCCCGCGCGGCCGACTCCACGATGCGGTCCCAAGCGCTGGCAAGCATGACGTCGTCCGCGAATAACTCCAGCAGCGCCGGCTTGCCGCCGAAGCCGAACAGGACCCCGCACTGCCCAGGCAATGGTGCGAGATCGCTGACATCAACGGGCCGGGCTACCTTTTGCTTCTCGGCGTGCACACGCTGCCAGACCACGTGCTGGTCTGAATCGCCACGGACGAAAGCGGTGGCCCGACGACCGCCGATCGTATGAGCTCGACCACCCGACCAGCGCTCCTGTTCGACACAACGCACCTGGATGACGGTTGTCGAGCCTCCCGCCAGCAAGGTGGATCCAATCGCCACCCTGTCCTGCAGTCCGCCCACGAGCACATCACCATCGAGAATCAGCACAGGTGACGTCACCATCGCCGTCACCTGCAGGTACGGCACTGAGGGTTCGGCAAGCTCACCAACCTTGACCAGATGGCTGTCGGCGACCGCGATAGGACGGCCGTCGAACCGCTCCTGCCAGATCGGGAAAACCGTCAGCCCCTGACGGTGCGTTCCACGGCCGACATGCAGCGCAATGTCTTTCACGATCTCCCCCGGTTCACGCACTCTTCCAGACCCTCCGGTCGATCCGGCAGCCTCGTCTCCCCCGCGCGTGCACCACTCTCGCCCGTGGAGCCGCGCTGACCGCCGGCGGTGACACGAGAGGTGGAGTCAACGTCAGATTGTTACCCACTCTTACTGACAGTAGCCCCCAGTGCCGGTGAGGGGGCGAAAATGAGCGCGAATCCACCGCCCGAATCTCGCTCTGAACTGCAGGTTCGCGCCAGTCAGTCGCCGACTCGGCTCCCGAATGCCGTCTGGATACCGTTGTCTGACAGGAACGATTCCAGCGCGGGGTCGTCGCCAAGCGGACTTTTTATGCTTGCAGCAAGGGTGCGTCACCGATTCCAGCGGTGGCTCGCAACTTGGCCACCGCGGAAGCAGAGACAGTCTGGCAATCTCGTACTCCTGGAACCCCAGGAACCTGAAAAGCCCCGACCAAGGGCGTTGTCCTGATCACCAGCGACCGTCTGCTTCGAGGCGCAGAGCACGGTTGACTATTCGCGGCATACGCGGCATTCATCGGAAAGGACACTGACCGCAACCCGCGAGTGCCTAGACCGTCCAGGAATATCGCAGGCATTGGTCGAGATAATCGGTCGTCCGCTCGGTCAAACGAACGAACCCGAGCTGTCGCAGTAACTGTCGCTTGAGGTCGGGATCACCCAGCGGCAGCTCAAGTTGATCGATCAGGGAACGAATCTCACTGCGCGGGATCTCAGTCAAGTCGCGCGGGCCACGAGTACGGAGCACCACGGCAGGGTGGCCGGGCATATACAGCGTGGCTTCCGGCGGATTGCTGATGCGGTCCTTGATGCGCAACCACTGCCCCGTCCGCACTCCGCTGGCCGTGAGCGAGACAAAGATCCGTTGCGCCTCCCGCCCAACCCGGGAGCCACCGGACGCCTTGACGTACAGCTGGTAGACCCGTTGAGCGTGCATCGGTCCCTCGGCTTCGATGATCTCCGCCATAGCGGCCATCACCTCAACGCGGCTGCCGGAATCCACGGGCGGGACTGGACGTGATGTCCACACCCGGTACGGCGTCAGCGCCACCGCGCCTGTCCCGTGAGCGTCCCTTGACGGTGGGGCAACGCCCGCGTCGTGAGTTCCGGCGGAGATGGGTTCGGTTGTGACGGTTCCTGACGGTGGCGGCTGATACCAGGAGGGCGGCCGGAACTCCGCCGCCGCCGGCGCAGGGGACGCTGGTTGTTCCACTTGCAATTCGGCTGTGACGTTGGGCGTCATACCCGCGACGTACCACGCCGGCGGAGTCCACGCCGGGGTCGCCGGCTCGACGACATTGTCTGTTTCCGGGGAGACGTCGGGGTTGGCCCTCGCAGGCTCGTCATCCGGCACAGTGGCCTCGGCGACGACAGCGGCGCTGGCGACGGGCTCGTCCGAACCAGCGTCAGCCGGGATGTTGTCTTCAACTGGTAGGGGCCCGACGTCCTCGCTCGCAGGATGCGCGCGTGCGACCGGCGCGCTATCCGGAGTTCCTCTCACTTCGCGTGCTACCCCGCGAGCGGCAGTCACCATCCACTCGTCGCCGGTGGGAATTCCCAGATCCGTGAGGCGCTGCCACACGGGTTGCATCGCGACGTCGGGGTCACGGTAGAAGGACGAACCGCGAATCCGTTCGAATGTCCAACCGGCTCGCTCGAGGACCTCCTGCCGTGCCCTGTCCCGATGCCAGACGTCCTCACCGTGCCAGCGGTCACCGTCACACTCGATCGCGAGTCGTCCGTTGGGTCCCGCGACGACGATGTCGAGCCGGTACTGCCCTACCTTGTGCTGCACCTCTAGGCCGCGGTATCCCCTCGCCTGCAACGTGTTCACCACGCGGCGTTCGAACTCGGACTCACAATCCTCCAACAGGTCGCGGCGACGTTCCTCGACCGTGGGCGGTGCAGTGCAGTGCCGGATCAACTCACCGCGGAGATCGCCAGCGGGCAGGTCCTGCGGGTCGACCGAGGTGACCACCCACATCTGATTGCGTGCCCGCGAAGCAGCTACGTTGATGCGGCGCAGCGGCGCCGTTCCCGTCATGGCGCTGAACCTTGTGCTGGGCGCGTTGGGGTCTCGGGCGACCACCGTCGTCAGCACGATGACGTCCCGCTCGTCACCCTGGAAATTGGCCGCCTCGCCGCACCGAATCTGCCGCTGCGCCATCACATCCGGGCCGAGCTGGTCGTACAGCAGGTCCCAGATCCGCTTCGACTGTGCGGTGCCCAGCAGGGAGATGACCCCGAACGTCATCCCGTCGTAGCTGGGATCGCCGCACATCTCGCGGATTAGCGCGGCCACCTGCGCCGCCTCCGGTTCGTTGACGAAGCCGGTGCGATAGCCGTCCAGCACCCGCACCAGACCCAAGGGCGTCCAACCGGGTTGCGGCGGTTGATCGCGGAGCGGAATAATCTGGTCGCCGTAGGCCTGGTGATTGGAGAACGCAATGATCTCCGGTAGGCAGCGGAAGTGTTCGGTGAGCATGACCGGCGTGGAGAACCGGAGGGTGGCCAGGTCGTAGAGGCTCCGGTCAGGGTCGAAAACCGTCTTGTACCTGGGAATGTCGCGCAAATAGTCGTCCATCAGGTTGAAGATCGCCTGGCGGTCGAGCCCGACATGCTCCGGACTGGTCTGCTTGTCGTCGCCAACGACAATCGTGGCGGATGCCAACGCGAGCAGTGGCAGGGCCTCGAAGCCGATCTGGGATGCCTCGTCGATCACCAGCACGTCGAAGGGCGGTACCACGCTCGGGCGAAAGCTGGTCAGTGCGCGGGCGGTAGGCATGATCCACACCGGGACCGCAGTCTTGGCATCGTCGAGAGCAGCGCGCATCTCGCTGATCCAGCGTTGGGCGAACTTGCCGCCGGTCTTGCCGAAACGCGTCACAGCGGCGACGTAGGACTGGAGCGCCTGACGTTCACGGTGGCCGAGATTGTCAGCCAGGCGCCGCCATGCTCGTTCGGTGACCAGTTCGGTGACCGTTCGTCGGCGATCCGCCGACAACTCCTCAAGGACCGCCTGCAGTTCGGCAGGGTCCGGTAGCGCCGCGATCTCGGCCAGCCAAGTTTCCAATTGTCGCCATTGCCAGGCGGCGGTGAGGTTGGCGGGTAGGCCGGCCGCGCTCGGGTCGCGGGCAATATGTGCGGCCCATTCCGGGGTGACTGCGGCAACCCGCTCATTTAGTGCCGTCAGCCGAGCGGCGGGCACGGATATTGCCTCGAGTTGTTCGACGGCATCCCACTGCCCGCGGTATGCGGCGATATCGCCCGCTGCCACGGCATCTGCGAGTTTCAACCAGGTCGGTGACGGACGCTCCCTCTGAGCACCGGCAGCCAGCGCGCCGCGGGTGGCGTGGAGGGACGCTCGCAGTTGGTCCTGCTCGAGCCCGGACAAGGCATCCTGGCACAGCGATGCGGCCTGTTCCAGCGCCTCGGCGCTGGGGCGTTGCGGGACCGGAAATCCCATGAACGACAGCCGCTCGGTCAGGGCGAACCACCGTTGTTGGGACGACTTCAACTCGTCGAGTTCGTCGAGTCGATCGCCGATGTTCTCCTCGGGGAATCCGACAAGCGGCGGCGCCCCCAATTGTCGGGTCTGGTTGTCCCAGATGACGGTGATGCGGTACCGCCGCGAGTGCAGTTCGACGAGGTCCACGCAGCGCTGCACCTGCTCGAGGGTGGTCGGTATGACGGAGTCAATTCGGCAGGCCTCCGTGGCCCGCTTGGCGTCTTTAGCAAAGAGACCGAGCTTCCCGCCCCCTGCGAGTTTGTCCCGCGCACTGATCAGGTCTGTGACGAACTGTTGGCTGACGGGTTCCGGCAGTTGAATTGTGTGCGCGCGCACCGCAGTCCGGAGGCCGATGACCTGTTCGCGGATGTTCTTCAGGTCGTTCGAGAAACTGTCCCATTCGCTTGCCATCAGCGGGTCACGCAGCTGCTCGAGAACGCGACCCAGCCAACCGCTGGCGAGCTTGACGTACCAGTCCCGTTCGCGAATCAACGCGTCGGTCAGCGCGCGAATCGGCTGAACGCCGGCCGCCGTCACCCGGGACCAGTCGTGGATTGTCCCTCGAGCCCGGTCAGCGGGCCCGCTCAGCTCGGCTGCACGGTGAAGCTGCCATTGCAGATCCGCGGGGGTGGGAAGGCGACCGCGATCCGGCAGCGAGTCACCTGCGCGCTGCGCCTTGTCGAGTCCCACGGTCCGCAGCAAGTCGAGTAACTCCGCCAGTTCGGCCGGAGTCACCGGTGGCGGAACGGCTGCGGGGATGGCGTCAGGGATGTAGCTGTAGACGCTCTGGGTCTCGGCGATCCACTCGGCAGCTGCCTGCGGCGTCACAGGCGAGGTGAGCGGCCAAGTACCGGGCAGTTCCGTGACCTCCGCCCTGCGGGTGCGAAGCAATTGAGTCGTGACTTCGGCATACCGACGGTCAAGCGCGTCGAGAAAGGATGTGAGCTCACTGATTCGCGCGTCGGCCGCGACTCGATCGACTTGCCCGACCCTGGTCTGGATCTTCGAGATGGACTGTCCGAGCCGTTTCCTACCCTCCTCGTCGGCACCGAGCACGGACACCGTCAGATCACGAATTCCCTCGGGCACTTTGTCCGCGAGGACCTTGAGGGCCTGTTCCTTCTCGGCCACCACCAGCACCCGTTTGCCGTAGGCGACGTAGTGACTGATCAGGTTGGCGATGGTGTGCGACTTTCCGGTTCCGGGAGGCCCCTGGACGGCAACCCCGGGATGGCGCTGGGCCAGGCGCAGAATCCGCTGTTGTTGCTCATTGGCGGCGAGCGGAAGAAGGAGCGGGTCGAACGCGGGAAGGGAGGAATCGCCAGACTCGCCACCGTCTCCCTCAGCATGTGACTGTTCCTCGGTGGTCAACATGGACCGCAGCGGTGGCGGGATGGATTCAAGATCGTCGATATAGATCTCCCGCATCGCCTGCAGGAAACCCTCAGAGTCCGGCACCTTTCGCCGCAGGAACAGCGTCCAGCCGTTGTCGACGGTGGCGTGCTCGGATCGCCCGGTACCGACCTCGACGAGGCCGCCTTCGTCGTCGACTGCGCGGACCAGGCGGCGCAGAATGTCGTCGCGGTCGGATTCCAGCCACGGGTCGATCGGATCACCCGCCACTGTCTGCCGGATGACGGTGTAGCCGGCCCTGTCGTGCACGTCCAGGCCGATCAGCGGACGACCCTCCACCTCCAGGGGCCCAGCCGGGCGGACTTCCAGGTGCTCCGACCCTCGGGCGGTGTCGATCTCAACGGGGACGGTCAGCAGCGGGTGATCGACCGCGGCGGAGTTGTTATCCGACTCGTCGGTCCAGCGGAGGCGACCGAAGCCCCACACCAGTTCGACGGCGTCGCGGTCGATCACCAGGCGTTCGCGCTGTTCGAACAGATTGCGGTGCAACTGCTTCACCGCATTGGCGGTCTTCCAGTCTTCGGCCCATGGGCGCCAGATGGTGTCAACCCAAGCGCGTGCGGGATGGCTGCGTGTCGTCCATTCTCGTTGCGCTTCTTCGGCCGCCCTCGTCTGTTCGGCAGTGGGCTCCTGCCGCAGTCCATTGGCTGCCGTTGCCACCGGGTCGGGTGCCGGTGGAGGGATCAGTTGCGGCTCGGACTGCGCGGTGATCTCGGCTGCGTCGACGAGAAGAGCATCCACGTCCTCCGGTGGCGTGGGAACGGGCGGCAGGTCGATGAAGTCGACGGCCAACCAGACCTGTTCGCTGGAGCGGACGCGAACCGCGGGATGATCCGGCAGATTGCTGCCGGCCAGCCGGAACATGCCGTGGTCTTCGATCTTGCGAACTGGTGGATTGCGCTGTGCGTCGTAGGCGGAAAGGAAGTCGATGAGGTTCAGGACCTGGGCGCGCGACTGGCCGGTCGGTCCTTCGGTCGGCTCCGTCATTGTTCCCCCGCCACCTGCGTACTGCCCTAACGCGCCGTCATCCCCGTGGCGCCCTGGCGTCATAGTAGGTTGTCGCTCCGACAGCCTCCTCGGAGAACCGGCTCGATCGTCGGGTGAGCCGGTGGTCAGCAACCGCTCACCGCCGGTTGAAGCCCTGATCACCTACGACGCAACGACCGATGCCGCTGTGAAGATGTCCATCGGCATGGGGTATCGAAGCTTCCAGGTGATTCCCATCGGCCGGTCGCCGGTATGACTGACATACGTTGCCGGGCCGAGAAACATGTACGGCATCGTCCCCATGGCGTCGGTCTTGTGTTCGCGAGTGAACAGGAGAATGGACGACCCGAGCTCCTCGTGGTGGATGTAGCGTTGGCCTGTCGTTGAATCCGTCGACGTGGTGGACTGTGACTCCCAGTGGAACAGGCTCGGGCTGATCGCATAGTCCCGGTACATCGTCGTTGGTGAATAGTCCGTCTCGGACTTCTTCAACGTGATGAAGAAGGCGTCGGCGTTCCACCTGGCTGACCGCACCACCCCTTCACGGAAGTACGAAGGAGCGCGATCCAAGGTGGCGTGGTCCAGTGCGGCAAGAATCTCCTCGCGTTGGTACCGGGCGTGCACGCGAAGGCCCAAACCCTCCAGGGGCCCCGACGGGGCGTAAGTCGTGTGTCGCGTCCGGTCAAAGGCAAGATCAATGACGGAGCTGAGGTCGTCCCGTACCGCCCGCTCCAAGCGAAGAGCGGCCAGTCCGTTCTCGAAGGACCTGAAAGAGCCGTTTGGCCACAACGAGAACAGCAGCATCCGGGCGAAAGCCTGATCCGTCTCGGCGAGATCCAAGTATTCCGGACAGTCATCGTTGAGGAGCCGTAGGTAAGCGGCAAGCCGTGCCGGGTCGTCGACGTGGGCGAGTGCGCGTACCCGGCGCAGCAGCTTGTCTTCCGCCGGGCCACCGTCTCGGGTTGGTAGGTCGGCGTCTCGACGCAGCCGTGTCCACGTTCGATCAACACGCACGACGGCGGACAGCTCGACACCGGAACTGTCCAGGAACACAGGCAGCGTTGACTCTCCGCAGGCGCGCAGCTCGGCGACGATGTCTTTCCAGCGATTGCTGATCTGGCTCCTGATGTTCTCCAAGACCAAGTCTTGTGATTGCCGATCGAGCACGATTTGGGTGCCGGACGGCAGGAAGGGGAATCCGAGTTCGACCTGCCGCTCCAGCTCACGCCGGCCGGCGCCGGTCATCGCGCGATAGCGAACGTCGAATCGGAATTCTTTCCGATGGTGCCCGACGAAGTCCAACGCGGTCAGCACGGCCTTGTTGGGGGCGCGCCGCAGTCCCCGACCGAGTTGCTGCAGGAAGACAGTCGCACTTTCCGTGGGTCGCAGGAACAGCACGGTATCGACGTCTGGTAGGTCAACACCCTCATTGAAGACATCGACGGTGAAGATGATGTTGATCTTGCGCTCCCGCAAGTCGGCGAGCGCCTCATCCCTCTTGTCTTGGCGCGTTTCGCCGGTGACTTGGGCCGACGGGACCCCCGCCTCGTTGAACACTCTGGTCATGTACTCGGCGTGCGCGACTGAGACGCAGAACCCCAGCGCTCGCATCCGCGATGGTGCGCCGACCTTATCGCGCAGGCTGCGCAGCACGAGACGGGCCCGAGCGTCATTTCCGGTATAGACATTTGAGAGCGCGTCCTGATCGTATCGACCACGCGACCACTCGATGCGGCGTAGGTCCGTCCCGTCGGCGATGCCGAAATAGTGAAATGGAATCAGAAGGTCGGCACTCAATGCGTCCCACAATCGGAGTTCCGCCGCTGTGCGTCCGTCGAACAGCGACCGCACGTCGAACCCATCAGCGCGCTCCGGAGTCGCTGTCAGGCCGAGCAACTCGGCCGGCCGAAGACGTTCCAGGATTGCTCGGTAGGTGGGCGCCTCAGCGTGGTGGAACTCGTCAATGACGACGATGTCGTACGCGTCGCCGGGAATGTTGGCGACTCCATACGAGTGCAGCGACTGAACGGACGCGAACACATGCCGCCACCGCTCCGGTCTGCTCCCACCCACGTACAGCTCACCGAACGTGTGGTCGGCAAGGACTTCGCGATACGTCCGCAGCGACTGTTCGAGGATTTCACGCCGGTGGGCGACAAAGAGCAGTGACGGCCGGTCAGCGTCATCGAGTCCGCACAGTCCCAGATAGTCGAGAGCCGCGATCACCGTCTTGCCGGTGCCGGTGGCCGCGACGATGAGATTGCGGTGCCGGTCATGCAGGACGCGCTCGGCGGTGAGCGCCTGGAGCATCTCGGTTTGATAGGGATAGGGGCGGACCTCAAGTCCGGAGAGCACGATGTGGCCGGCAGAGTCGCGACGGGAACCGTTGGCCACCGCGAGCGCGTCGTCAAGCCGATCACGATCCTTGTCTGGGTCGTATCGCTCGAAGCTGCCGTCATTCCAGTAGGTGTCGAAAGTTGCACCGAACTTCGCCATGAGCGTTGGCGTGACTACCCGGGACAGCCGGACATTCCATTCCACACCGTCCAGCAGCGCCGCTCGGGACAGGTTTGAGGAGCCGACGTAGGCGGTGTCGAATTCGGTCCTGCGCCGGAAAAGCCAGGCCTTTGCGTGCAAGCGCGTCCGCAGGGAGTCGTACTGGATTCTGACCTCCGCGCTGAACTCCCTGACCAACCGGTCCAGGGCCACCCGTTCCGTTGCCCCCATGTAGGTCGTGGTCACCACCCGCAGCGGCACGCCGCGGCGCCGGAGATCCTGGAATTCCGCCTCCAGGATCCGGAGGCCGTGCCATTTGACGAAGGCGCACAGCAGATCCACCTCGTCCGCGGTGACGAGTTCGGCACGCAGTTCGGCACCGAGTGAAGGCTCGCCGCGGGCGTTGGTGAGCAGAGCTGCGTCGGACAGCGGGGTGGCCGGCCGGGCCGTGGAGATCTGAGCGACGCCGGGACCGGCCGGCGGTACCAGCGACATCAGCTGCCGCGGGTTGTCCAGGGCGGCATCATCTTGCTGTTGCAGCACGGCCAGCAATTGGTTGACCAATTCGACTCGCTGCGCGGGGTCGCGCCGCGCCGACAGCGAGCGCAACGTAGCGTCGCGGACGTGCCGCGCGAGGATTTCCGGTTGCTCCGCCTCATCGATGGCTCGCAGGTCCGGGACTCGATTCGTCGCCGCACTGAGGCGGGCCTCTAGGCGCTGCGTGAGCAGGCTTTCGTAGAGGCCGTCGCTCAGTTCCTCCATGGACAATCCCCCCGTCATCGACCCGCTGATCATTGCCAGTTGATCATGACGGCGCCGCGTGGCCACGGAGTCATTGCAGACCGGTCGCCCGCATGGCCTACTCCGGCGGCGTGACCAACACGCCGACTGCGGCCGCGGCGGACCGGAGCCGTTGGTCCCAGACGGCGAACAGCACGGTGGTGTCGCCGATCACCAGCAGGCTCGCCAGGTGCACAGCATCCGCGCCGCGGAGCGCATGCCGCCCGGCGAGCCGACCCGCCTCCGCGGCGACCGAGGCAGTCAGTTCAACGGCGCGAGTGGCTGCCCAGTAGTCCTCCCAAGCAGCTTCGGCGCGCCGGAGTTCCGCCGGCGCCAGGCGTCCAGCACGACCCGCCGCGGACACAGCCGCACGCATCTCGGGGTAGGCCAACCGGCTGGACACCGCCGCGTCGCAGCCGTCCCATAGCTCCGCAGCCAAATCACTGCCGGGTTCCTCGACCACCAGCTTGACGGAGGCACTGCTGCCGAAATAGACGACGGTCATGGAGGTGTCAGCGACGTTGCTGGCCGACGAGTTCGGACACCGACCCGGTCGGATGAGCCCTCCGGGCGCCGCGGGCCTTTGGTCGCGTTGTGCTTGGCTTGCTCAACAATCCGCGCTGGGTGAGGTGGTCGAGCAGCGGCGCAGAGTCGACGGCCAGGATCCGCGCCACAGGTATGCCCCGTTCGGTGATCACGACGTCCTCACCGGCCTTCGCGCGCTCAATCCAGCTCGACAGCTCGGCCCGCAGGGTGCTGACTGCGACATCCATGCACCAAACGTACACTCGAACGTGGCTTCTTTGTACACAGAGAGGCAGGCGTTAACCGATCGAGGCGATCACTACAACCAATGTCAGTTGCCGGGCGTCATCGTCGGCGTCCGGCGGCCGTGCCTCCGGCGCAGATCCTGCACGGCTCAAGGCCTCGTTGGCGGGCGGAACTTCGAGTCATCGAGGTCATGCGTGAATTGCCGGCTCCGGCATCGAGGGACATTGCGCGCGGAACTGTCATTGCGTTGCAGTCTTGACGGAGATGAAACGTCGTGCCAAGCCGAGTGGCATACACGAAATCCTTCGACCGGCGGTCCTCTAGACCGTGGACGCAGAATCGTCGATCAAGATCACAGAGCTCGCACCAAATTCGCTGCCGAGTGACCTGCTTGGCCGTTGTCGGCCGCCGCACAACTTGAGGCTGCGGCATTCTTGTTTGCGTCCCCGGCGTCGACGGGCTCGGCTCAGCAACGGTAGCCGGACGCATCGGCGCGCTGTTTGGTCCACCTCGACGACGGCGACCACGCCACCAACTCAGCAAGCCCACTGCTCAGCTCCTTTTGCACGAACGGTTCGCATCTGAAGGTTAGCTGCCTAAAGTCCTGCCTGGAGAAACCAAGATGGACTTCGCCCCTGCCCCACGTTGGATGGAAAGGCACCGCGCCTCACGCCCATTGACTAGGTCGGTGAACCCAGGCCCGTCGACGGCACAAATGTGACGGCCGCGCAGTCGCTGCTCGTGGACGTAGATGATTTTGGCAGAGTATTGCAACACGCGATCTGTCACTACCTGGGTGGACAAGTCACCTATTACTAGCAGGGTCACTTTGCGGCTCTCGTCATCCACCGACTGCGCTCCACGCTCGACGACTCGACGTCCGCACTCCTTCTTCGTCTCCCATTGGCCGGAGAAGCAAGTCTTTCCGGTAAACAGCACGGTGTGGCCGTGCAGACTCAAGACTCCAGCGCAACCGTTGCTTTCGGCAACCATTCCGCGAACTCCTATCAGTGACGGGGCAGGACCCTTGTAGATTCCGAACCGAGACCCTCTCAGGCTCGCCCGCGGGACGCTGACTGTGAGACGCGCATCCGACCTGGACGTCACGTCACGAGTTGCTCTTTCGTCCGTGTGCCTATCGGTCATTCGATGGTCCGTTGCTTGGGAGCGTCGTTCCGACGCCGAGGGCTAACGTCAGTCACGGAGCGTGCCGGGGGCGGCAAAGCGAGGGATCAACGGTGACGAATGGCGAAGCCAGGATGGCTGGTATGACGACTGCCCTGGAGCCCATCGACAATCCCTCAGCCGCTGTCGGCCGAGTGCTCGGTACCGAGGACTCCACCCCGCTGAGCTTCCATGTAGCGCTGCATGAAGACGCCTACCTGCAGCTCGACGACGTCGTCATCACCAGCCGAGACGTCCCTGGATTGGGGCAGGTATCTACTGCCGGGGTCGTCACCGAAGTGACAGCGAGACACGAGGGTGCCAGCTTCGGCTCCGACGTCTTCCTGATCAGTGACGGGGTGCTGCCGGCCCGGGTACAGGAGACTGCGGAGATCACCACCACCAGGGTCGAGCCGGAGTGCTATGTGCCGCCCCGCCCCGGCGAACCTGTCCGCCGCGCAACCGGCGAGGACCGCGAGCATGCGCTGTACTTCGACCAAATGGACCGCAAGCTCCCCATCGGACTCGGCCGGGACGGCTCCCCGATCTACATCAACCTCGATTTCCTGGACGGCACTCGGGGCGCGCATGTCTCCATCAGCGGGATTTCGGGCGTTGCGACCAAGACCAGTTACGCGCTTTTCCTGCTGCACTCCATCTTCCGGTCCGGAGTCCTGGCCGCCCGCGCCGTGAACGCCAAGGCGCTGGTGTTCTCGGTGAAGGGCGAGGACCTGCTGTTCCTGGATTACACCAACACTCGACTGAACGACGAGCTGCGCCACGAGTACGCGCGAGTCGGCCTGCCAGCTGAACCCTTTGCGTCCGTTGGCTTCTACTCGCCGCCCACTCCGGATGACCCGACCGGCCGGCCGCACGTCGCCGGCCGCACCAGCGGCGTCGAGCCATTCTGGTGGACCCTGCAGGAGTTCTGCTCCGGCGAACTGCTGCCCTACGTCTTCACCGACGCCGACGACGAACGCAACCAGTACACGATGGTCGTCAGCCAGGTCGCCGCCCGACTTCGCTTCGACGCTGACCCTGTCGGGAAGGACGGCGGCGTCAGCATCGACGGGACGACGTGCCGCACCTACGACGAACTCGTTGACGTCATCATCGATCGGCTCACCGACGACGCCACCCGACCGCAATGGGCCGGACCAGTCACCGGTGTGGGAACGATCAACGCCTTCATCCGCCGACTGCGGTCATCATTGAAACCCCTCAGGGATCTCATTCGCGCGGACCTGCCAGATACCGGGTCCCGGCAAATCTCCACCGCTAACCAGCAGGTCACCGTGGTCGACCTGCACAACCTCCGCGAGCGAGCCCAGCGTTTCTTCGTGGGTGTCGTCCTGGCAGCAGAAACCGCCCGCAAGGAGGCGTCCGGGCCGGGCAGCCTGCTGTTCACGATGATCGACGAACTCAACAAGTACGCACCCCGCGAAGGCAACAGTCCGATCAAGGACGTTCTCCTGGACATCGCCGAACGCGGACGAAGCCTCGGAATCATTCTTATCGGCGCCCAGCAAACCGCCAGCGAGGTCGAACGGCGCATCATGTTCAACTCCAGCATCAAGGTCGTCGGGCGCCTCGACGCCGCCGAGGCCGGCAGGCCCGAATATGGGTTCTTGCCGCCCAGTCAGCGGACCCGGGCAACGCTCGCGAAGCCCGGCACCATGTTCGTCAGCCAGCCGGAGATCCCGGTGCCGTTATCTGTCGAATTCCCGTTCCCGGCGTGGGCCACCCGGCAGGCTGAATGCGGAACACCGCCGCCGGCACCGGCTCACCGGCCAACGGCTTCCGCCTTCAGCAGGCTGCCGCAACCGCAGGACGATGCACCACCGTTCTGAGCCATCAGTGAGGACGCATCGCCAGGAAGGAGGATCGAGACGTGAAGCTGCTGCACACCGCTGACTGGCACATCGGCAAAACTTTGAAGGGCCGCAACCGGCTGGATGAGCAGCGGCAAGTGATCGCGCAGATCGTCGCCGTCGCACGCGAGCACCAACCCGATGCCGTCCTGGTCGCCGGCGATCTCTACGACATGTCCGCCCCGTCCGCGGAGGCGCAGCAACTGGTGGTCCGGGCCCTGCTGGCTCTCCGTGATACCGGGGCACAGATCATCGCAATCGCCGGAAACCACGACAGCGCAGCCACTTTCGACGCGTATCGACCGTTGATGGGAGCCGCCGGGATCACCCTGGTGGGATCCGTCCGCATGGCAGACAAGGGTGGGGTGGTCAGCTTCGACGCCCGGTCAACCGGTGAGCGGGTCAACGTCGCGGTGCTCCCGTTCCTGTCCCAGCGCTACGCGGTGCGGGCGGCCCAGTTGATCGCCTCCACGCCGTCGGAGATGTCCAGGGACTACGACGACATGGTGCGCGAAGTCATCGCCAACCTGGCTCAATCATTCACACCGGACGCGGTGAACGTGGTGATGGCCCACCTGACCGTCACCGGTGGCACGCTGGGCGGCGGCGAGCGGGCCGCGCAGTCGATCTTCGAATACAACGTGCCGGCCAGCGCCTTTCCGGCCGAAGCGCACTACGTCGCGTTGGGCCACCTGCATCGCCGGCAAACCCTCCCCGCTCCGTGCCCCGTCGTCTACAGCGGGTCGCCGTTCGCCGTGGACTTCGGCGAGCAGGACAACACCCAGGTGGTCTGCCTTGTGGAGGCCACTCCCACCACTCCCGCCAAGATCACCGACATTCCCATTACCGCTGGCCGCCGGCTGCGGACCGTGCACGGCACTCTTGCCGAACTGGTCGCCCGGGCCGACGAGTTCGGCGACGACTTCCTCCGCGTCTACGTCCGAGAGCCCACCAGCGCCGGGCTCCGCGAATCCATCACCGACGCCTTGCCGAACGCCTTGGAGGTGCGAATCGACCCGGAGTTCGCCGCGGTGGTCAACCCGGCCCGACCGACGGTCAACCCGTCCGACCGATCCCCAGCGGAGCTGTTCGCCGAATACTGCGCCTCGATGGGCTTCTCGGACACCAGAGTGCAGGCGCTGTTCGAGCAATTGCATGATCGGATCACCATGTCCGGTTCGTCGGGCTGAGGATAGGCATGCGACCGGTACTGCTGGATATGGACGGCTTCGCGTCGTTCCGCGATCAGGCGACGGTCGACTTCACCGACGCCGACTACTTCGCCCTGATCGGTCCGACCGGCTCCGGGAAGTCGACGGTCATCGACGCGATGACGTTCGCCCTGTACGGGACGGTCCCGCGGTGGCAGGACAAGCGGATGGTCATGTACGCGTTGGCCCCGACAGCGGTGCGCGGCACCGTGCGGTTGGTGTTCGACGTCGAGCACGAGAGGTATGTCGTCGCACGAGAACTGCGACGCGCGAAAGCCGGCGGGGTCAACATCCGGAGTGGTCGGCTGGAAAGGCTTCTCGACCCCACTGCCATCGGGACGATCAATGACCTGACGGAGGTGATCGCCGCCGACGGCCAGGTCACCGCAGCCGTCGAGAAGCTGTTGGGGCTGCCTTTCGAGCACTTCTGCCAGTGCGTGGTGCTGCCACAAGGTGAGTTCGCGGAGTTCCTTCGCGCGAAGGGCTCCGATCGACGGGAGATCCTGCTCAAGCTGCTCGGCGCCGGCCTCTACAAGGACATCGGGCAAGCGGCCAATTCCCGGGCATCTGCTGCCAGCGAGCGAGGCAGGCTATTGGCCGGCCAACTGACCGGCTACCTGGACGCAACGCCTGAGACGGAAAAGCGGGCCGCTGAGCGAGAAACGGCCCTGCTGGCGCTCACCGCGAGTGTGGACCTCGTGGCTCCGCAACTCCGTGCCGCGACCGACGCGGTCGCGCAGACCCAGCGCGCCCTCGACCAGCTCACCGCAGAGCATCAGTTGTTGACCTCGGTCAGCATCCCAGACGGTGTCGCCGAACTCGACAGTGCCGTCACTGCCCACCAGGTGGACCTACAACTAGCTAAGGATGCAGAACGGTCCGCGCAGACCGCCGACACCCGGGCCCGGGACGCTCTCGCGGCCGCACCGGATCGCGGCCCCCTCGAGCAGGCGCGGCGTAATCACGCTGAGCAGCGCCGAATCCTCGCCGAAGTTCCCTCGGCCCGAACGGATCTCGAGTTGGCGGCGACTCGGCTTGAGCAGGCCAGCGAGGAATCCATCGCCGCAGGTCACGCCGTCGAAAGCAGTCGAACCGCCCGAGAAACGACCGCAACCGCCGCCGCGACGGCAAACGACCTCGTCCGTCGACTGACCGCCGAGGCGGAGAGCCTCGCCGCCGTCGCCCTTCCTGCCGGGTTGGCCGAGCTCGATGAACGCACCCGCACCGCCGCCACCGCTCTCCAGGAGTCCGCCGATCGCCTTACCGCCGCCGAACAAGACGACACGGCGGCCAGGGCGACTCTTCGCGCCGCGCCTCGGCGCGCGCCGTTGGAGTTAGCCCTGCGGCAGCTCGCTGAGCTGGCAGAGGCAAGCTCGGGCCTCGAGTCGATCCACGAGCGCGCACGACTGGCTGCGGCGGAGCGTGAGCGCACCGAGGCGGCCCTGGCTGCGGCAACGATCGCCCGCGAAAAGGCCCGCGCCGCCCGCGACAAAGCCGCCATCGAGGGCGGGGCGGCAGCACTGCGACCGCACCTGGTGGCCGGCCAGTCTTGTCCGGTCTGCGAACAGATCGTGACAACGCTCCCGCCACCAGCGCACGCACCGAAACTGGTAACGGCCGAAAAGGCCCTCGTCGCAGCCGACGCCACGGTGCAGAAGGCCCGCGCGGAAGATTCCGCGGCAGCCCAGGCCGTGGCCGCCATCGACGCCGAAAAGTCCGCGGCCCAGCAACGCGTCACCACCCTGCGTACCGCGCTCCAAGGACAATCGACCGACGAAGCGGTCATCCGGGACGCACTCGGCGAACTGGACCGGCTCGACACACGGGTTGAGGCCGCCGACGAGGCCGTGCGGCGGGCGCGGGAACAGAACGCCGCGGCACAGGCGGCCCTTGTTCAGGCAGAGACGGATTCGGCCACACTGCGGCGTTCCCTGCAGCAGGTCCGGGATCCACTGGTGGCGTTAGGCGCACCAGAGATGGATGGATCCGAACTTCGGACGTCGTGGACCCACCTTGTTGATTGGGCTGCTGCTGCGGCAGATACCCGGCGGCAGGCACTACCTGGAGCCCGGGCCTCGGATGACGCTGCCCAGGTCGCGCTTCGCGTGGCCGAGAAGGCGCTGATCGATGCACAAACCCAAGCCGTGCAAGCAAGGAAGGCCGAGACCGATGCCACCGCATCCCACGAGCGGGTCAAGGCCGCGCTGAAGGGATTGCAGACCCGGCTGGGCGAACTTACCGCGTCGCTCGCCGAGGCGCCCACCGATCAGGAAGCCCAAGCCCAGCTCGCCCGGATCGACGAACTCGCCGCCGCAGCCCGCGTGGCCAACGCCGTCCTCCAGGACGCGCGGCTATCACGGGAACAGGCCGAGGTCTCGGCGCGGGCGCTTGACCGCGAGGTTGTGGTCGCGTGGCAGGCATTGCGGAAGGCCCGGGACGGGCTGATCGGTCTCGGTGCTCCAGAGTTAGCGGACGGATCGGTCCTCTCGGCATGGAATTCCTTGATCGCGTGGTCCACGGAGCAGGCCGGCACCCGGGCTGAGGCGCTACCGGCGGCGCGGGAGGCCGCAGAGGCGAGTACGCAACGACGCAGCGAGATCGAGACGCTCCTGGTGGACGAGTTCGACGCACTCGACGTCCCGCTTCCATCCGGCGACGTCAGCAGCACGGCACCGGTGGCGGCGGCCACCGCACTCAGCCAGGCGCGCGCCAAACTCGCACGAATAGTCGAACGTCGGGCGGAGGCAGCCCGGTTGACGGTCGAGCACGCCGCCGCGGAGTCCGAGCAGCAAGTGGCCAGCACGCTGGGAAACCTCCTGCGGAGTAACCAGTTCCCGGAGTGGTTGGAGGCGGCTGCACTCGACACGCTTGTCGCGGATGCCTCCGTGCGGTTGGCCGAGCTGTCGAACGGGCAGTTCGAGTTGACCCACCGCAACGGGGAGTTCTTCGTCATTGACCACGCGGACGCCGACAGCCAACGAGGAGTCCGAACCCTTTCGGGCGGTGAGACTTTCCAGGCGAGCCTGGCTTTGGCACTCGCGCTGAGCACTCAACTGTCGTCGATGGCGGCCGCCGGGGCGGCCCGGCTCGACTCCATCTTCCTCGACGAGGGATTTGGCACCCTCGACGAATCGACCCTGGAGATCGTGGCCGCCACCCTGGAGGCTCTTGCTCAGGGCGACAGGATGGTCGGCGTCGTCACCCATGTCGCTGCGCTCGCCGAGCGAGTGCCGGTCCGCTTCGTGGTCCACCGCGACAGCCGCACGTCCAGCATCTCCCGGGAGACGGCATGACGATCGATCCTTTTGATGTGCAGAAGGATGGCGCCGCCGCGGGGCACCCGCGTCCCAAGATGAGCTTCTCCGTCGACGGGTGGGACCCGACCTACGGCACGAGCCTGGAGCTCGAGGATGACCTCGGGGAATCGTCCGCCGAGGTCGACATCGGCATCGAACTGCCGCCGGATCAGTGGCAACCCATCCCCGCCGCTCCTGTGGTCGCACCGCCGTGCCCGGTGCTGTTCGTCGACGGCGTTCGGCGAATTGAAGCCCGAGTGTGGATCAACGACGTGAGCAACGGTTCTCCCGCCACGGACGCCTCGGCGGCGATCTGCGCCTCCTATGCAGCGGGTGTCGTGTGCTGCTGTGACGCCGGCGCTCATTTCGTCAGTGCGGAGACCGGGCGCGGGCTGTTCACCGTCGCACCGCACGCAGAGGACATCGTGACCTCCGCTGGACTGTTCGCGGCGAGCGTCGCGAAGCCAAATGCCAAAATGCCGTTGTCCGTGACACTGTCCAGCGCCCTACAGGGGCGGCTGGCCGATATCGAATTGCTCGTCTCGGTGGGAGCGCGAGCGCATTCGAACGGACACTCCGCTTATGGTGAAGATCTACTTGTGGTTGACGGGCCGCTGCGGGGGCGCAGCCATCTCCCGCGCGCGCTCGGGTACATCAAGAGCCACCGCGCCGCCTACCTGCCGTCGGAACAACACTCGATGGTCGGCAGATTGGCTGCGGGACAACGCACGCCAGTGTTCCGCATGGGGACCACCTGGGATCGGCACTCCTGGTACCTGCGGCTCCCCTGCCTGCCGAGTGCTCCCTGGTCCGGCGTCGTGCGGGTCGAGTGCTCCGCCGACCTGCCGGTGGCTCAGGTTGTGGCACTCGCCAATCTCAGTCAGGTGACGTTGGTCCGGTTCGCCTCCACGGAACACAAGGACGCCCGCGCGCCGCAGAATCTGTATCCGATTGCCGGGTTGGAGCGGGAGTTGCGGCGGAGGCTTGGGGATTCGGGACTGCTGTATCGGGCTCTACGGATGGCCGCCAGCAGGTGACGTCAATTCACTGATCACGTCTTCGTTTAGCAAGATCTCGCTGCCGACTGCCTCAACCTGGATTACTCTCGATTAACCACCAAACTTTCTTAACCAAGAGGAGCAATCATGACGGACATCGTCGCGTGGACAGCCGCAGAAGATGACCGTCCATTCTCAGCGAAGGCTGCGGGCGCAGACGACGCCTGGGCCTCCTGGATTCCACGGGCGTGGCATGCGGCTGCCGATCGAGAAGGTCGTCACCCCCCGCCCGAGCGGCCCATAGCAATGAGTGGCCCGGGTCATGGACGGGTGCTCAATGAGCACGCAGAGCTGCTTGCATGGTGGGGGCCTTTCACACACCTCATGCTTTTTGGCCTTGGATGGCCGAATCCGGCTCTCGGAATTTCCCGTTGGCAGCAAATTAACAGGCCCACGGCAGATCCGCTCCTAGCGGTTATTGCGAGGTGGTGGGGTTCGGATCTCCAGCCGTTCTTGAATTGGTCGACTACGTCCGCTCACCTTATTCACGCATTGAACGCCATCCGTGCTGAACAAGGCAATGGCATTGGACCAATACTCGATGTAACGTCACTTGCGAACTGCGAGGGCCTGGTTCGTCCGGAATTAGACTTTCAGTGGTTTGGTCAAGGAGCTGACGAAATGCACCTCATTGCGAATCTAACTCCAATCGAGATTGACCCACGCGCAGAATTCGAAGTATTGAAAAGAAGAAGTGTCGGCGGACAACCAAACCGGGCAGTGCTACTCTTGGACCGCTACCAGGGTTGGTATGCCCGGCTTTCTAAGCTCGAACTACCCGCGACCGAGCCGGGCCGAGGATGGCGGGTTGACGTTATTGTCGAGCCGTTGGGATGGCTCGGTCAATATCGTCTCTCGCGTCATTCCAATAGATGGTTCCGGGGTCAACATCGCTGGCATCAGCTGGGCGTATGACTGCTGTTTGCATCCGACTGGCCAACCTTATCTCAATCCAACCCCGAGCCTCCGATTGCGGCATGATCACCCATCACTAGAGCCCTGCGTAGTACATCTGCTACCTTTGATACTTCAGTGAGACCTGCCTGATCATCGGCCGCCGTACTGAAGTCCGGTAACACGGCAATCGGACCCCTGCTGGCCATTTCCAAATTCAGCCGGCGAATGAAGGATTTTCGCCAGGCCTTCTCGGTTTTCGCCCGGGCCCAGTAGTGAGCGGGGATATCGGCCCGCAGGCCTTTTATGTCAAGGTCGAGCTCTCCTACCAGCCGCCAGCAGATCGGCCCCACACCTCGCTTGATACTGACTGCATCCCGAAGGGGTTGGCCGCAAACGTGGCAATATCCCTTGACAGGGTTCATGAAGCCGTGAAAAGATCGATTCGAAAGACCACGAATTCGCTCATCAATGCTTTCTCGGCGCTGAATCTCCGCCTTACTCGCCGGTATCCATGTGACACGGACCTGGCCAAGATCAACGCGTTTAAGGCATTCATCAAGCGTACCGATAACTGCGCGAGAAATCTCGAATGGTGTGTCGGAGCGCCAGGTTCCAACCAGCGTTCTGCCGTCAAAATCGCTGCTCGGCTTCAGCGACATATCGGGATGCCGAAATGACGGCGGCTTGTCGGCCTCCCATATTAGCCATCCGGCCGTCGCAAGCGCTCCTAGCAGCCGCGCGCTTGAGGTCGCTATCCATGCAACCCACTGCGGGGACCCCAGGATGACGCGATCAATGTTTATCCTGAGCGGGCCGGCACCTGTCATGCGCGAGTTCGATGAAGAAACCTGCAATGCCAGATCGTCGAGATGAATGGCATCTACTGTTGCCTGCAAGCGGGCGAATGCCTCTCCCCAGGTTCCTCCGAGATCGGAGCCATTAGTCAAAGGGAGCCACGACATCCGAAACGGAGGAGCGCGAAACCTTGGATGCCACGGCCCCTGGTCCACAGGCAGGGCTTCCACCGCCTGACGTCCAAGCTTGCGACTGTCGCCAGTACTTTCGTCCGGCCTGCTGGGTACCGAAGGTGTTTTTGACTTTGGTTGTACTCGCGTCTCCGATGATCTCGAAGTGCTAACAAGACGATACCTTGCCGGGTTTGTTCCAACACGTTCGAACGTTTTTGGTTCGGAACTTACGAGCCTGTTCACCTCGGCGTTCGTAATTATGTTCCCCGACCGACTCAGCTTTTCGGCAAGCTCGCGAGTAGATAGAGGGCTGCCGTGATTCCGCAAGGCTTGTCTGACTCGATCACGCAGATTTGAATCTGCCCCAATCCGGGAACCGCTTCGTCCACTCTTGCGTTGGCTAGGCACCCTACGACCCCGGCCGATCGGACACAAAGGCAGGCGAAACTGACGTGCTATTCAGCCTCACTACAGGCCTACGGAGCATTTCCGAGGCGCCCGCAGGGTCGCATAGGCGCTCGCCAAGGGTTTGCCGCGCCATGGCCGAGGGCAGGGCAACAGAGAATTTGAGCCCGGCGACAGCTTCCAGGCTGGGGTTAGGGACGGCGGCTGCGTCGGCCTGATGGAGGTCGACTTCTTCCGGCAGGTCGAGGTAATCGTTCTCGACGCCATTCACCTGCTGGCCCAGGCCGGCCAAGAGTGACGCGTTGGCCTTCAGTCCCGCCCAGGTCCACACACGTTGGCCCCCGCCCCGCTTCCACGCGACAATGCCACGGTCATTGACCTCGTGATGACGCGTTTCACGCACGTGCTCGAGTGCCTGCGGAGCTCGCTTTGAAAGTTGCACGTCTGGAGTCTGCCCGAGCAGGACCGCGCGGCGCGCTTGTGTCATCTCGTACGACAGAGCGATCGCATCTGACGGCCACTTCACGTCGCCCTTTGTCTTGACTTCTTCGACCCAGACGGTGAAGCGCTCCCAGTCGACCTCGCGTATGTGCCAGCCCCGACCCGCCAGGATCAAGGGCTTCAGCTCGCGATCCGTCGGCGCTGGCAGCGAGAGTGGCGACACGAACCCAATCTCTGTGGTGCCGGCGACCACTCGGAGCTCGGGAGCAGCAACGAAGGACGACAAAAGTTCGATGAAGTTGCGCTTGCCGAATTCCTCCTCGGCCCGCGGTCCAATGGAAAACAGACCCGAGTCCTCGACGAGGAAGTTGGCCGAGCGCAGGTAGTCGAGGACCTGAGGTCCGTCGGCCATCAGTGGGAGATCGCCCCACCAATCCCCTATCGCTGAAGGTCCAAAACGCCCCTCCTGAAGCGCAAGGGCAAGGAGCTGTTGGGAAGCCAGGTGCCTGGGGTGCGGGGGCGCGGTGACATCCTCAACGAAGCCCCTGCGCCACAAGAGCAGGAGCGCCGCCGCATCGAGGATCCCGTCAAGGTTCGTTGCAAGGAACAGCGCGTTGCGAGTGGCTCCGGCGCGACGACCGGTGCGTCCGAGTCGCTGCAAGAACGACGACACGGTCCTAGGAGCATCGATCTGGATCATGCGGTCGAGGTCGCCGATGTCGATGCCCAGTTCAAGCGTCGAGGTGGCAACGATGACGGTGTTCTGGGCTTCGGCGAAGGCCTGTTCCGAGCGTCGCCGTTCGTCTACCGACAGCGACGAGTGAGAGACGTAGGTCTGGACTTCTCGTTCGCGGAGTAAGAACGCAAGTTCCTCGGCACGGCGGCGGGACTCGAGAAAGACGAGACGCTTCTCGCCGCGGTGCATGCGCGAGATGACGCTGGCCGCGTTCTCCATGCTGCCGACGTAGTCCAGAGTGACCTCAGGTCCTGGAGCAGCCGCGGCGGCGTCCGCTTCAACAACCTGAAGCGGGCCGCGACCGTCGGTCGAGCCTTGCATCCACGCTCCCACGGCATGGGGATTTCCGATCGTTGCCGACAGTCCAATCCGCTGCAGCTTTCGCCCGATGACCCGCTCGACACGCTCCAACACAGCCAGCAGGTGCCACCCCCGGTCCGAGCCCGCGAATGAGTGCAGTTCGTCGATCACGACGGCTTGCAGCCCAGAGAAGAACCGCACATGGTCGACGGTCCTGGACACCAGCATGACCTCGATTGACTCAGGAGTCGTCAGCAGTACGTCGGGTCGCTCTGCGAGGATGCGGCGCCGCTCCGAAGGGCCGACGTCGCCGTGCCACAGCGCTGTCGTGCGGCCGATCCACTCGGTGTAGCTCTGCAGACGCGGCAGGAGGTTGTTGAGCAATGCGCGCAGCGGGGTCACGTACAAGACCGAAGTGCCGCTCCAGCCATCGGCCGTCATCCGCGACAGCAAAGGAAAAATTGCTGCCTCGGTCTTGCCGCCGGCCGTCGGCGCGAGCAGGACGCAGTCGTCACCGGCTCGGACCGGGATGACCGCCGCGGCTTGCAGCGGTCGCAAACCCGGCCAGCCGAGGGAGTTGACGACGTGATACTCGATTGCCGGGTCGAGGCCCGTTGCGCTCGACATGCGCTCAGATCTCCAGGTCGATGTCGTCGACAGAAGCGACGGCTCCCCCGGCGCCGCGGACCTGGGCTGCCCGCTCGACATCTGTGAGCTCGTTCGGGTCGACGGTCAGGCGATAGTCGCGGCGCGGGTCGAAGTCCTCGAAGAGCTCGACCCGGTCGAGCACGTCGGCGATGAGCTTCTTCAGGAAGAGTCTCGGCGCAACGCCAGTGCGTCCGCCCAGCTCACCCCCAACCGCCCCGGCCAAGTCCCGGATGTAGGCATCGTTGACAACGGCGCGGATCCGGTCGGGATTCTCGGCGCCGGAGGCGAAGATGTCGCGGACCCGGGCACCGAGCTCCACGAGCGACGCAGCGGTGAACCCGGGCAGCCGGATCTGGACTGCCCGCGGATTGTCGAACCGCGCGTCGGTCTGGAAGTCAGTCTGAAGTCGCTGCGCTAGTGGAGGCAGCCGTTGCACGCCCTGCTGACCATCGAAGAACGCCGGCGTCCCGGTCATGACGAGGTCGAGGCCTGGGAAGCGCCCGCCATCGATCTCGTCCAGGAGTTGTCGCAGAGCGTTGAGGGACTTCGCCCGTACGTCGGATCGCATCCGCTGAAGGGTCTCCACCTCGTCGAGGACGAGCACCAGCCCGGCGTAATCCGAGTCCCGGAGGATCGTGAGCAAACCTTGCAGGAATCCGAGTGCACCGTAGTGGTCGAGGTCGCCTCGCACCCCCGCTGCGCGCTTCACGGAGGCCGAGACATGTGGCTGGCCGCCCAGCCAGGCGAGCAGTCCCTCGGCTTGGGCAGCATCACCCGCCTGTTGCGCGATTCTGTAGGACCGGAGCACAGCTGCAAACGCCGGAGCTTCTCCGGAGACCTCCGCGAGCCGCTTGTCGAGAAGCTCTAGCGCTGTCGTTGCCCCTTCTGCTCCAGCGTCCTGGTCAAGGAAGTAGAACCATCCGTCCACGACGTCGCGGATCGCTCCGGAACCGGTCGTGGGGGTGGCGAGGTTCTCGACCACCCGGCGATAGACCGTCTCAAGCTTGTGGAGCGGGGTCTCAGTCTCGCTGATCTGGATTTCGGCCGTCGCGAAATTCGCCTTCTTTGCACGTTCGGTCAGCCACCGAGCGAAGAATGTCTTACCGGACCCGTATTCTCCACGCACCGCTTTGAACCCAGCACCACCGTCGGCTACAGCACCGAGTTCGGCGTCAATGGTCGACTCGAGATGCGAGAGACCAACGGCGAGGACGTCTAATCCCTGCCGCGGCACCGTGCCTCGCCGGAGCGCATCGATGATGTCGCGGCGACGCCGTGGACTGATGGAAACACCTGCCATGGATCAGCGTCCCCGGAGCCCGAACTGGTCACGGAGCAACGACTGATCAATCTTGTAGGTGACCCCATCGCTGTCGAGTGAGAGCACGTCGTAGCCGTCGATGTTGACCAGGCGCTTGACCGCAGAAAGTACCTGACCAACGTCCGTAGACGGCACTCCGACGGCAGCGGCGACAGTATCCCGGTGGGCACGGTAGCCGCGCTCAACGATGGCGCGAAGGAAGACGACAATCTGGTCGTCAGGCAGTGCCCGGCGACCGGCCATCGCACGCTGGCTGGAGTACGCCGGTGACGCCACGAGGGCGGACACCAGATCCTCGTCGGATGCGGTCGAGGGAACCTGGCTGGCGACGTCCGTGCTGAAGAGTCCCTGATCGCCATCAACCGGCAGACTTTTCTTGCGGGACTTGGGCTTGGGCCTCGGTTCCGCGGGCGGGGGAACGGGCGCAGCGACGATCGGATCGTTCCACCAGTCCGGCGTCTGCGGCGGCGCCTGCACCCAGCCGCTGGCCGTTGCAGAGAGCGCCGTGGCGGGTTGGAAGACCAGCACGGGCACTGTGACCTCGGCGAGGCTCGCGCCACCGTGATACCCGGCGCGTCGGGGACCGAAGTGCGCGTCCTCGCGCCACAGCAACACCGCAGAGCCGCCCGGCGCGATGACCCGAGGCCCCGAAACGAGCACCTCGCCTGCCGCGACCGGTGCACCCGCGGGTCGCCAGCGGGCGTCCGCTCCCGAAGCGGTCAGGGCCTCACTTGAGCGCTCGACCACGTGGCCGTGATCCGACGTGATCACCACCGTCCGACGGGCGTTGAGTGCAGCCTCCAGGAGTGCACGCAGGGGTGCCAGCTGTGCGAGGCCCCATTCCCAGCCGGAAACATCGTTCTTGTGGACGGCGTCGTCGATGGCGTTGATAACGACACCCACGACAGGGACGTTGTTGGCGTCGGATCCAATCGCGTCCACTACCTCAGCCGGCAGTGCTGCGCCGCTTGGCGCCCGCAAGCCGTCCTTGTGGAAGGTGCGAGACCCGGGGAAAGCCCCGTCCAAGCCCTTCCGCTCGTCGCCACCATTGCCTGCGGTGATGCGTCCACAGAGGAGCGACGTGCGAGAGATGCTGGTCAGCGACGGAAGGGCAGCGACCGCAGCGATCCGCCTCTTCGTTGTCGAGGGAACGAATTCGACCAGCCCGAGCCTCGAGATCTCCACCGCCAACGAGGACGAGATCGCAGAACTCAGCCCGTCGAGTACGACCAGGAGCACACCGTCGTTCCGCCACGGTGCAACGACATCGCCAAGGATTCGTTCGACACCGATGGCCGACTCACCGAATGAGGCGGCGGGGCCGTTTGTCAACGCCTGCGTCAGTCGACCCGCGGCTTTGGCATCTCTCTCAGCTCTGCGCGCAAGGACCTTCGTGGTGAGTGCCGCGTAAGCAGCCGAGACGTCCGGATCGCCCGAGCCACTCCACAGGGCACCTATGGCTGCGTCTACCCAAGCACCGTCCGTAGTCTGAAGATCGAGGTCGGCTGCCAAGCCGACGGTCGAGCGCTCGTCGGTCTGGAGCCACCGGTGAAGACGGACTGCCATATCCGGCCCGGCGGACTCGCCTCGATCGCGGTGGCGATGCACTGCCACGAGGGCCGCTTCAACATCTCCGCCCTCCTGCAGCGCGGACGCCAGCGAGCGAACGCGGGCTCGATAGCCGGGGCGAAGGACGGTTGAGCGCTCAGCCCCTGCGGCCCAACCGATGTCGGTGAGCAACGCCTCGGCCTGCTGCAGCGCAACCGCGACTTCGCCGTTGGCCTCAGCATCGGAACGCAGGACAATAGCCTTGGCGATGCGAGCCGCGGCCTTGGCAGCCTCGACGGGCACGGTCTTGCCCTCGACGAAGCGCTCGACGCGGACCCGCGCGGCGACCTGCTTCTCGTCGGCGACGGAGCCGTCATCGGGCCAGAGAACGTCGAGGGTAAGGGCGACGGCCAGCGGAGTCACGAATTCTGTCTTCTGGGCGACCTTCAGGGCAAGGGCACCGGAGGAACCGATTGAAGCTTCGGCCCAGTCGTTCAGGTGACGCCGGAGTCTTGAGTCGGTTGCAGCCCATCGACTGCGGACTGGTCCGCGACCAAGCGCTGACATCAGGACCGTCGAGTCCAGCTCGGTGGTGACGTCGAGTCCGAGAACGGCGTTCATGAGTGCCTGGATGGCGAAGTTTTCGCTGACGGCAACGTCGGCTACCTTCGGCCAGCCGCCGACCGGCTGATGGTCGAGCAGTGCTGTGGCGGCCCAGTCGAGTCGGCGCAGTTCCCGACTGACCTCACGCGCATCGAAGAGCCGTGGGATGGCCTGCCATTCGTCAGGCAGCTGAATATCGTTCTTGTAGACCCGTGCGAGCACCGCATCGCCGAGGTCAGTTCGCGGGCGATCCGTGAGGATGATCGCGTACTCGTCGGCACCCATGCCCGTCAGGAGATCTAAGATCCCCAGCTGGGAGATGCCCGGCGCAACTCGCACGACCTGAGCGCCGACCTTCAAGGCGCCGCCCGGCCACTCCGGCTTGGCCCGAAGGATGAGCGCCCGTTCGGCCCTGGTGGAACTGACAAGGTCGACGGCCTTCTGCTGCAACATCGCAGCTGACACACCCACCGCACGGGTGGTGCCCGATTCAGCGGTCTGACTCACTCCCATCCCCAGTCGACCCTGAGGCTCTTGCCCGCGACCGGTGTCTGCAGTTCTTCGACCAACTTCTGGGCCAGGTCGTTGACTTGCGCCGCAAGCTTGAGCTGCAGGGTGTGGGTCTCGTGGACCCGTCGCTGAGCCTCCGCCTCGCGACGAGCCAACTCCGCCTGCTCCTTTTGAAGTTGCGCCTGCTGCTCCGCCAGAGCGGCTTGCTGCTCGGCAATACGCTTCTGCTGTTCTTCGACCAGTCGCGCTTGCTCCTCGGCTCGTAGCTTCGCCTCCGCGGCGGCCTCTTGTGCCTTGCGTTGGGCTTCTTCCCCTTCACCGGTCGCAGGTTTCCGCGCAACCAAGATCCGAGTCACGGCTTCCGAAGCCGCGACAAGAGCAGGCTTGAGACTGTCGTGCATCTCGTCGCGCGCGGCTGTTGTGCGCAGGGCCGCCAGCGCCTCGGCCGCTTCGTCGCCGCCCAGGGTTGGAAGTTGGTCGATGAGGGTCCACTGAGCACCGTCGATGGATGCTGCCACCGCAGCGGCCGACGCGATCGCCTTTCCCAGCGCCGGCAGCTCGACCGGCAGGTCAAAATCGGCAAGAACCTGGACCCGTTCAAGCTCTGACTGGGCACGATCCACTGCTGTGACGAGGTCGTGAGCGCGACGGCTGGACACCAACCGAGGGGTCGTCTCATCCAAACCAAGTGTTACAGCATGCTCAGAGAAGGCGATGTCAAGCCGTGAGACCGCCGGTGCGTGCTCCTTGACCTTGCCGCCGTACTGGCGGCCCAGGCGCTCCACCGCGGCACTGGAGAGGTGGTACTCGTTGCTGCCGACGCCGAACAGCTCCTTGGCCCGGGCCACCGCTGTGTCCCACTCTCCCTGTGTCGGCAGGATCGGCTCGTGCAGGACCATCTCCGGAAACAACGAGCCGATCGACGGATCAGAGACCAGGCTGCCGAGGCGTCTGAAGATCCGGTCGCACATGGCGGCCCACGCCAGGATCAGTAGGTCCTCGGCATCCTTGGTCATGCCGAACTCTGCAAGCGAGGCGCGGAGTTCTACCACGGTGACGTCGCCCCCGGCTGCAGCCTTCGTAAAGGTGTCGTGCCACCGGAAGTAGGGCGCGGACAAGACATAGGTCACTTCCGCAAGGCGGCCGACCCCGTACCCATCCACGACACGACGGACCTTGGTCGCGGTCGGGCGGTCGACCTGTTCGATGCGTCCGCCAGCGGCCATGGCTCGGCGCGCCAGCTCGAGGACAGCAACCAGGTCACCCCTCTTCACCTCGTCAGCGCCTCGATCCACCGAGGGGTGGTTCGGGTAGCGAGCGTCGAGTCCGCCACCAAGCGCAGCGTGCGCGGCTGCGGTGAACGTCGATCCGGAAGCCTTCAGGGGGTCGTACCCAACGGCCAGTGTCTCGAAGTTTCGACCATCGGGAACCTTCGCACCGATATGGTCGTCACGAACTGCGTCGATGCCATAGGCCTGACGGAGCGCGCCGATCACCTGCTCGCGAAGCGAGGCAGCCTGGTTCTGGAGCTGGCTGCGCGCCGGCTCTCGATCGGCGACAGGGAGAGAAGTGGAGTACTGGTCGAATCGGTTGCCAGTCAACAGGTACTCGAGCTTGACCAGCTTGCCGACATCGTCCATCCGCGAGCTGGTGACGAAGTTGGGCAGCCACACGACGGTGTCACTCACAAACTTGTCCTGTTTGAGGTCCTGCAGGCGCACCAGGTCGTCGGAGGGCTGGCGAGCCGGGTCGTCGTCGAACGGATAGTCGATGATCAGCTTCCATCGCCCACCCTCGGCCTGGAACAGAGAGATGGGCAAGGACTTTGGATCACGGACGTTGCCGAAAACCACGTCCACCTCGCGCTTCTGACCGCGCCAGACATGAGACAGGGTGTATTCGCTGCCGATGGCACCAGTGGCGATCGCTCCCACTTCTGAGACAAGAAGTTCACGGATAAGGCGGCGTCGGTTAGCGGGCGTGTCCTCTGTGTCGACATGGACAAGGATCGAGTCGAAGTCGATGCCGGTCAGAGTCAGGTTGATGATCGGGTCGGCGCCCTGACCGACCGTGATCTCACCGAACTCACTGGCCCACTGCTTGACCTGAGTGGTCAGCTGCGTTGCCTCCCCGCCGGGGATCATCGATTTCACGGACCCGAAGTTGAGGGCCGCGATCCTGGACGCCGTCAGGTCCTTGAGAGAGGTTGCTCCGGGGGCGATCGCCGCGACCAGCAGCGTCTTGGCGATGCGGTCGTCCCGCCGGAACGCGTGGGCGCGCGGCAATGCCGTCGTGCCGGCCTCGGTGAGACTGTGCTTGTTGAGCAGGTACGGGCGCATCTTCATCTGGTAGAACGTGCGCGCCGCCTTGAAGACGGCCTTCATGTCGTCCGTGAGCGGCTCGGCGTTGCCCAGAACCACCTCATCGAAGAGGTCACCGACACCGATGACGTCTCCGACGGTCAGCTCGTGGCGGCCATGCGAGAGTAGTTCGCTCATGATCTTCAGCGCGGTGCGTTCCCGCTGCATGATCGCGGACAGCGCGATCATGGCGTCCACCAGCGCAGGCGAGAACGGGTAGACCTTCTCGAAGTCCACGCCGCTCGATCCGGCCTCATCCGTGAGGAGGTGGCGGTAAGCCGCCGGATTGGCCTTTACCCTCGCGACCGCTGCGTTGATCGCCGATGAGCCTGCAGGACTAGACGGCGTCAACAGTCGCCTCTGCACGATCTCAGGGAGATCCGCAGCGGGGAGAGTGATGCGCTCGAAGCGTCCTTCCCACCACTGGAAGGCGTCGTCAAGGGCGACGCGCTCGGCGCCACCGGTACCGCCGCCGAGGAAGTCCTTGAGGTTGCGCTGCCGCGCGACGAAAGAGACGAGGGGGATCGGAAGGGAGCCACCACCGGTCTCGACCAGCTTGGCCACCTTCTCGGTCTCGGTAGAGATGAAGGTGCTGTCGGCCAGGTGGCCGGATAGCCACAGGACGAGCTCATCGAGGAAGAGCACTATGCCGTCGTAGCCGAGGCCTTGCGCGTGTTGAGTCATCGACTGAAGCCCCGCGGACATGTCGAGCCACGTACCGGTGACTTCGAGCGCTGGGAAATAGTGCTTGATGAGCTCGGCGGTGATGCGCTGACGGTCCGGGTCGGTCGGTGACGCATGGCGCGCGGAGTCGTAGCTCGCAGCGGTCACGCCTGATCCGAAGCTCCCCCAGCCGCCCCCTGCGCCTGACGTGAACGGCTCGAAGAACCGCTCGTCGCCGAGCGTGGCCCGGAACTGATCGGCGTTCGCCCACAGTGCGTCGGAGCGATGCAGCACCGGCGCCGGGGCGTCAGCACGCTTGGCCCGAATTGCCTTGAGGTAGCCACCGAAGAGGGCCGACTCGACACTCTCGGCGCCCACGAAGTGGTAGTCGACGGCGAGCAAGTTGCGGTCGAGGACCTTGCTGTACTTCGCCACGTCCTCCTGGAGACCGGGCAGAGCGCGGGCATGGGCGTTGCCAGTGAGGAGAAGATGCATCACCGCCATGAAGTGCGACTTACCGGCACCGAAGGAGCCGTGGACGAATGTGCCTCGCGCGCTTGTGTTCTCGAAGGCGGAACGAATGAGCTCGAGGCCATCGTGAAACGCCGCTGCGATGCCAGGCGTGATCACGTAGTCGTCGAGGGTCTGGTCCGGCTGGTCCTGCGCCTTGTCGATCTGCAGGACGAAATCAGCGTCGTGAACCGCCTCCGGGATGGAAATCGCGTCGCGGAGAGGCAGCGAAAGTTCAGAGTCAGACACGGTTGGGATTCTTCCCTACGAGTTCTTCGGACGGCGGCCGCGAGTGGCAACCGGCGGTGTCCAAGCCGTGATCTCGTCACGTGTGGCTTCGAGTCGGCCGAGCTGCTGGTCGATGACGCCGGTGATCGCCTGCGCGGGGCTCACGCCGAACGAGGCATCCATCTCGGAGTGCCATTGGTGGACCCACGGCTCAAGCTCGATCAAACCTGCAACCATCTGCGTCAGCAGGTCATCTCCCGCGGCAAGCGCCTCCTGCGTTGGGAACTCCCGCGCTAAGGCGAGCGCTTGATCTTTGTGATCCCACCCGGCCCAGCCAAGCACCATCGAACTGTCCCCTTCGCGATGAAGGTCGGGGTACAGGATGAAGCGCTCCTTCGGAACGTCGAGCTTCCCGCGCGCCCTCCAATACGCAGGTTTGCGGAAGTCTTCTTGCCCGTACTTCGGCGGCACAGCGATGTCGACTCTCTCGCCGGCGTCCTCACGCCTCTGTAACTTCCAGGTCTCCTGCCAGGCGCGGAACTTCTCTAGCCCCAAGGGGTTGTACCGGCGTGCCGCTAGAAACGGCACCGCCTCCGCCTCCATCAATAGCGCGAGCACCTTGCCCAGTTCCGGCTCCGGCGACCCGGTCAGCACCGAGGCCAGCACCATTAGCGCCGCATCGGTACGCAGCGCATCGGCCAGCTCTGCCACCGAGCGCGCGGCCGGGCCCTGCTCATCGCGCCAAAGCGACGGCTTCTCGATCCGGTCCAGTATCGCGGCCTCCAGGGCGCCAGACACCTGCTGCTCCCAGGTTCGCGACTGGTGCCAGCGCCGCTTGAACTCCGGCTTTTCTAGCAACCCAATCGCCCGGTCGGACTCGATCAGCTTCAGCCGTCGCTGCACAAGCTCCTTGTACGCCGACGGCCACTGCTCCGGCACCTCGGTGATCGGCGAGGAACGGTGTCGCTCGAACCACGCCGTCTCCTCCTCCCCTGCCTGGACACGTTGTGCCAGCGAGATCTCGAACGCCCGCTGCCCCAGGTCGATCCCGCTCAACTCGGCAATTGAGGTTGTCGAAAGCCCGTGGTAAGTGACGTCCTCGTCGAGCAGTTCGTAGCGTTGATAAACCTCCCAGTCCAGCTCCTCCTGCTCAAAGATCATTGCCCCATACACCTGACGGAAGCGGGTCTCGGCGGCCTGCAACGTCATCCGCAGGTCACCCGACCCGCCCTTCAGCCACTCCGCGACCACCGCATGTGGCGTCGTCGCCCCCAGTTCCTGGGCGTACCTGTCCAGCGCCAGGCCCCGCTCCAGGGGAAGCGCCCCAGGCAATGGGAACTGCTGGAGTTTCGTACCAGTGAACTCGTATCGGGGTTCCCAGTCCTCGTCGCCGATCCCACCGCCGATGCCGCCGTTGCCCTTGTTATGGCTGACCTGCTTGAGCCAGAAGGTCGACAGCGAACTGTTCAGTACCCCCAATAGCTCATGGTGTCGGTCCTCACCAGCGCCGGTTGGCAATTGCAAGAACGATGCTTCTCGGTTGAAAGCAGGGTCGAATCGCACAAACGCAAAGTGCTGGACGGTTGCAACTCGCGGGTAGGCGATCGCCCACGTCCCCATTCGGTCCAGCGCGACCTGGTGCCACTCCCACCACGGTCGGCCTTCATCCTTGTACGTTCGCTTTGAAAATGTGGCTCGCGCCCACGTGGATGCGCGTAGGGGCCATAGCCATCTGAACAGCCCGGGCGCCGACGAAATGTCCACAAGTTTGCCATCGCGATAGGGAAACAGGGCGGCCTTTCCGGGCCGTGCGACGTAATCGCGGACATCCTCACCGGTCAGGAAGTCGCGGTACAGATCCGGTTCAACAGCTCTACGAGCGAGCGCTGCGGCTGGGGCCAGGAACGCGCCATCAGCGTTGGTCTGGCCGGTATAGCCAAAAACCTCAACAACGTCCGAGAGCCTTCGATTGGACGAAGATGCCATCTGTTCCATGACCCCAGCGCGTGTGTCATCCGACAGATGCCACGGGTAGGTCGCGAAGGTCTCGCGAGCGACGTCGTCCACAGCGACGTAATTCCCAACAAATCCTGGTGTCGCATAGTGATCGACAATCTCAGTCCACACGAGCCCTCGCGCGGGCTCCTCCGGCTCCTTAGGTTCACCGCGAAGATGGAGCACAGCCCGCACAGTGTCATTTGCGGGGCGACGTCGTCGACCGACGATGATTACGGTCGGCGTGCCGTGTCCGGGGATGTGTGCCCCCTCCGTGTTGACCACCAAGGCTAGATCTACCGGATTTCCTTCGTGATAGCCGCCGAATAGGTCCTCAATTAGTTTCTTGCCAAAGTCCTGCTTCGTAAAGCCGTTTCCGGTGATCTGCCCGACAATGCCAGCGCGCTGACCCCGCTCTCCACGCACCGCGAGTCGGAATAGAAGTTCCATGAACGGTGCGGTGAGCTGGTACTCCTTATAGGCAGTCTTGTAGATGCTTCGGTATAGGACGTTAAGGGCTGGATCTTTGACGGTGATGTAGGGCGGGTTGCCGACGACGACGTGGTACTGGCCGGGCTTGAGGATTCCGGCGTACTCCTTGAGATCCTCGGTGTCGTAAAGGTAAGTCTCTACGTCCTCGCCCTCGAACTGGAGCGCCTGCGGCGCACCGCCGAACTCGCCCAGGAGCGAATCGCCGATGGCGAGGTGGAAACCGATGTTCGGCACCCCCACGAGTGAGCGCTCCCCCATCGCGAGCAGGCCGGCGACGGTGAGCCGGAAACGAGCGATGGCCACGGCGAACGGGTTGAGGTCGACGCCGTGGATAGAGTCCATTGCCCGGCGCACGCGCTCCTTGGCGTCGAGCGCCGGAGCCTCTGCCTGCCACTGGTCGACAAGTCGCTGGAAGGCACCGAGGAGGAAGTGCCCGGAGCCGCAGGTCGGGTCGATGAGCTTGATGCCGTCGAGGCCGAACTCGGCAAGTGCCGGCGTCAGGGTCTGATCGAGAATGAACTCTTCGACGAAGACAGGCGTTTGAAGCAAGGCGTAGGTCTTGCGGGCGTGGTCGGAAAGGTCCTGATAGAGGTCGCCAAGGAAGCGGGTGTCGAGTGTCTGGTCGGTAAAGTCATGGACCAACTCGCCACTGGCGTCGGTGGCACGCCAGAAGTCGACTAGCGCTGCAGCCTTTTCGGCGCTGATGTCCGCAATCCAGACGGGATTGTGCGCCTCGTCGACGAGCGCCTTGCCCACGGGCTGTGCAGCCAGAACTGTGAAGGCTTGGCGGAGCCAGTCGCGGCGGTTGTGCGTGGGGTTTTCCCGGAAGTACGCCGTGAGGTTCTCCTCCGCCCGCGCCGTCCGGTCGCCCGGGCCCGCGATCCATCCGACCGGCACCGTGGCCCCGCTGATCCGGGCGCCTGTCAGCAGGTCGTTGTCCTCACAGAAGCGCACGAAGGTCATCGCGATCAGCCACGCGACAGCGGCCTGGTCGACCTCGTTGTCGCGCCACACGACCCAGGAATGGCCGGTGCGCTCGCGTCTGCGGGCCTCGGCGTACTCCTCCTGCAGGCGGGCGCCCCAGCGGTCGGCCTTGTCGTCCGCGCGAGCGCGGAGGTCGGCCTGGACCAGCTTCAGTTGGGCCTTGAGGTCCTTGAGCAGGGCGGCGGAGTGGATCACAGGGTGTGGGCTTCCTTAGGAAGATCGGAGGGCAGCGTGAGCCACCCGCTTGGGCCGAGCGGGACGGGCTTGGCGTCGAGCATCGGGACGTTCTGGCTGGCCTGCATGGCAACTAGTAGCCAACGCGCGGCCGGGCGTTCAGTGCCGACGTCCAGGAGGTTGGCCAGCAGGTGACCGAGACCGTACCGCTGGAGGGGGCCGGCATACGTGAGAAGCAGGGGGCGATCAGACGAGATGGCCATGGTCCAGCGCGGTTCGACGGCGGCTTGGACGAGCCTCGTGACGTTCGCCCAGTCAGAACCCTCGCGCGCCTTCGCATCGGCGTCGACGACGAACGGCCACTCGATGGTGTGGCCAGCCGCGAACTCCTTCGCCGCCTCCACCACGAGGTGGGACACGTCCAAGACGTCTACGTCAAACATGTCAGCAAGATCGCTGGTCTGCCTGACATAGCGACTCGGCGGCACGCATAAGGTCAGGGCGCCGTGACGACCGAGGGAGTCATGGAGTCGGCTCACCACTTCGGAACCGGGCGCGGCAGCGACGACAGTCCCCAGGAGGGTGGTTGTTCCGGTGAACGTGGTCGGCCGGATGCTGGCCGGCTCGTAGATGCCTTCGCGACGGACCATGCCTGGCAGGGCAGCGGCGACCAGTGGATCGAGGTCATGGCTGTTGTCCGGCAGCTCGACGCGAGGAAAGCGTGTCTGGACCGATCTGCGCACGGCGGCTTCCGAGATCTGTCGGCCCGGCTTGCCGCTCAGCGCCAGCTCGACGGCGACTTGGGTCGGCAACGTTGCGGGATAGAGCTCGTCGAAGCCGGAGAGCTCTGCGATCTCGCTGGCGTCGGCGGCAAGTCGGACCATGCGACGGTCGTCCGTCATGACATGGGCTGCCGTCGTGTCAACGACTTCGTCTCGTAGCGCTTGCGTTGCGACGGCGAAGGGCACGACCTTTTCCCCCGCGACTAGGCGATCCGCCGCACGCCCCAACTCAGTTGCGGCGTCGATGAGAACGTCAGCCGGCGGGAAGTCGCGACCGGTCTCGTCTGGGTCGGCCCCGTCGTGGAGGGCGATCAAAGCGGGGCGCTTGGCGCTTCGACGGAGGTCGAAGGCAGGCTCCACCTCGCGAGCGTCATACTCGAACACGAGGCGAAGCAGGGCTGCGGCCTGGCGGGTGCGCTCGGCGCCGTCGAGCAGCGAACCTCGCTGCGCCGCTAGCGCCAGCGCCAGTGCTGGCACAGTCATCACGCGGCCCTGCCTGGCCAGGATCGTGACGGCGTCCTCGCGAACGCCTCCAAGCTCCTTCTTCTTGACCCACTTCCCCACCGCCCGATCGAGGACATCGACCACCTGCTCGCGGGTCTGTCCCAGCGATTGGGCGACCTCGGCAGCGGCTGGCCAGGTGCGCTGGGACTCTGCAGCCTCGGAGGCGAGCCCGAGAAGGGCATCGGCGACCACACGATCGGCGCCGTTCAGTATTTCGAGCAGGGTCGCAAGGACTCGTTCCACCCCGCGCTTGGCAGTGAGCGGCTCATCGACTGCGGTCGGATCGCTGAGACGGGCTCGCCACTCCTTGATCCGGGCCTGGATCTCCTTGCGGTAGGACTCCCCCAGGCCGCGAATCGAGTTGATCTTCGTTGGGTGGACGCCGAGTAGTCCGCCAACAGTGACGACATCGAGTCGCGCTGCAGCCGATCGAGCGCGGGCGGACAAGCCGGACTTCTCGAGCGGCGTGTCGAGGTCGGCTGCTTCAGCCAGCTCGTCGTTGGCCTCGGTGCCTTCGTCGCCTGCATCCAGGGTCGCAAAAACCTCGTGCCAAGCGACAGCAAGTTCATCAGCACTGCTAAATCGCGCCTTGGCGACGGGATTGAGCGCTTTACGGAAGAGCTGGGCGAACTGAGCAGCGACGGCCGGCTCGAAGGCCGTGGGTTCGACGACAGGCTCATCCGTGGCGCTCAAGGGTTGGCTGCCGCCGCTACCCCACCACGGCAGACCGCCGGTCGCCATCTCGAAGAGCGTCGCCGAGACGGCGTACAACTCAGCGGCGCGGTCGTAGCGACGGCGCCGGCCGCGACCGAGATAGGGATCGAGGTACCCCGGTGTGCCGGAGGTGATGTTGTCGACGCTCTCGTCAGAAAGTGAGAAGTCAAAAAGAACCAGAGTCGGCTTGCGTGTGCCGGGGTCGGGGATGATGCCCAGATTCGCCGGCTTGATGTCGCGATGGAAGAAGCCCTTGGTCTCCAGGTACGCCATCGCATCGAGCAGGTCACCGCCGAATTGCTGCAGCTGACCCAGGGTCGAGCGTCCTTCCTTCGCCAGCCGCACGGCGAGGGTCTCCTTCCCGGCATCACTCAGCAGGAGGGCACGTCGTTCGGCGACCTCGATCGGCCCTTGGATGAGGCGGACGATCCGCTTGTGGTCGAGCGCTCTCAGAACGTCGGCCTCGGCCTTGAGCCGCTTGTCGGCCGACGGGCTGCGCGCGATCTTGAGGATGACCTCGCGTTCGGAGTCCGCGGCATCGGTGTCGTTTACCGCAAAGGCAACCCCGCTCGAGCCCTCACCACGTCGCCCAAGGACCAGGAACCGATCTGCGATCGCGTCGCCACTTTGAGCGTCCAGCGGATCCTCAACGTCCGTGGGCGCCTCGACTTCATCAACCTTGCGGACCTCCTCCCACGCGGCGTTCAGGAAGTCGAGCACCTCGGCCATGGTCGAAGGACGGTCGGTCTCAGTCGCGCTCGTGATGAGTGCGATCACGTCAGCGACCGGGTCGGGGATGCCGGCCACGACGGAACGGGGGTCGAGTGCTCTCTCCCGAGTGAGCTTCTGGTCGAGCTCGGCGAGGGTCTCCGCCGGCGGACGGCCCGTCAGGATGAGATGGGCGACAGCTCCGAAGCCGTAGATGTCGAGCGGCACCCCAGGAAGTCCGTCGGACGGAACGCGGGCCTCGGGAGCGAGATAGATCCAGTCCTCGTAGGCTGCCACGCCGAGGATGTCGGAGACACCAGCGCTGATCGTCGTCCAGCGGGTTTCGGAGTTGCTCGAGCGATCCTTCTGTCCGGAGTACCAGTCGCGGATCGACAGCCGCGGCCCTCCGCCCTTGCCGTCCTTGGTGCGCAGCTGGCGGACCCAGATGCGGTGCGGGCCGAGGGCGCGGTGAATCAGGTGCCGCTGATGCGCGAACCGGATCGTCTCACCCAGGCGAATGACCAGCGCGATCCGCTGGTCGAATGAAAGGTCTGGTTGTGACGCGATGAAGGCGTCAAGCGGCTGCTCGGAGTCGTCGTACTCGAAGACCAGGGCCGGGCCGTCGTCGGTCTTCTTGAACTCGGTTGGCACGTCGATGCCGTCGTGCCGGATGCCGTAGGTGAGTTGGTACTCGCGTTGAGCGAGGTCCTCGATGCGCTGGCGGTCGGTCGCAGAGGCCTTGGGCGGGAGGTCGCGGAGTCGCAGGCGGAGCTTGACGCCGTTGAGGTGGGGGTTGTCGACCAGTACGTCCTGCCAGTCAGGGCCTTCGGCGATCGGGGTCGAGTCGGCGACCTTGTAGTCGCCGACCATCCGAACCTTGGGCGTAGCCCTGAATCCGGCCTTGCCGCAGAGCGCGCGGATGACCTTCGCGCGCTGGTAATCGACGACGTGGTGAGGGTTGGTAGGGAGCTCGGCCAGGAAGGTGCTGACCTGGGTGAGAGCAGGCTTCGCCATGATCCCGAACTTGTCCATCGCAAGGACGCCCAGCGCGGCCCGCTCGTCGAGCTCCACCGTGCAGCCGTGGCCGTGAAGGACAACCTTGGACTGCAGAAACGGAACGTTCCTGCGCACCTTCTCGGTCTGCGCCACGTCCTTGAGGAGCTCGGCCAGACGCTTTGCCTTGCGGTCGGCTGCTAACCACGGGTTCTCGACATTGCGGATGTTGTGCATCCATCGCTGGGTATTGCCGACGATGCGGCCGTGCCAGCCCTTGAGCTCCACGATGAAGAGGCCCGCCCGCGTCAGGAGCAGGACGTCGACCTCGCCTGACCGACCGTTGTTGTCGATGAAGGTCAGGTTGACCCAAGCGGTGGTGATGCCGTCTTCAGGAAGAAGATCCCGGAAGGCATCGAGTGCGGCTTCCTCTGCTGGGCTCGCGGGCGGACCCATGACGATCCAGTGGGGAGAATCAGCCTTCATCGGTCCCTAAATCTGCCTGCTGTCGGTTGGGCTGCAACTGAGTGTGACGAACGTTGCTGATAGTTCCACATCCCCAGGTCACTTGAGCGTCACATCCTCGTCGCGTCACAACGGACACCGTTCACCTCAGCTACACGCTTCACCCGACGGGCTCGAGAAGGCCCTAGGGCGGCGACAGCAGCGCGAGCGAATTGCGAGTTCGATGTCGGATTCCGGAGTCAGCTGTTGAGCGTGTCCGCGTACGTCGCTGGTTTGAAGACCTAGTCACGTTATGCTTCGCCTTCTGACAGGTCGCGATGGCTGGGCTAGCTGACGTACGAGACTTTTAACCCGTTCGAGCAAGGCTGCCGGCGAGCTCTCCAGATTGAGGGTGTGGCACTGAATCCGCACGCCTGAGCCTGCAACGGTGTGGGAGATCGGGTCCTCGTTCCCTTGGGCATATATGAGATGCCCTTCGTCAAGGCCGAGAACCGTGCAGTACGCGAGCAATTGATACAGGTCGGCGTTCGGGAAGCCGGCGGGCTTCTCGCCCTTATACTTCGCGTCTACGACCATTCGGTGTCCATCACCACTCGCCCAATAGAAGTCCGATCTCATATCTACACGGCTGCCCTCATCAAGGTGCAGGTGGCGCTGCAGCGAAACACGTCCGCCATATGGCTTCATCGCCTCGCGCAGTGCGACGCAGACGAAGTCCTCGTAGATTTTCCACATGTCGAAGACGAAGCCGCTGACGTAAAGGTTTCCGACACGCTGCTCGAACGAGTCCCCAGCGAGGATGAGTTCCGCCAGGACGACCGCTGGCTGGTATCGGATATTCAGTCGCGTCGGGCGCCAAGACGGTTGGTAGCGGTCCACGACCAATCGTTGACACATCGGCCAGCTGCAGTCTGATTCTTTGCAGACCTTGCCGTATTGACGGCGAGAGCGCCGGCATGCGAAGCAGCCGCAATGTCGCAGCGAGCAGGAGCTGGTTCTCGGCGATGTCGGCGGAGAACTCGTCGTAGGTGACCTCAACCGGGAGGAGCGTTCCATGACGGCGTGCGAGTTGGTCGCCAACGCGAATGCGCCCGCGCACAAGGGGCAGGGCGTCGGAGATTTCGACATACCCGTGAAGTAGCCCTTGCTCCAGCGCTTTACGGGTTCTGCGCACGAAGGAGTCTGCAAGGGCGCTGGCCAGGTCCGCTTCAGGGTCAAGGAGCACCGGGACGTCCCTCCAGAACTGAGGTTTCTGGGTGTAGCCCATCAGGAATACCAGCCGCTCGATCGGGATCTTGGGCCGAACCACTACTTGTAGATCGCCAACCCGCGCGACTCCAACCTTCCGACCGGCAGCCACGTCCCACGAGGAGGAACCCGGCACACGAGAGACGACTGCCAACTCCGCGGCCGCGAGCGCTTCGGCTTCATTTGCTGAGAGTTGAAACTGTCGCGCCGGTTCATTCTCAGTCAGTTTGAGATGGCGCATCATCGTTCCCGACCACCCTGCCGTCAACTGTCGCCGCGATTGCGGTGTACCCATACTGAGCCTCGACCTCGGCGCCGGTCATCTCGCCGAAATGGTGCTCCTCCAGGAGCGGCACTATGGTGGTGCGCCATGCACGTTCCAATCCGCCCTCGGTGAATACCTTTTCGCGCATAAAGTACGAAGGTCCAATCCTGAAGTCTGGGTCGGCGATTCTTAGGTTGAGTTCGGCGAGAAGGTCGGCGACACGTTCGGGGCGTTTGGACTTTTTTAGCCAGGCGCGCAGCACTTCTCGAATCGGCGCTTCCGACGGGTGTAGTGCGAGAAAGGCGAAGCGGCGTCGCATAGCGGCATCGACCAGGGCGATCGAGCGATCGGCTGTATTCATGGTACCAATGATGAACACGTTCTCCGGCAGGGAGAAGTCGCCGTCGCCATAAAGTAGTTCGACATTGCGGTCGCGATACTCCAGCAGGAAATACAGCTCGCCGAACACCTTAGCGAGGTTGCCCCGGTTGATCTCATCGATGATGAGAACATGCGCTTCTTTGGGGTTGGCGATCGCTTGGTCGACAATCCGTCGCATCGGCCCCGGCTTTAGCTCGAATCCGCCGCTTGTGGTCGGGCGGAAGCCTTCAAAGAAGTCCTCGTACGAGTACGACGGGTGAAACTGCACGAGGCGGACGTTCTCGCCCGCCAAATGTTCGGCGAGAGCGAGGGCGATGTAGGTCTTCCCGGTGCCTGGCGGACCGTAGAAGATCATCTGCGGCCGGTCTTTGAGGAGCTCGATGCATTCCTGGAGCCAGGGCCTGCCGACATGCAGCGCGTCGGCAAGTTCATCGGTCGCATCCCGAAGGACAAGCGGAGTCTCTTCCACAGCGACGTGGCCAGATGCCTCTGCAACAAAGAGCTTTTCCAAAAGCTCAAGGTGCTGGGTCAGATCCAGTACGTCGCGCTGAACCCTGAGCCGGACACCTAGGTCCGCAGGAAGGTCGTCGACGGGCGTCGCATCCGCTCGCCACTCGACACTCCGAACGAGCCTGGCGTCGACGTCCGTCGATGACTGGTACGACGAGTCCCCACCAATTTCTCCGAGATGCAGGCGGCCCTGATCGATCGTGACAATGAGGTGGCCGGGTTGCATGCGGGACAGGAAGGCATGAAAGTCGTCGAGCTTCTCGGCTCTCGCTGCGTAGGAGGCGTGTGCGTAGTCCTCGTCGACAATGGGCCTGAGCTGATCGCGGGTCAGGCCGGCCTCAACCTCGCGGAGACTGGTCGCGGCCAGGGATACGAGGCCTTCCTTAAGCCAGGCCGGGACCAGGTCCTCCCCTTTGACGTTGCTACCGCGAACCAGCCAGGCCCGCCGTGCAACCTTTGGCAAAAGCCCGAGTGCATCGAGGCGTTCGCGTAGATCTTCCTTCGTGACCTTCCGATTGGGATCGGCCCTGCCCTTGACGTCGAACTCGATGCCCTCTGCCTCGAGTGCTTCTTGCTGCTCGAGCTGATAGGTCGAGCCGTCGATCTTGATCACGCGGTGCCCGGCATCGTGGTGGACCTTGTCGAGATAATCACCAACCTGTCCCGGAACGAGTCCGGCCACATCGGCAACGTCCGTGTAGGTCGACCACGCACCTTCGTCCAGCGTCCGAACTGCGGCGGACGCGAGCGCGTAGCGCGGTGTCTTGAACTCGCTCCGCGCCATCACCTGCTCCAGGGTCGCTGGCACCCCGGACAGGACACGCGCAGGATCCCAGCGATCCACGAGCGGTGGCTGGTAGAACTCGACGTCGCCGCTTCCATCCTCAGAGAGCGCGTTCTTGATCTGGTTCAGTTCCTCATCGAGGTTCGCGGCAGTTCCGTCGAGTAGGTCCTTGAATGCGTCTCTGATCGCTTTGCGGTGCTTGTCGCTCACTATGGGCAGGTAATAGTCTGGGAACAGGAGCCACCGAAGCGCGCACCGCTGCGCCGGTTCATTCGGATCCGCGATAGACGCCAGCAGGCCCTCGAAAGCCTTCGGGTCTGACAGGGCGGTCACCCGGTCATCGTCCGAGAGGAAGAGAACCGCCGACGAGAACCGGATAAGGAGAGCCAACTGAAAGGGTCGACGAGTTTTGAATGCAACGCCGCCTTTAAACGCCTTTGCATCTAGCGCAGCGTCGACGACAGATGGTATTTGAACTGCATTCTCCATCTTTGTGAGGACACGATTTAGAAGCTCACGCTTTTTGGCTGGTGAATAATCGGTAAGAGGCGCCAAACTCAGGCACCACAACTCCGCGAACAACTGCAATGCATCGTCTGACGCTCCAGCGAGTTGGTCATCCAGCTTGGAGTCGAAAGACCCTGCGCCCAAGTCTGGTCGGTCTACGAAGGCTTGCTCCAGTTCCACCACTGTTTGCATGTTCCACACCGGCCGTCCCGGCGTGAAGGCTGAGTCCCCGCTGCGTATCGCCCGCAAATACTCGTCACTTAGATTCCGGAGTTTTTCCTCCCCCCGATCCACCGCCTCCTGCTCTGGCGCTTCCGCCGCCAATGGGTGGCCAGCAGCGGCCAGAGCCTCCAGAAACTCATCTACGTGTCTCTTAACCTCAAAGAGGGTGACAGCGGAGCCGATCTCATTCAGTGCCGGTTGTGTGAAAGAGGTTCGAGGAACACCGGTGACCAGCCAATCTACGTCGCGTCGATGAGGGTGAGCGGAACCATCCTCGCTGTGACGATATGGACCTGCTACGAGGCCGATGTTAACGAGCCGCGCCTGCCGGTCAGCCGCGATCACGACGTCGCCTTGACTCATCTCAAACGCGAACCGGCGAAGTACGCCCGCCCAGACTGGGATGGCGCCCTCCTTTGCATCGGGATACGCCTTCCGCACGAGCTTCCGCAAGGCTTGCTGGTCGTCACCTACCTCGGCGAGGTCGCCAACGAGATCCCAGCCAATCGAGATGAACCCCTCGTCGACGAGTTCTCTCGCCGGGGTCTCATCGTTGTGGATTCCCCATACCCGGGTCATCGATACTCCTCAGGATCACAGAGCGAAAGGGCGTTCGGCCAATGTCGGGCAACAGCATTCTCCGGAACTTGACATTTCGGGGGTCGCCCATCCCGGCGAATTTGATTCCGACCCTAGATATTAAGTCATGTACTCGACATCCCTTGTCTCAGCTTCTCGAAAAGGGCTCAAGAACAGCAAGGCTTCCTTCGGACCGAGGATTCCCGATACCCCCGAGCAACCAACGTAGGCGTTGATCTGCGGCCGGTAGTACGCCGTCCGCACCCCGATGGCGTCTGGAGGAATGTCGTCTGTCTTGAAGTCGACGACAACCATCGTCCCTTCGTCGTCGCGGAAAATCAGATCAACGAATCCCTCGACGACGGTGTCATCGTCGAGGACGCTCCCAACAAGGGACTCTCGCCAGTGCTGACGGGTCGCGGCTCGGCGCACGATCTCCGATTCAAGTGCCGACCGGCCGTAGCCGCGCACAATATCGGCGCAGGCGACCTCGCCCTCCGCTACGCATTGAGCGGCTTCCAAATGGTCGAGACCCTCCCCGGTAGCGAGATCAACGGCTTGCAAAACGGCGTGGACGGCGCGACCGACAGCGCTCCCGTACCGGCCCTTCGACCAAGGCGACAGTTCCACGTCCCGCGGACTTTTGGCCACACCAGGCGGTTCGACCACCGATTCGGCGGAAGTCGTTGCCGGCAGCCGGCCACCACTCTGGCCGTCGCCGGAGTGCGCGTAGGCAGCCGCCAACTGCTCAGCGCGCCGCAGGGTGGAGATGAAGATCCCGGCGATCCGAGGCCAACCGTCAGTCACACCGCGGGCCAGGTGCCGCCGGACAGACAGCCCGGCGATGTTGTTGGGGACAAGGATTGTCACCGGGGCGAGCGGGTCGCCGGCCCTCTGCGCAGCGACCAGCTTGCCGAGCGCGGCGAGCGCCGCAGCACCGTACGACGTTGCTACCGCCTCAACCGTCTTGATCACCCCCGCGATCCACGAAAGCCCACCCGACTCCATCCCACCACGAAAAGCCAATACGCGACGGCTCGGCCGAGTCTCGTCAGGCCTGTTCTCCGCTCCCCCGCCGCCTGGACTTGCGCGTCGTATCAACTGAGGCACGCTTCGCGGCCCGGGACAGGTCCCCGGACAGCGCCTCGTCCCGCAGATCGTCGATGACGCCGATGTCCTCCGAGAGGGCGTCCATCATGGCCGCCGGCGCACTGGCACGGGCGGCGGACAGGATGCCCCGAGCCTCATCTAAATGGCGAGCGGCGCCGCCGGCGTCACCCTGCGACATCCGTTCCGTGGCTGCTCGCTTGGCGCGCTGGGTCCGCTGGAACGCCAGCTCGGTCCGGACGACCGGGTCTGGAATCCTGCCGGCCGCCTGGTCACCGGGCAACACGTTGACGTGTAGCGGCACGGTGATCGAATGGTGCACCAGGGCAGGCAGTTCCACCCAGGTGAAGTCGAGACTGGCGATCTGCGCCGGGCCCAGTGCTCCAATTCCCGGCACATCGAAGGTCACCACGAGCCTTCGGACCTCACCGGAATAGAACGACCCGAGCTCGATGAGAACACCATCCGGGGTGTCCACCACAGACATATCGTTGATCACCATGATTCGCTTGCAGACCGGCGTCATCCGAATCAGGACTGACGCTGCCTGCGCAGCTTGGGCGAGCAAGCCGTCCAGTTCCTGGGAGATCGCGACCATTGCTTCGTCCGCGTCCTCGCCGAACAATTCGCTGCCGTTGCCACCGGCGGAAATTGCGCTCAGCAACGTTTCGTCGTAGCCAAGTCCGAAACCGAGCGTCGACGTGACGATGCCGGCGCTGCTTGCTTCGGAAGCCACGCCGCCCAACCTCGCCGGATCGGTGACCCCGGCATTGGCCTTACCGTCACTGATCAACAGGACAGTGCCGCCCGCGCCCGCATCGACGCCGTCGACGGCGCGGCGCGCCTCCTGCAGGCCCCGCAGGTAACCCGCGGAGAGGTTGGTCATGCCACCCGCCTCAATGCCGGAGATCCGGTTCTTGGCCTTCGCCTTGTCCTTGAGCGATGCTGCGGCGATCTCCACCCGCACGTGGTCGTCAAACGTGACCAGACCGAACTGGTCCGCCGGGTCGAGGCGATCCACCAAGTTCAGCAGCGCCTTCTTCGCGCCGTCGAGGCGTTCGCCGGCCATCGAACCGCTTCTGTCCAACACGACCACGAGAGTCCGGGACGCTGCCCGCTCACCGGAATCAGCAATCGGTGCCGTCATCTCGACGAGCAGGGACACGTGATCGTCGCTGTCGAGCGCGATGACATCGACGTCCAACTGAGTGCTGACGTGCATGGGATCCCCCTGAATGATCGCTACAGCGGCTATGCTCTCAGTATTAGAGTAATGCTGCTGTGAGCATTATGCAAGGAGCATCGATGGCCGAATCGCCGAAAACCGGCAGCCGACAGTTCGGCGACCTGCTCCGGCGGGCGCGGGAGCGCCGCGGCATGAGCCGGCGCGATGTCGCGGAAGCGACCGAGCTGTCCTACCCGTACATCTCCCAGCTCGAGACTGGTTACCGGCAACCATCTCCCGCGGCGATCCAAAGCCTGGCGAGCGCGCTGCACATCTCCCTGGACGAGATGTTTGAGGCGATGGGCAGGCGTCCGGCCGAAGCCAATCCTGCCGCGACAGTGGCAGCGAGTTCTGGCTGGACACCGAACAGAAATTACTCTGCCGGCGGATCCGGGGCCGGAAACCTTTGGGGAGTAAGCACTACTCCTTCCGCACCAGCCGCTCCTGCACCCGGCACGATGGCCCCCCTCCCCCGTAACCGAACTGCCGGCGACGACGGTGCCGCCGCCGACGGCATCATTGCGGAAGTCATGGACATCCTGGCGGCACTCTCACCACAAGAGCAGCTGGAAGCTGTCGCAGAGGTCCAGGCACGGGTGATTCAGGCGGTCATCGACGATCGGGTTGCCCGTGGGCAGCGCGGCTCGTGACTGCACCTGCGTGACAGTCCCGCGGCCAAGCAAAAGCCGGGAAGTCGTTGCGCTGACCGCACCCCGGCCAGGGTCGCTTGCTTGCAAATCAGCAGCACAAGCAGCAGACTGCCGCTATGCCGAAGTCCATCACGATCCGAGACATCCCGGACGAGACCAGCGAAGAACTGGCCGCCCGCGCTGCGTTGACCGGTCGTTCGCTGCAGGAGTATCTGCGGGCTCGACTCGTCGCGCTTGCGCAAGAGCCGGACGCCGAAGTGTGGATGGCGCGGGTTCGCGCCCGCAAGAAGACCACCGGTAGCGCGCTGAGCGCGGATCAGATTCTCGCTCATCGCGACGCCGACCGGGCATGACCCTCGTCGTTGACTCGTCGGTCGTGGTCGCTGCTTTGGTCGACCGAGGTCCCCTGGGGCTCTGGGCCGAGGCACTGTTGATGGGCGAGCATTTGGCTGCGCCGCACCTGATGCCGGCGGAGGTTGCCAACGTGCTCCGAAGGGCGGCCCGTGCTGCTGAGATCTCAACGGACGTCGCCTCACTCGCGCATGACGACCTCCGCTCGCTGCGCGTCGAGTTGTTTCCTTACAGTGTCTGCGCCGACAGGGTGTGGGAGCTGCGTTCGACGGTCACCGCCTACGACGGGTGGTACGTCGCACTCGCCGAAGCCTTGGATACCACGCTGGCAACGCTCGATGAGAAGCTCAGCCGTGCATCGGGACCCCGATGCAAGTTCGCCGTGCCACAGGGCTGATTCACTCAGCCGCTGGCGTTGTCGAGGCGGAGGTAGCGCCTGAGCCGCGCCGAACGTGCAGCCGAGGTAGGCGGCCGACATGCGCTCCGTTTGTCGTGCTACTCGGCCCGGAGGGCAGCGATGCGTACGCACCCGAGCATGACTTTTTGAGATTCAGCTCGTCCCGTGGGCTGCATATGCGTTAATCCTCTCTGGCTCAGTCGGCCGACCGGTACGGTCCACGCCATGCCTGCCCCGGACGAGGTCGTCGTCGGTCTGCGGACTGTCGTCCTCGTCGAGGGGTCAGCGACCAGCACGCGGTCACAGCACTCGCCGAGCCCTGGGGTCGCCACCTGGCGGCCGAGGGCGTAGCCGTCCTGCCTATGCAGGCGCTACCAACATCGGCCACTACCTGGACCAATACGGACCGCACGGACTCAACCTGAGACTGGCCGGCCTTTGCGATGTTGCTGAAATCCGTTTCTTCCAGCAGGGTTCGAGCGGGCGGGGGCTGGGGATGGTCACGACCCGAAGGAGCGAGCATTGACCAGCCAGCTGTACGTCAACGCCAAGGTGTTCACCGGCCGCGGCGAGGACGACTACGCCTCCGCGTTCCGGATCACCGACGGCGTGTTCTCCTGGGTGGGCGATCAAACAGAGGTCAACGGGGACTCGGCAACAGATCTCCAGGGCCGGACCGTCGTCCCCGGATTCCTCGACGTGCACACCCATCCGGCCTTCCTGTCGACGCTGGTCGACGCGGTGATGTGCTTCCCGCCCGCGGTCACTTCGCTGGCCGAGCTGCTCGGGACTCTGCGCACCCACCCCAACGCCGGACAGCGCCCGGACGCCTGGATCCAGGGCTTCGGCTACGACGACTCCAAGTACCCGGAGGGGCGCGGACCGACCGCCGACGACCTGGACCAGGTCAGCACCACCCAACCCGTCTTCGTCCAACGCTGCGACGGCCACTCCTCCGCCTGCAACCACCGGGCTCTCGAGTTGGCCGGGATCACCGACGAGACGCCCGACCCGCCCGGCGCGAAGTACGGGCGGGACGCGAACGGCCGGCTCAACGGAATGCTCATCGAGACCAACGCCACCGACACCGTCGCGGCGGCGATCCCCGTGCCCGACGGCGAGCAGCAGGTCCGCAACCTGGTCCGGCTGAACCAGCACTTCCTCGAGCGCGGCATCGTCGGGGTCGGCGACCTGCTGGCCACGATGATCCCGGCACCGCTCAACACCTTCCGCGCCGCCGCGGAGCAAGGACTGCAGGTGCAGTGCGCGATGTACTACGGCTGGCCCGCAATCGCCGAGAACGCAATCCCGGACCTCACCGACGACGACCGCACCGGCCGCATCAAGATCGCCGGGCTGAAGCTGTTCATGGACGGCGCCTACTCGAACCGCACCGCATGGACCGAGGACCCCTACCCCGACTCCCGCGACCACGGCATGCGGACCCTCACCGATGAGGACCTCCGCGCGGCGGTGAACTGGGCGCGCCGCAACCACATTCAGGTCGCCGTGCACGCGATGGGTGACCGGGCGCTCAACCACGTCATCGACATGTTCGGCGACGAGGAGCCCTGGATGGGTGACATGCCGTCCATTCGGCTGGACCACGCCACCCTCTTCTCTCCCGCGATGATCGAGAAGGTGAACGCCGCGCGGATGTCGTTCGCGGTCGTCAGCCACTCCATCTTCCTGTTCGCCGAATACGACAGCTACGAACGGAATCTGAGCAAGAGCCAGTTCGAGATCGCCTACCCCATCAGGTCCTTCTACGAGAACGTGCCGTTCACCGCGCTGTCCTCCGACACCCCGGCCACGGCGTGGGCCGACGCGGACAACGTCTTCGTGTCCATCAAGGCCGCAGTCACCAGGCGCGCCTACAACGGCGCCGACATCGGCCAGGCGGAGGCCGTCACGGTCCCGCAGGCGTTGCTGCTCTACACCAGCCGCGCCCGGACGGTCGCCCCGCTCGACGGTCTCGGCGTCATCGACATCGGCTACGAGGGCAGCTTCGTCGTGCTCGACCGGGACATCTTCACCATCGACCCGCACGAGATCGACCAGGTGAAAGTCGCCGAGACCTGGCTCCGCGGCGAGCTGGTCTACCAGCGCCAGGCCGACTGACCAGCCCCCGCATCAGAACCGATCGATATGCCACCCGGAGCGCCCCCAATGAGGCAAACCGGCTCTCCGTCTCGGTAGGCAACCAGGCCGCAGGTGGTGTCCGACTCGGGATGACCGGCATCCGTCTACCCGCGGAGCCGGTCGGCGCGCTCCTCAGAGGAAACCCTCCGAAGTACTCCTCGCCGCGCAGCGTCAACCGTTGCATCGGCAACAGTGCCGGACCGGTCGTGCCGACGACCGCTTGGACGTCATCCCAGCCGGCCTTGTTGAGGGAGCAACGGAGATCGCGGACCCGGTTGCCGTCATGCGAGAGATCATGCGGCGCAAGCGGTACCACTGCAGCACGGGACCCCGGTCGGACCTACGACGCCGAGCCTGGGGTTGCCCGGCGACCCAGAGTTGACGGATGCGCACCACGGCGCAGGTACAGGAGCGCCCCAGCGGGCCACTTCCCGCTGGTGACGCGGGTCTGCGTGAGCCCTTACCGGGCGGTGAGCATGCCCTTTGAGGCACGAGGCGGTGCCCGAAAGTCCGAACTGAATCCTCTGTCCGCGGCGTGTGACACGCGGTCCGATGATGGCATGACGGTGGGGTCTGCCTCGATCGCCCGCGGCGTCCGAACCCCCGCGGCCGCCGCAGCAAGACGCGTCCGATGAAGTCCCCGGCCGGCAGGCGCCGCCAGAGCGCTGTGCCGCAGCCCCGGACCGGGGCAACCGCACGCAATCCGGACGGCACACCGCTCCGCACCCGCCTCGCGCTCACCCGCGAGTCGGCGACGGCGCTGCAGCGGCAGGCCGGCAACTCCGCTGTCGTCGGTCTCATCACGGGCGCCGGCCTGATCACGGGCGGCGGCCGGACGCGCGCGCGCCCCCGGCCGAGGGATCGGCAAGTCCGAACGGTTCAGCGGGACCAACTCGCGCCCGCGGACGATCCGAAGGGCTACACGAAGCCGGGCGGCGTGCAGAACGTCGAGAAGACGGGCATGACGCGCGTCGAGGTGACGGGTTTGAAGTACGGCGTCACGGGCGGCCACCAGGCCAAATACAAGAGCTGGCGCGGCACCATGGTCCCGAGCTTCGAGAAGCAGATGACGAAGGAGAGCCCGGACAACGCGGCGGTCGTGATCATGCCGGATCTGCTCGACGTGAAGCGGCCGACGCAGGTGATCCTGCATTTCCACGGGTGGGGGTTCCGCGCGGGCGACCCGTTCGCGGGCTACGCGGTGGCGACGGGTGAGCTGGGAGGGCAGGGACAGAAGGGCCAGGTCCGGGACGTCGACCAGGAGCACTGGGCGCAACAGATGGGCGCGGTGGGCAAGGAGCGCGCACCGAAACCGGATGACCCGAAGTCGGTCGCCGGTCCGCAGATCGTCGCCGTCCTGGCGCAGGGCCGCGGGATGTCCGACTTCGGTGACGTGCCCACGTTCGACTACATCGCCGACGTGTTCGCCAAGGCCGGCGGGAACCTGGCCAAGGTCACCGACTATCACGTGATTCTCTCGGCGCACAGCGGCGGCGGGAACATGCAGGTCGCGAAGAAGGTGAACGCGGGCGACATCGTCGGCACCGACACGTCACGGCTCCGCACCGGGACGCCGGGGAAGGCGGACCAGCAACCGTCCGACCTAGTCATCCAGTTCGACGCGGAGGGTGCGGCGTCGACGATGTCGTGGATCGTGGGCGAGATCGGCAAGTTGACGACGGCGATCAAGGCCGACCCGGCGAACGCGCAGGCGACAATCCTGAAGGCGCCGAAGTTCCGCGGGTACTTCGCCTCCGGCGGCTCCTACTGGCGGGACTACCACGACGCCACCACCAGTCTCAACGGTGCGTTGCGCGGCGTCCCGGCGCAGTGGCGCCGTCCCGACACATCGAATCCCGCGTCGGTCACAGTCAGCGACCTGTTCCGGATCATCGAGGTCAAGAACGCCGGGGTCAATCACGAGCACGTGATCAGCGGCGGGACGGCGGGGCCGCCGGAAGCGGGTGCGCTGGCCGATGCGCTGCGGGCGTCGGCGGATCCGACGATCGACCGGGCGCGGGAGTACGACCCGGTGGAGGGCGCACCACGGCTGCAGAAATTCCAGGAGGCGCTGGCCAGAAAGGCCAAGGCCGCGAAGGAGGCCGCGGACAAGAAAGCCGCGGAAAAGGCCGCCAAGGAGAAGGCCGTGCAGCCCAGCGCAGTCCCCGGCGCACCGACGATCGCCCCCGTCCCCGTCCCGTCGCCGACGTCAACGTCGACCGTCCAGCGTGATGACTCGGGCAAGAAGCCGACGCCCCCACCGGTGTCGAACTGGCGGAAGAGCGACGCGACGAGCGAGTTCACCTACACCGACGAGGACAAGGCGCTGCTTGCCGGGAAGACCGCAGACCAGCGGGCGGCGGACGCGGCACTGTTGCCTCAGTCGGCGATCGACCGGTTGAACGCCCTGGCGAAGGCGGAGAAGAAGAACAAGCTCAAGCCCGGGGAGGACAAGGAGCTCGCCGACCTGCGGACGCTGAAGGACCGGGTCGAGACCACGAACCGTGCGCTCAAGCGCAAGGACGTCGAGGAGATCATCGACGAGGCCGGGTTGGGCACCGTCGCGTCGTGGTTCGGCGACATCCAGAAGGGCACGTTCCTCGGTATCGAGCTCCGGTGCCACAAGGCGCTGGCGGACCGGCTCGACCGCGCTTCGACCGCGCTGGTGAACGACGCGACGGTCAACCCGTCGAAGAAGAACGCCAAGGATCTCGGCGTGGACCTGAACATGTACGCGTCCACCAGTGACCTTCGGCAGCCCGCAAAGGCCGTCGGCGGGAGCAGCCTGAGCATGCACACCTTCGGCCTGGCGGTGGACCTGAACTACAAGGGCAACCCCTTCATCGGCAACGCGGGAGACGTCGCGCCCACCGTGATCAGCCGGGCCACCAGCCTCGTGACCGGCACCGCCTCGAACGTCACGACGCCGCTCGGCGACGCGCAGGCGTCCTACACGGCGCTCGCGGCGGCGTCGAACGCGATGAAGACGTACTTCTCCTACCGCGACCCGGGGAACCTGGCCGCTCTGACGACCGCCGTGCAGGGACACACGGCTACCAAGGGCGAACCGACCAACCTCGCCGGATGGCAGAAGCAGATCGAGGCGGACTACACCGCACTGAAAGACAACGGCGACTTCAAGAAACACACGACACCGGACGAAGGCTTCCTCGACCTCAACGAGTCCGTCGTCATGGCTCTCGCGGGCACAGGCCTGACGTGGGGCGGCACCTACCCCGGCGACAAGGACCTCATGCACTTCGACCTACGGCAGGGGGACGGGGCGAAGATTCAGGCTGCGCGGACGTCGCACGTCGCCAGCCACTAGATCACCACCCGTACCAGTTGCGCCGTGGCAATTCTCGCGGCCCTGCCCGAACGGGCAGCCCGCTCTGCACGAAAGGCCTCACCACCGCTCGTTGCCCGGACGGGCAGCTGTTCGCCAGGCTCGAGAAGACCGAGCGGAGGCGGCATGCACGCAGGTGTGGCAGAACATGCGACCGCCCGTCTCACGGAGCGTTGGTTGCGCGTCGGACCCTCGGGTCGATGGTCCGGCTTCACCGTGTCCGGAGTCATCGGCCTGGCTCTGGCAATGGTGTGGACGCTGGGCCTGGCAGTCGTCACCGACCGCCCGGCATGGCTTGTTCCACTCCTCGCGGGCGGCATGGTCGCGGCCATGCTGACGGTGGGCGCGATCGACGGCGTGGTGGCAGGGCGTCCCCGATTGGTCTGCTTCCATGACGAATTCGCGGCAATCGTCGTTGCGATTGGATTGGTCGCACTGACCGGCCAGCCGCTCCTGCCAACCTTGGACCTCGCCGTCCCGGGACTCGCGATTTTCCTGGTGTTCGGTCGACTCGGCTGCCTCATCGCGAGCTGCTGCCACGGTCGCCCAGCCGTTCGCGGTATCCGTTACGGAGCGCGCCATGTCACCGACGGTCTGGCGCCCGAATACGTTGGTGTGCCGTTGATTCCGGTGGCCGCGTTCGAGGCCGCTGTCCTCGCCGTCCTTGCGGTGGTGACGACCTGCATGAACCTTGCGGCCGCCACCGCAGGTGCGGCGTTCGCGACCTATGTGCTGGGTCATGTGGGTGTTCGTTTCTGGCTCGAGTTTCTCCGCGGCGACGAAGATCGCCCACACCTGGCCGGATTTTCCGAGGCCCAGTGGACGGCGATGGCGGTGACCGGTGGGTTGGTCATCGCGCATTTCGCCGGCTGGTCGGTGCTTCCCAACTGGCTGCCACTGGTTGCTGCCGCCGTCATGCTCGCCGGGGTCGCCCTCGTCGCCACCCGTGCCGATCTGCTGCGACTGCACTCCCCTGCTCACGTCAGGGAACTCACCCGGATCGTCCGGTGTGCGGCACTCGCCAGGGGCGGCCTCATCACCATCACCACAGGCCTGGGCGTGCGGGTATCGGCCGCGCAGGACGGCGACGAATCGGACGCGGTGCGGGGTCACTACGCCTTCTCCCGCGGGTCTCCCGCACTGGCGCTTCGAGAAGCCAACGTGCTGAGCCGGATCGTCGGTGCCGTCCAGGCCGGCGGCACGCCCCCGCGGACCCTCGTCCGCTCCGGCAACGGGGTCTACCACCTGATGACGGGTCGCGCGGAGCCCCGGGGCTGACGTGATGGGACACCAGCAGGGCAAACTCCTTGCCGACCGCGGTGAACCTTCGCGGCGCCCGACACCGCACACCGCGCGTCCGGACCGCCTGCCGCCGGAACTGCTGAACACCCGATTGTTCGGCTCCGGCAACGGGGGGACCCGCGCAAGGCTCCTGCGCCAACTGCAGCGGTCGGCCGGCAATCGCGCCGTGCAACGAGCTGTCACCGCGCAGGGCGGGGACATCTCGGGACCGGTCGTCGAGGACGGCGCCGAACCGGCACCCGGGCAGATGCGGCGCACGGCATTCCTGGCCGCACTCCGAGCCGAGGTTCAGGGGGTGCTGGCTGCCACGGATCCGTTGACCCAGGCAGATTCCCGCGCGCACGGCCATGCGGCGTTCGCCGACCTGGAGAAACAGGATGCCGCAACGCTGACCCGCTCGCTGCAATCGGAATTGCCGGGTGTCACAGGTTCCGACGCCGGGCGGTACATCACCGCCGCGGGGGTCGCCACCCGGGCCCGCGTCGGCGGTGACGTCGTTGCAGCACCGGCCGGCGTGCTGAGCAGGGTTCTTTCCGGTCTGGGCGGACTGGTGAGTGCCCTGTTCAAAGCCCGGGACGGCCGGGCCTCACCCGCCGACGCGACGCTGGTGCGTGGCCGACTCGGCGCCGGTCGGCCGCTTGACGCCGAGGTCAAGGCACCGATGGAAAGTGTCTATCGGCAGGACTTCTCGAATGTGCGGGTGCACACCGATGCCACTGCGGGAGCGATGTCGGACCACTTCGGTGCCCGGGCTTTCACGGTGGGCAGCGACATCGCCTTCTCACCCGGTCAGTACCAGCCGGGAACGCCGGAGGGCCACGCCCTCATCGCCCACGAGCTGGCACACGTCGGCCAACAGAGCGCCGGCCGGTCGGCATCGCCCGTCGCCTCGTTGGAGGAGGACGCCGACCGGGCGGCCGTCGGGGCGGTGGTGTCGCGGTGGGCGGGCGGCAGCTCCGAGCACATTGACGGGTTCATGCCGCAACTGAGGGCCGGCTTGCGGCTCCAACGCTGCGCGGGTCCGGCCACCCAGGTGCGACCGGCCGGGCCGGCGGGAACGTCCTGCGCGGCGCTCACACCGGACCAGTGGCGAACAGCAGTCGAAGCCGCGCAGGCCCTGAGCGGGAACCAGCGCGCGACGGCCATGACCCAGCTGGCGCAGCAGGCGTTGTGCGATGTCGGGATTTCGGTTCAAGCCGCCGGAACCTCACACGCCAGCGCCGTGCACCCCGACGATTACGCTGAAATCCCGGTGATCAATTTCGACGCCGGCCTGAACGACAAGACCCGCTGGCGAACGTCGGGCCGGGACCCGGCCCCGGTGGGGCAGAACGCCGGATACAACTTCCGGGCCGGCGACCGCCGGTTCGCGATCATCGGTCCCAACGCCCTGAACCCCAACACCTGGTTGACCACAAGACAATTCGCGCAGCACGAACTGTCCCTGGTGTCCGCACCGCATCCGGCCGGACGCACCTCCGATGACCTCGAGCTGCAAACCTGGACCGAGGATTTCCGCAGCTATTTTCACCAATACCTGTCGCTGCCGATTCCCCAACGCCCGAACTGGCAACGGTTGGTGGGTTATTATGATCGCGCGGCGCCCGATGTACGCCAACAATCGCTACGGCGCCTGGTCGATTACTTCAACAACCCGCCGGTCAGCGGGGATGAGGCCGACAAGGTGCGGCGCCAGATCAGGTCATGGCTGCGACGGATGAGCGGCACCCTCATCTCGGACTTGACGGCCGCCCTACCGGCCGCACCGTAATCGAGTATCGACGACTCTTCGAGATCAGAAAGGTGTGCTGCATGACGACCATGGCGGAACGCCTCCTTGAAGCGTGGAACACGCACGACGTCGACCGGCTGGTCGCGCTGTTCGCCGAGAACTACGTCAGCGATCAACCCGCACATCCCGGCCGTGCCTTCACCGGCAACGCCCAGGTTCGGGCGAACTGGACGGGCGTCTTTCAGGGAGTTCCGGACTTCACGGCCGAACTGCTCGCGCAATCGATCGAGCGGGACACCGAGTGGGCGGAGTGGCACTGGCACGGGCGGCACCGTGACAACTCCGCTTTCACGATGCGCGGGGTGACGATCCTGGTCCTGCGCGACGACCGGATCGCACGGGGCCGGCTCTACATGGAGCCGGTCGACGTGGCGGCGGACGACATCGACGCCGCGGTCCAGCAGCTCTACCGCCCGTCCGGCCAATAGTCGGCGGGACATGGGACGCCCAAGCCCGTTCGCGGCGACGGAACGCGGGCTGGTGGATGCGCCGGCAATCGAGTCGGCGAAATCCGACCTCAAACGGGCGGCGCAACAGCGGTTTTTGCCAACTCGATGGCAGACGCCCCGGCCCCGAACCGCACCACCGAGCTCAGAAGTCCAGTCGCATCACCACGCGGCGCGGGGTCGGCCGGCTGACCACTGACAGACCGGCGCCCTCGAACACACTGACGGTCCCGACCAGCAGTTCCTCCACGATCACGTCCTTCGTGGTGATCGGGTACCCCTCGATCGCGCGGGCTCCGCGGTCCCGGGCGAAGTCGACGGCCGCCCGAGCCAGCGCGCGGCTGACCCCACTCCTGCGGTGGCCGCGGCGGATGAAGAAACACGTGACGGCCCAGACACTTTCGTCCGCCTTGTCCTCATCGCGGCCCGCCCACGGCACCCGGTTGTTGCGCCGTAGGCCATCGTAGTGACTGCGCGGCTCGACCGCGCACCAACCCACCGGCTGCCCGTCGCGATAGGCGACCAGACCGCTGGTGGTGTCCGACTCCGGATGACCGGCCTCGGTCTGCTCTCGGAGCCGGGCGGCCCGCTCCTCGACCGGGAATCCGGCGAAGTACTCCCTGGGCCGCAGCTTGAAGCGCTGGCACTGGCACCGGGCAGCCGGGCCGGTGGTACCGAAGACCGTCTGCAGATCCTCCCAGCCGGCCTCGTTTGCGGGCACGACGGAGATCGCGGATTCGGGTGCCGTCACGGCGACGATTCTGCGGGCAGGGCGCCGGCAGTGCCCGGTGAGCAATGACCTTCCCGGCGCCATCCCGCAATCGTCCGGCCTCGGTCAGGACCCATCCGTCGCGCCGGTCACCCTGGTGTCCGTCCGCACCGCCGGCGCCGTCGGGTCCGGTTCCGTTTGAGATGCTGGAGGCATGGCGAACGACGGCAGCATGTCGAAACCGGCCCGCATCGGGCTGGAGATCCTCGGTTGGCTGCTGCTGGCCGCCGGGGTGGCGGCGATCATCCTGCCCGGCCCCGGCCTGCTGCTGCTGGCCCTGGGGCTGTGGGTGCTGGCGAAGAACTACCGCTGGGCCGACCGTCTGCTCGACCCGGTCAAGCGGGCCGCGTACCGCGGTGCGTCGGAAAGCGTGACATCGTGGCCGCGCATCATCCTGTCGACCGTGCTGGCGCTCGCGTTGATCGCTGTCGGCGTGGTGTGGGGCATCCACCCCGACCCGCCGAGTTGGTGGCCGCTGGCGGACAAGTGGTGGCTGTTCGGCGGCTGGGGCACCGGCGCCTTCCTGATCGCGTCCGGTCTGCTGGCGATCGGGCTGCTCGGCTGGAGCATGAAGAACTTCCGGTACGGCACCATGACGCTCGACGACGTCTACCAGAAGCAGGGCCTCCGGGAGCGCCCGGGCGGCCGTCGCTGACCGGAGACCGGCGTCAGGCGATCACAGCAGTCAGCACAACCGACACCGCGGCGGCCCCGACCGTCCACCATGCGAGCCGGCGGGTCACCCGTAACGGCCGCGGCGCCACCCGTTCGGCGGTCAACCCAATGGTCAGCACGATCATCAACAGCAGCGGGTGCCCGGTCAGCGCCATCGCCACCATCGCCGGGCCGCACGTCACGACGCACCAGCCCGAGTAGGCCACGCCGGCGCCCAGGGCGCTGCCACCGACGGCGGGCGGGACGGGAACCGCCTGACATCTGGCCAGCGCCATCCGTTTCGACGAGGACAACTGCCACACGGCGACGAGCAGCCAGACCACGGTGAAGCCGATCGGGGCATCAGCGGCGTCGAACACCGGGGCGACCGTCAGCAGCCCGACGACGACCACTCCGACCGCCGACCACACCAGCAGTGCACCCGCGAGGGTCTGCACGATGGCACCGGAGCAATGACGGCCGAGGTCGGCAGCGATCCGCCGCACCCGCGGCACCAGGACCGGACCCATCATCGCGACGATCATCACGAGCCAATTGCCGGCGGCGGCCAGCAGGCCGGACTGTCCGGCGACGCCCGGGTGGTGGCGATTGAACGAGCCGAGGGACACCACGGCCGACCACAAGATCACCAGCCAGGCGACCGACGTTGCAGCGATGAGCCACCACTCCGGGTGGCGCAGCACGAAACCCGTTGGGACAGAGGGATGTGTCCGTGCCGGACGGCGCGCGCGGGGTGGGGCGGTCATCCGGCGTGCGGTCCGGCCTGCGGATCATCGCCGGCCGGGCGCAACAAGAGGCATCGGGCGGGGGCACGCTGCGTACCCGTCTCCATGACGCCTCCTGATCCGACACCGAGGTCGAATCAGGATAAGACGCCCACCCGAACGGCGCAGGCCGCAGAGAAGCAAACGGCCGCCGAACCGGCGGAGGCCGTCCTTTCCGACCAGGGAAGGGGGCTCTCACCGGCTCGACGGCCCGGAGTGCTCGACGTCAGCGGCTCGGACGCGAGCCGCTCAGAGGTCAGCGCTGAACGCTGTCCTCCCGCTTCGGCAGCTTCCAGCCCGGCCGCACGAAGTGGCAGGTGTAGCCGTTGGGGTACTTCAGCAGGTAGTCCTGGTGCTCCGGCTCGGCCTCCCAAAACGGGCCCGCGGCCGCCACCTCGGTGACGACCTTGCCCGGCCAAAGGCCGGAGGCGTTCACGTCGGCGATGGTGTCCTCGGCGATGCGGCGCTGCTCGTCGTCGGTGTAGTAGATCGCCGACCGGTAGCTGGCGCCGATGTCGTTGCCCTGCCGGTTCTTCGTGGTCGGGTCGTGCACCTGGAAGAAGAACTCCAGCAGATCCCGGTACGAAGTCTGCGTCGGGTCGAAGATGATCTCGATCGCCTCGGCGTGCGAACCGTGGTTGCGGTACGTCGCATTGGGCACGTCGCCGCCCGTGTAGCCGACCCTGGTGGCCAGCACGCCCGGGCGTCGCCGGATCAGGTCCTGCATGCCCCAGAAGCAGCCTCCTGCGAGGATCGCCTTCTCGGTCGCTTGGGTCATCGTTGCTCCTTCGTCTGCGCGGGCGGTGCGCCACCCACTGTCGGGCGCATCGGCGACCACCGTCAAGGTCAGATCGCCAGCCTCCACCGCTCGCCTCAGAGGCAACGCCGGCGGCCGTCCGGTCATTCCGGAGGAATCTGCCCGGGCCGCTCGGGCCCCCGGCTCATCGCAGTAACCCGATCCGGCCGTCGCGGCGACCCTGATCGCCCGGGTAGCGCAAGGCGAGTGAGAGGGTTGGCAACGGCCACGTTTCCCGCGCGACGTTCGACTCGTCAACCGGCGTGGGGGGAGTCGAGCGACACCAGCGGATCGGTCACCGGGGCCCTGCTCGGGAGCCGGCCGGTGAGGTAACGCTGGATGGTCGGGCCGATCAGGCTGACGACGTCGTCGTCGGGCAGCCGGCAGATCGGCTCGAGCCGCCAGACGTAGCGGGTCATGGACAGGCCGACGAGTTGGCTCGCGACCAGGCCGCCCCGGACGAGGCGCTCGTCGTCGTCGAGCGACGCGGCGACCGCGCCGATCATGGCGTTGCGGAATACCAGCTGCAGCCGCTCCAGCGCGACCGGTTCGTGCGCGGCGGTCAGGATGATGGACCGCAGCACGGTCGCGGTCTGCGGGTTGTTCCACGCGGCGAGCATGTTCCGCACCAGGGCTGCTCCGCGTCGCCGCAGCGGTGTGCCAAGGACCGCGGCGATTCCTTCCAGATAACCGGGAGGCGGTTGCAGGCAGGCCTCGAGCAGCGCCGATTTGTCGGTGAAGTAGTAGGCGATCAACCGCGGATCGACCCGGGCGTCCCGTGCGACGGCCCGCAGAGACGTTCCGGCCCAGCCATTCTCGGCGAACGACGCCCGAGCGACGTGCACGATCCGGTCCATCACCACCCCGCGGTCCGCGGTGGGACCCCGGCGACCAGCGTCCGCCATCTCACTCCCCGTCGTCCACCGGCGACCGTTCCAGATGTCAGCCTATTGCCTGGGCAGTTTTCCACGGATGAGGAAACTGTGTCTGGACGGTTCGCGGTCGAGCTGGGACGATCAACCACCAGCGCGTCGTTCGCGCACGATCCCGGGCCGCAGGTGGAGGCGAATCATGTCGAAGGTGGCGGGCACCGCACCCGGGCAACGCCGGCTGAACGGCCCGCAGACGACCGGGCGGGAGTATCGCAACCTGTCCGTGCCGGCGTACGGCATGCGGACCGACCAGGACGTCGCGGCCGTGATGCGCGACGGCGTCGAGTTGCTGGCCGACGTGCATCGTCCGGACGCTGACGGCCGGTTCCCGGTGTTGATCTCGGCGTCGCCGTACCCGCGGCAGATCCAGGACCTCGGTGCTCCGATGGGCTTCATCGAGGCCGGCGCGTCGGACTTCTGGGTGCCGCGGGGGTACGTGCACGTGATCGCGAACCTGCGGGGGACGGGCGGCTCGGGCGGCACCTTCGGCTTCTTCGACGCCCAGGAACGGCGCGACATGCGCGACCTGGTCGAGTGGGCCGCCGCCCAGCCGTGGTGCGACGGGAACGTCGGGATGATCGGGATCAGCTACTTCGCCATGACCCAGCTGGAGGCGGCCGTCGAACGGCCCCCGCACCTGAAGGCGATCTTCCCGGTCGCCGTCACCACCGACCTGTACGAGGCCGCGATGCACCACGGTCTGTTCAGTTCCGGCTTCGTGACACCGTTCCTGGCGATGGTTGGCCTGACATCCGCGCGGAGCGACCACTTCTGGCGCAGCACACTCATCGACGCTGTGCGCGGCGTGCTCCGCACACCGGCGCTGCACCGCAAGTTCGCCACCATGAACGGTGAGTCATCGATCGCGGTCCTGCACGCCGCGCTCAAACTCCACCACGACCCGCACCCCTGGGACGACCTGTGGCGGTCCATCGCGGTCGAGCACCCGTTGCGCGACCAGTGGTGGGACCAGCGGAACCTGCTGCCCCTGCTCGACCGGATCGAGGTCCCCACCTACCTCGGCTGCGACTGGCAGAACGTCCCGCTGCACCTGCCCTCGACGTTCCCGGCGATGCGGGCACTGACCAACGCGCCGGTCGTCCGGGTCGGCATGCTCGGCGAGTTCGGGCTGACCTGGCCGTGGGAAAGCCTGCACGTCGAGGCCCTGGCCTGGTTCGATCACTGGCTCAAGGACCTCGACACCGGCATCCTCGACGGCCCCGCCATCCGGTACTTCATGCCCGGCGCCGACGACTGGCGCACCAGCGACACCTGGCCCCCCGCAGGCGTTGTCGACCGCCCGATGAGCCTTCGCGCCGACGGGGAGCTCGGCGACGACGAGGGCACCCCCGGGCAGCGATCGTTGATGGCCCTCGGATCGGGACTGGGCCGCGCCCGGCCGAGCGAGACCGACCCACCCGCACTGCTGGAGTGGACCAGCGCCCCGCTGGCGCAGGCGCTCGACGTCGTCGGCGACAGCGAACTTCACCTGCAGGCCAGCGCCACCGCCGTCGACACGGCCTGGATCGTCACGCTGCAGGACATCGCCCCCGACGGCACCGTCGTCGACGTCACCGCGGGATGGCTCCGTGCAAGCCTCCGCCGGGTCGACCCGGACGGCAGTTCGGCCGGTTCGCCCGCACTCCCCTGCCGCGACGCCGAAGCCGTCGTCCCGGGTTCGCTCACCGCCTACCGCATCCCGCTGGTCACCAACGCCCGCCGGTTCGCCGCCGGCAACCGGATCCGGCTCGTCGTGACCAATGACGACCAGGACCCGAAAACCCCAGCCATCATGGGGTTCCGGCACGCGACGGTCGGCACCAGCAGCCTCAACACCGTCCACTCGTCGTCCCGGCTCGTGCTGCCCGTCCACGGACCGGCCGGGCAGGCACCGCCGGGTCCTTCGGGTCCAGCCGTCACGGACGGCCCTTCAAGACGCTTCTGAAGGGCCGACTGCGACGGACGGATTGACGCTCGCCCACCCCTTGCGGGGCGCCGTACCGTGAGAACCCGTGTTGGTCGGGCGGGACGCAGAGCTGGCGGCCATCGCTGCGGTGCTCGATGCCGCGCGCTCCGGGTCCGGCGCTCAGCTGTGCTTCGTCGGCGCGGCGGGCATCGGGAAGACCTCATTGCTGGACGCCGCGGAAGCGGACGCCGACGGGTTCACGGTCCTGCGGACCACCGGCGTGCCGAGCGAGTTGTTGCTGCGGCATGCGGCCCTCGCCGACATCGTCACGCCGCTGCGGGATTGCACGCCGGAGCTCCCACCGGCTCAACGGGCGGCTCTGGACATGGCGATGGGCTGGTCGGCGCAGTTCTCACCAGGTGGGCCGTTCCTGGTCGGCGCGGCCACCGTCTCGCTGCTCTCCGCGGCGGCGACGCGTGGCCCGGTTCTCGTGCTCGTCGATGATCTGCAGTGGATCGACCCCGAGTCGCTCGGCATCCTGCTGTTCGCGGTGCGGCGGCTCCGCCGGGATGCCGTTGCCGTCGTGCTGGCCCGCCGGGCGCAATCCCCCGAGCCGGATCTCACCGGGATCGATCAACGGCGGCTCAGCGGACTGTCGGTCACGGACTCCGCCGCCCTGTTGCCGCACCGCGCCGCCTCGGCGGCCGTGGTGGCCAGGCTCGTCACCGAGACCGGCGGCAACCCTCTTGCCCTGTTGGAGGCCGTGCGCCGGCTGACGCCGGCGCAGCTCCGCGGGTCCGCGCCGTTGCCCGCGGTGCTGCCGGTGGGACAGCGGCTGACCGACGCTCTGCTCGGGGACGGGCCGGCCCTGTCCGCGGACGCCGGTCGCGCAGTGATCATCGCCGCCGCGGCACTGGACGACGCCGCCGACCCGATCCTGACAGCCGTCCGAGCCGCCGGGATCGATGCCGACGCGGCCCTGAGGGAGGCGGAACTCGCCGGCGCGGTCCGGCTGGACGGCGGCACCCTGACCTTCCGTCATCCGCTGCTCCGCAGCGCGGTCTGGCAGCGGGCGACGCCGGCCGAGCGGCGGTCCGCGCACGCGGCGCTGGCCGCGGCGCTGCAGGGCCGGCCCGCGCAGGCCGTCCGGCATCGCGCGGAGGCGGCGATCGGCTTCGACGATGACCTCGCCCAGCAACTGATCGCGCTCGCCGCCGAGGAGCGGTCCCGGCTCGGCTATGCGGCGTCGTCGTCACTGCTGGAACGGGCCGCGCAGCTGTCGTCATCGGCACAGGTGGCCGCCGACGCGCTGGCTTCGGCGGTCGAGGACGCCGTGCTCGGCGGAGACGTGCAGCGCGCCCACGCATACGCGGCCACCTTCGACGGCAGGGCGTCATCCGCCTCCGACCAGGCGCGCGCCAGGGTGTTGTTCGCCCTGGGCACCCTGGAGGAAAACAGGGGGTCCGTGCCCCGATCCCGGGGTCTGCTGCGCCGCGCGGTGGAAATCGCGGACGGCACGCTCCGCCTGCAGGCGCTGGTCGAATTGGGTCAGGTGCACTACCTGCTCGGATCACCCGGAGGTGCGGCAGACGTCGCCGACATGTTGGGCCCGACAAGCGTTCTCGTCGACCCCGAACAGGAAATGCTGGCGGCCTACCTGCGGGCGGCGGCGCTGGCGTTCTCCGGCCGGTGGGAACAGGCGCACCCCTTCGCGGTCCGGGCACTGGAATTGCTGGAAACCGTGCCGGCACTGCAGGACGAGCCGCGGTACCTCGTCCTGGCCATGTTGTCGGTGGGCTGGGCCCGGGAACCCGACGCCGCGCTGACCTTCGTCGACCGGCGACTGGCGGGGGTACGCGCGCGGGGCGCCATCGGCGTGCTCCCGATGGCGCTGGACATCTACGCGGCCGGGGCCCTGATGCTGGGCCGGCACGACATCGCCTACGCCGCCGCCGGCGAAGTGGTCGAACTGGGCGGCGAACTCGGCTACGTCAGCGCGGTGAGCTCGGCGAATGCCACATTCGCGATCGAATGCGCCGCCCGCGGCCGAGACGACGAAGCGACCCACGCCATCGCCGAGGCCGAACGCCTGGTCACCCTCGCGGGTCTGTCCGGATCAGCGGTACAGATCCATCTCGCCGAGGCGTTCTGCGCCCTGTGCCGCGGCGACCACCCCGCCGTGATCGGCATCCTGGAGCAGCGGCTCGCCGCGGACGAGGGTCGACTGCCGCGCGGTGACTATCCCCTGTCGGTGGCCGCCGACCTGGTCGAGGCGTACCTGGCCGTCGGCCGCAGGGACGACGCGCTGTCCCTCGCGGCTCGGCATTCGGCCCTGCACCGCGAGTCCCCCATCGCCGACATCCGCGCCCTCGACGAACGCATCACCGCGATGACCACCGATGACGACGACGCGGCCGAGACCGCCTTCCAGCACGCCCACGACCTGCACGCGCAGAGCCCGGATCCCTTCCCCGGCGCGAGAACCCGGCTGCTGCACGGCTCCCGGCTTCGCCGGACCGGTTCGCGGATCGCCGCCCGCCAGCAGCTCCGGGTCGCCGCGGACGCTTTTCGCACCATGGGTCTGGACCGTTGGACCGAACGGGCCGAGGCAGAACTCGCCGCCACCGGCGCCACCGCGCGGCGCACGCCAACGGCAGGCGACCCGTTGACCGCGCAGGAGACCAGGGTCGCCCTGCTGGTGGCCGAGGGTCGCACCAACAGGGACATCGCGAGCGTTCTGTTCCTGAGCCCGAAGACGGTGGAGCACCACGTCACCACCATCCTGCGCAAACGCGGGCTGCGGTCCCGCACGGAATTGGCGGTGGCCTTCGCGTTGCCTGACTGACGACCGTCATGTTGGGGGGTTCTCCCGACGCGACGAGGGCACCCGCCGGAGCACCGTTTCCGGCATGACCCTGACCGCTTTCCCACCCAGTTCCGCCGCTCATCAGCGGGGTCCCGCCACCGTCTCCCCGCGTTCCACCGGCGCGTATCCCGTCCCGGCAGCGGGGTTGATCGTGCGGCTCCTGCTGCGGCACGCCCCCGCATTGACCGCGTCCGCATGGGTGCTCGGCGCACCCGTCCACTGCCCGCACTTCCGCGACCCGCTCCCGACCGACCACAGCACCGGAAAGGCTTCGTCATGAGCATCGACACCGCCCCGACGATCACCGGCCGCGCGACGACACCCGGCCTCCTCGGCGTCTCGCACCTCGGGATCACGGTGACCGACACTGCTGCGGCGCAAGGGTTCTGGACGTCGGTGATGGGCTTCGTCACGGTGTTCGAGGGCGAGGACTACTGCATGCTGATCGAACCGTCCGCCATGCTGGCCATCGGTTTCACCACCCACGAGCGGTCCGCCGACGGGCCGTTCGACGAGCACCACGTCGGGCTCGACCATCTCGCGCTTGCCGTGGCCGACGCCGACGCCCTGCGGCAATGGGAACAACGGTTGCTCGAACTCGGTGTGCCGCATTCCGCCATCAGCACCTCGGAATGGGGCCACCACCTCAATCTGCGGGCCCCGGACGACTTCCCCATCGAACTGTTCGTGCTGACCCCGGAGGGGGCGGCGGCGATGGGTCTGACGCTGGACAGTCCCCCGGCCGCCGGCACCCACCACATCGCGCCCCCGGCCTGACCACATTCATCGGTGAGGCGCCAGATGCGGCCGGCTCTCTACCGGTCCATCTGCAGCCGCTGCCAGGTGACCACGGTCGCCGCGCCGAACAGCACGGGCACCAGCGGAACCAGCAGCAGGATTGCCGGGGACGTGGTCGGGTCGATCGCCCAGAGCGCCGGGGCGACAAACGGCACCCACGAACCGAAGTCAGCGAGCACGGACACCTGTGCCAGCACGACGATGGCCACCGCTGCGGCGATCCCGGGGAGCAGTCCGCGGCCCAAGGATGCAGCCCATCCGGCCGGCACGGCGATCAGCGCGGTCAACAGGCCCAACGCGAATTGCCGGCCGAGCCCGACGAGCGCGGCGCCGTCAGGCATTCCCAGTCCGATCGCGGCCCCGACGGCCGCCAGCGCGAGCACCGTCAGGGCAGAGACGATCACCGACCAACCCGCGTAGATCACCAGCTTGGCGCCGGCCAACCGGCCCCGGCTCACCGGCAGGCCGAACAGCCCGGACACGGTGCCGTCGGCGAATTCCCGCCCGTACAGCCAGCTCGCACCCACGCCGAGGGCGAGAAGTGCCCCGGCCGAGGTGATCTGGGCCGCAGCTGACAACATTCCGGCCCAGTCGCCGGACGTTGCATCCGATCCCAGTTTGGCCGTCACCTGGGCGTTGCCGCTGCGGACGGCGAACACCATGGTCGCCGACAGCCCGGCGACGCCCAGCACGAGCAGCAGTCCCGTCGACCACAGCACCCGTGACGACCGGGCCTTGCGCGTCTCGACGGCCAGGCCGTCAACGAATGTCGTCATCAGATCCTCGCCATCGCGTCGTGGACCAGGGCGAAGAACGCCCGCTCGATGTCGACCCCGTCGGGGTCGAGCGTGCCGACCATGCGCCCCTCGGCGATCACCGAGATGCGGGTGGCGATCCGGGCGACCTCGTCGAGATGATGGCTGGACACCAGGATCCCGGCGCCGGCCCCGGCCCGACGCAGCAGCGCCTCGCGTAACCGGATGACGGCGGACGGGTCCAGCGCATTGGTCGGCTCGTCCAGGATGATCAGGTCGGGATCGTGCTGCAGCGCCCCCGCCAGGCCCAGCCGTTGCCGGTTCCCCTGCGACATCCGTCTGGCCCGCACGCAGGCATACCGGCCGAGGTCCAGTTCCGCCAGGACGCGCTCGACCATCGGTCCGCGGTCGGCTGCGCCGACGCCGCGCAGGCGGGCGGCCATGTGCAGGTTCGTCCGGCCGTCCAGATCGCCGTAGACCAGTGGGTGTTCCAGCATCGCGCCGACCCTGCACCAGGTGGCGGGGTCTGCGTCCGAGAGGTCCTTCCCGAGGACCTCGATGCGACCGGCGGTCGGTCGCAGCATCCCGACCATCAACTTCATCAGCGTCGACTTGCCGGCCCCGTTCAGTCCGACGAGCGCGTGGACCTCGCCGCGCCGCACGGTCAGGTCGATGCCGAACACGCCGGCGCCTCCGGCATAGGAACGGGACACGTCGGTCAGGGACAGCGCATCGTCGGTCATCACGGCTCCAGGACGTCGAGGGAATGTTCGATGGCGTCGGAGAGGGCGCCGTCGCCGGACGCGGCCCAGCGGAGCAGGCCGGTCATCAGGGCCGCCATGACGGCGGCGGCCGCCACCGCGGCATCGTCGGGATCGGCGCCGTCGGTGGTCAGCTGGACGGCGATGGCGGCCTCGGTGGCCGCCGTTCCGGCGCGGACGGCCGGAGCCAGACTGGGGCTGGCGGCCACGATCGCGAGCCGCTCGCGCACCGGCTGCGCATCGGTGATGGGCAGGTTCCGCCAGGCCGACCGGACACCCCGCGCTGCCCGGTGCAGCGGCGGAAGGTTGCGCGGTTGGTCGGCGATCGCCGCGACGATCAGCGGGTCGTACGGATCGTCCACCAGCAGTTGATCTTTCGTACCGAAGTGCCGGTAGAACGTCATCTCGGTGACGCCGGCCGCCGACGCGATCTGGGCGACCGTGGTCTTCTCGTAGCCATCGGTGGCGAACAGTTCCAGCGCCGCCGTCAGGATGCGTGCCCGGGTGCGCTCCGCCTTGCCTCCCGGAGAGGCAAGCCGCGGCGCCGGCTGTTCGGCCTTGGTCACGCCCGAATGTTAGTCCCTAACATTCACTTCCCGCAAGGGTCGATCGCCCGGCTCACCGCGTGGGGCTCAGCACCTCGGCCAGCGAGTCGAGCGCCCCGGGACGAGCGTGAAGTAGGCCCACACGCCGCGCTTGTCCCTGGTCAGCAGCCCGGCATCGACCAGCACCTTGAGGTGGTGCGAGACGGTGGGCTGCGACAGCCCGAGCGGCTCGGTGAGATCACAGACGCACGCTTCCGCACCGTCGTGCGCGGCGATCATCGACAGCAACCGCAAGCGGGCAGGGTCGGCGATCGCCTTGAGCGTGCGCGCGAGTTCGCTTGCGGCCGTTGCACTCAGCGGCTCCCGGGCCAACGGAGCTCAGCAGGCGGCGTTTAGGACGGGCACGGTGGCGGTACGGGTCACCAACCCAGTATGCCTCTTCCCATTGACAGACGTCGATATCTGCGACATGGTGGCAGACATCGACGTTCATCTATGTAAGGAGCACCATGAGCGCCACCTCCGACCAGGACATCCGGGAGCACGTCCGCGACCGCTATGCCGCCGCAGCCCGCTCGGTCACCGCCGGCAGCACGGCGAGTTGCTGCGGCCCCGCCGACGACTTCCAGACCGGCTGCTGCACGCCGGCCGACGCACTGTCCGCGATCGGCGAGTCGGATCAGGCCGACATCTTCGGCGCCGCGCTGTACAGGCCCGGTGAGACGGACGGATTGCCCGAGGAGGCCGTCCTCGCCTCGCTCGGCTGCGGCAACCCCCTCGCGGTGGCCGACCTCCGCGAGGGCGAGCGGGTGCTCGATCTCGGATCCGGCGGTGGCATCGATGTGCTGCTGTCCGCCCGCCGGGTCGGCCCGACCGGGTTCGCCTACGGCCTCGACATGACCGACGAGATGGTGGAATTGGCCCGGGCGAACGCCGCCAAGGCCGGCGCCGGCAACGTCCGGTTTCTCAAGGGCAACATCGAGGACATCCCGCTGCCCGACGCCGCGGTCGACGTCGTCATCTCGAACTGCGTGATCAACCTGTCGACCGACAAGCCCTCCGTGATCGCCGAGATGTACCGGGTACTCACGCCCGGCGGGCGGATCGGCATCTCGGACGTGGTCGCGGAGGACACCCTCTCGCCGGCCGAGCGGGCTGACCGCGGCTCGTACGTGGGCTGCATCGCGGGTGCGCTGTTCCGATCGGAGTACCTGGACGGCCTGACGGCGGCCGGCTTCACCGAAGCGGAGGTGACGTTCACCCACGAGGCCGCACCCGGCATGCACGGGGCCATCGTTCGAGCGGTCAAGCCCGTCGCGGCCCTATCCTGACCGCGCCATCACCACTCCTGGGAGATCCGATGTCCGAGAAGCCCTCCGTGCTGTTCGTGTGTGTCCACAACGCCGGCCGGTCCCAGATGGCCGCCGGGTATCTCCGGGCCCTGGCCGGCGGGAGGATCGAGGTGCGGTCCGCGGGGTCGATGCCCGGCAACCAGATCAATCCCGTTGCCGTCGAGGCCATGGCCGAGGAGGGCATCGACATCTCGTCGCAGACGCCGAGAGTCCTCACCACCGAGTCGGTGCAGGCCTCGGACGTCGTGATCACCATGGGCTGCGGCGACGCCTGCCCCATCTTCCCTGGAAAGCGTTACGAGGACTGGGAACTCGAGGATCCAGCGGGTAAGGGCATCGAGACCGTGCGACGGGTGAGGAATGACATCCGCGGCCGTGTCGAGGTCCTCATCGGCGAGCTGTTGCCCGCGGACGCCGCGTCGTCCTGATCACCGCGAACGGTCCTGCGCTCGCGACGCGGCCCGAACGTGAACATGCTGGCCCTGCCGACCCAGCAGGCTGAGCACCTCGACAGGCTGGTCGCCGGCGGGCCCGAACCAGTGTGGCAGCCGGGTGTCGAATTCCGCGACTTCGCCCGCGCCCATGGCGATGTCGCGATCCCCGAGCAGCAGGCGGAGCCGGCCGGACAGCACGTACAGCCATTCGTAACCCTCGTGCGTGCGCAGTTCCGGCTCGCCCCGTTCGGGCGGGATGACGACCTTCCACGCCTGCACGCCGCCCGGTTGCCGGGTCAGCGGAACCACGATGCGGCCATTGCGCTTGCGCGGGGTGAACCTGATCCGCGGGTCACCGACCTCCGGTGAGCCGATGAGCTCGTCCAGCGGCACCTGATGCGCCTGCGCGATCGGCAGCAGCAGCTCCAGGCTCGGCCGCCGCTGACCGGACTCGAGCCTGGACAACGTGCTCTTCGAGATTCCCGTCACCTCAGCCAGTTCCGTCAGCGTCATGCCCCGCACCGCGCGTGCGCGCTTGAGCCGTGAGCCGACCCCGGCCAGCGCCGTCGCGATCGCCGTGGAATCCGTCATACCGCCGAGTTGACTCGCAATTCCCGGAATTGGCAACAAACGTTGCTCATCGGGACCTCCGCGGCGAACCCTTGCCGTCGGAGGTGATCGTCATGGCGGCGAACAGATACGACGTGGTGGTGGTCGGCGGTGGCGCCGCCGGCCTGAGTGCGGCGCTGGTGCTGGGCCGGGCCCGCCGACGTGTGCTGGTCGTCGATGCCGGCACACCACGCAACGCCCCGGCGGCGCACATGCACGGGTTCCTGTCCCGGGACGGGATGCCACCGGCCGACCTGCTCGCCGCCGGCCGCGCGGAGGTCACCGGGTACGGCGTGGAACTGGCGCACGATGTGGTCGCCGGCATCGACGGGGACACCGAGCACGGCTTCACCGTTCGGTTGACCGGCGGCCGGGTCCTGGTGGCCAGGCGCGTCCTGCTGGCCACCGGATTGCGCGACGGACTACCAGACCTGCCCGGGGTCCGGGAACGGTGGGGACGGGACCTGTTGCACTGCCCGTACTGCCACGGCTGGGAGGTCCGGGATCAGCCGCTGGGGGTGCTCGGCACCCAGCCCGGCTCGGTTCAACACGCGCTGCTGATCCGGCAATGGTCGGCGGACCTGAAGTACTTCACGCACACCCAGACCCCGACTACCGAGGATCGCGAGCAGCTGACCGCCTGCGGCATCACGATCGTCGACGGCGAGGTCGCGCGGCTCGTCGTCAGCGCCGACCGGTTGACCGGTGTCGAGCTGATCGACGGCAGGGTGATCGATCGGACGGCGGTGTTCGTCCGGCCGTTGATGACGCCCCGCGACGACGGCCTTCCGAAGGCGCTGGGTTGTGCGGTCGACGACGCAGGGTTCGTCCGCGCCGATGCGGCCGGGCTCACCAGCGTCCCTGGCGTCTGGGCCGCCGGCAACGTCGCCGACCCACGCGCCCAGGTCATCACCGCCGCCGGCGCCGGATCGGCGGCCGCCATCGCGATCAACGCGGACCTGGTGCAGGACGACGTGACCCGCGCGCTCGCCGAACAGCTGGAGCCGGCGGCGGCACGGATCCTGAGCAGCGCCCCCGACGCTCACCACCAGGATCACCACAAGTGGTGATGCCCGATCACCACACCGCCTCCTAGCTTTCGAACCAGCAGAACGGGGTCCGCCCACCGGACACCAGCCGGCGCAGGAGGTCGGGATGACACCGGGCACACCACCACCGGGCAGGGCACGACGAGATGCGGCTGCCCGGCCGGCTCCATGCCCACCACCGCACCAACCGCCCCAACGCCCACCGCCGGCGCCCGCCGGTCCGCGCACCCCAACAACCGGGAGCACATCTCATGATCGACGTCGAGAACCTGAGCAAACGCTACGGCGACAAGCTGGCCGTGGACGGGCTGACCTTCACCGTGCAACCCGGGATCGTCACCGGCTTCCTGGGCCCCAACGGATCCGGCAAGTCCACGACCATGCGGATGATCGCCGGGCTGGACACACCGACCGGCGGCCGGGTCACCGTCAACGGCAACGACTACCGGCGCGCCGCCGCCCCGATGGCCGAGCTCGGCGTGCTGTTGGAAGCCAAGGCCGTGCACACCGGCCGGTCCGCCCGCAACCACCTGCTGGCACTGGCACAGACCAACGGCATCCCCGCCCGCCGGGTCGACGCGGTGATCGACCTCGTCGGGCTGCGGGAGGTGGCCGGCAAACGCGTCGGTGGCTTCTCCCTCGGCATGGGACAGCGGCTCGGGGTCGCCTCCGCTCTGCTGGGCAACCCGCAGACCGTGGTGCTGGACGAACCCGTCAACGGGCTCGACCCGGAAGGGGTCCGGTGGATGCGCACCATGCTCAAGGAGCTGGCGGCCGACGGGCACACCGTCTTCGTCTCGTCACACCTGATGAGCGAGATGGCCCAGACCGCAACACGACTCGTCGTCATCGGTCGTGGCCGGCTGATCGCGGACACGACCGTCGACGAGTTCGTCGCCCGCGCCTCGCATCACTCGGTCACCGTCCGCACCCCGGAAGCGGGCCGGCTGCGGGACCTGCTCGCCGGGCCCGACGTCGCCGTGACCACCGAGCGCCCCGACGTGCTCGGCGTCGACGGCCTCACCGCCGAACACATCGGCACCATCGCCTGGCAGAACCGGGTACCCGTCTACGAACTGACGGTCCGGCAGGCCTCCCTGGAGGAAGCATTCATGACGTTGACCAACGACTCCGTCGAATACCGCTCCACCGACCCCGCAGGAGCGACATCATGACCGCGACCATCACTCTCGATGCCCCGACGGCGACCGGACTGAAGGTCACCCTGCCGCGGGTGGTGCGCTCCGAATGGACCAAACTCCGGTCGTTGCGCTCGACCGTCTCCACCCTGCTGGCGGCGGTGGTGCTGATGATCGGGATCGGCGCCCTGTTCACGGCCGTCACCATCAACCAGCCCGGGGGGATGGAACCCGGCCAGACCGCGATCTCGACATCGTTGACCGGCACCTTCTTCGCGCAGCTGGCGGTCGGTGTGCTCGGCGTGTTGCTGATCACCGGTGAATACAGCACCGGCATGATCCGCGCGTCGCTCACCGTGGTCCCGAAGCGGTTGCCAATGCTGTGGAGCAAGGTGGCCGTATTCGCCGTGGTGGTGTTCGGCACCATGCTCGTCGCCAGCTTCGCCGCCTTCTTCGCCGGCCAGGCGTTGCTCAGCGGTCAGGAACTGGACGCGTCGCTGTCCGACCCGCAGGCGCTGCGGTCCGTTGTCGGTGCCGCCCTGTACGTCACGGTCGCCGGGATGACCGCGCTGGCCCTGGGTGCACTGCTGCGCAACACCGCAGCGGCCATCACCACGTTCGTCGCGATCTTTTTCGTCGTTCCGCCGCTGACCCTGCTGCTGCCATCCTCGTTGACCGACCATTTCGTGCAGTACCTGCCGTCCAACGCCGGGTCGGAACTGATCGGCGGCGCACCGGTCGCCTTCCCGCTGGCGCCGTGGACGGGGTTCGCCGTGATGTGCGGGTACGCCGCCGTCCTGCTCGGGGCGGCCGCCTGGCGGCTGCAGCGGGCGGACGCCTGAACCGGACTATCCTCACCAATCACCCCCGCGGAGGTCGCGATGAAGGCAGTGGTGCAGGAGCGGTTCGGCCCGCCCGAATCCCTCCGATTGGTGGAGACCGAGTTGCCCGAGATCGGGCCGGGCGATGTGCTGCTCGAGGTGCACGCCGCCGCGGTGAACCCGTACGACTGGCACATGCTGCGCGGCGACCCCCGCGTCGCCCGGTTGATGGGCGTCGGGCTGACCAAGCCGAAGGCGCGGATCGCCGGTGTCGACGTGGCCGGTCGGGTGACGGCCGTCGGTGCGCAGGTGCACGATCTGAAACCCGGTGACGAGGTGTTCGGACGGTGCCGGGGCGCCTTCGCCGACCACGCCGCCGCGGACGCGACGCTGCTGGTGCCCAAGCCGGAAGACCTGTCCTTCGAGCAGGCGGCGGCCATTCCGATGGCCGCGATCACTGCCCTGCACGCGATCAGGGACAGCGGCCGGGTGGAGCCGGGCCAGCGCGTGCTGGTCAACGGCGCCGGTGGGGGTGTCGGGTCGTTCGCCGTGCAGATCGCCGTTGCCCTGGGCGCCGAGGTGACCGGCGTGTGCAGCAGCCGCAACGTCGACATGGTTCGCGGGATCGGTGCGGCGCATGTGATCGATTACGCCGACAGGGATTTCGCCGACGGGTCGACCAGGTACGACCTCATCCTGGACAACGTCGGCAACCGGTCCCTCGCGGACCTGCGGCGGGCGGTCACACCCCAGGGCACGGTGCTGCTCAACGGCGGCGGCTCGCCCGGCCGCATCCTCGGGGCGGTGAGCTCCCTGTTGTCCGCGGCCGTGGTCAACCTGTTCGTCCGCCAGCGGATCGCGTTCGTTCCCAGCAAGGAGAGCCGGGCGGACCTGGTCGACGTCGCCGCGATGGTGGCTGCGGGCACCCTGCGGCCGGTGATCGACCGGACCTACCCGTTGGCCGAGACCGCGGCTGCGATTGCCTATGTCGAGCAGGGACACACCAGCGGGAAAGTCGTGATCACCGTGGCGTGATCGCCGCGCACGGAGCCGGCGGTCACTACTCTCATCGCGTGACCGTGCACCATCTCTCCCGCGCCGACGCCCGCCGGATCGCCGTTCGGGCGCAGCTTCTCGACGAGCCCCGGCCGTCCGACCTGCTGCAGCTGGTGCGCCGGCTGACCCTGCTGCAACTGGATCCGACCGCGGCGATCGCCCCGAATGCGGACCTGGTGGCGTGGAGCCGGCTGGGTTCGTCGTACTCCCCGGCCCAGTTGACCGCGGCCCTGGACGACCGGTCGCTGGTCGAGCTGACTGCGTTGATCCGCCCGGCCGAGGACATCGCGCTCTACCGCGCCGACATGAACCAGCGGGCGACAGCGCCCCGCGACGAGTTACCGGCGTGGCGGGCGTCGGTCCGGGACTGGGTCGATGCCAACGACGCGTGCCGCCGGGACATCCTGGCCCGGCTGGAACGCTCGGGTCCGCTCCCCTCCCGCGAGTTGCCGGACACCTGCGTCGTGCCGTGGAAGTCGACCGGCTGGACCAACAACCGCAACGTGACCCAGATGCTGGAGATTCTCGCCGGGCGCGGTGAGGTGGCGATCGCCGGGCGGGCCGGCAACCAACGGCTCTGGGACCTCGCCGCGCGGGTGTATCCGGCGGATCCGGCGGTTCCGAGCGAGGAGGCGGCGCGGATCCGCAACGAGCGGCGGCTCCGTGCACTCGGCATCGCCCGCGCGCGGACCACCGCACTGCCCGTGGAGCCGGCCGACGTCGGCGAAGCCGGTGAACCCGCCGTCGTGGAGGGCGTCAAGGGCCAGTGGCGGGTGGACCCAGCCCAGCTGGCGCAACCGTTCTCGGGCCGCGCGGCACTGCTCTCACCGTTCGACCGGCTGATCCACGACCGCCGGCGCACCGAGGAGATCTTCGAGTTCGACTACCAACTGGAGATGTACAAACCCGCCGCACAGCGGCGGTGGGGCTACTTCGCCCTGCCGATCCTGTACGGCGACCGGCTGGTCGGAAAGCTCGACGCCACCACCGACCGGAAGGCGAAGGTGTTGCGCGTCAACGCCATCCACGAAGACGTCCCGTTCGACGCGGGCATCCGGGCAGCCGTCGACCGCGAGATCGACGACCTCGCCGCCTGGCTGGGATTTCCGGTCAGCTCACCGATCCGCCGTCCGGCGTGACCTGCCGTTCCGGGCGACTGATGATCGAACTGATCTGCGGCAGCACCTCCGGCGCGATCTGGTGCCCGCCGCGGTGCGGGAGCTCCACCACGTCGGCGCTGCGTTCCCGGAATTGGGCCGCGAGGGCGTGCGTCATCCCGGCCGGGATGGTCGGGTCGCGGTCACCGTTGGAGATCACCACGACCCTCCCGGTCAGGTCGGCGGCAGGTGGCTGCGCATAGGGCGTCATCGCGGACAGCAGCACCGCCGCACCCAGCAGCCCCGGATGTCCCAGCAGCACGGCGGACGCGATGTTGGCGCCGTTGGAGAAGCCCACGGCCACCAGCGAGCCGTCGTCGATGCCGTACTCGGCACTGGCCGTCCGGATGAACGCGGCCAGTTCATCCGCCCGCAGGCGCAGGTCGTCCTCGTCGAAGACGCCCTCCCGCAGCCGCCGGAAGAACCGGGGCATGCCGTTCTCCAGCACGGTCCCGCGGACGGACAGCACGGCGGCGCCCGGCGAGAGGTGATCGCGCAGCGGGAGCAGATCGTGCTCGTCACCGCCGGTGCCGTGCAGCAGCAACAGCGGTGAACTCGCCGCCGACTCCGTGGCGGGCAGGAAGACGTGCGGCCGGTCCAGCCCGCTCCCGTCGGTCACGGCACGTCCACGTCGAGCTCCAGGGGTGGCAGCGCCGCCGCGATCTGATCCCGATCCGGTTCCAGCCACGGCGGCAGCTTCAGGTGCCGGCCGAGCTCCAGCAGCGGCTCGTCAACCGCGAATCCCGGTGCGTCCGTGGCGATCTCGAACAGCACACCACCGGGTTCGCGGAAGTAGATCGACTTGAAGTACTGACGGTCCAGGATCTGGGTCACCGAGACACCGCGGCCCATCAACTCGTGCTGCCAGGTCGTCATCGTCTCCAGATCCGGTGCCCGGAAGGCGATGTGATGCACCGTCCCGCCCGCCTGCAGGCCCCGGTCCCGCACACCGGCGAACACGTCGACCAGGGCTCCGGAACTGCCCTCGGCCATCCCGAAGCGGGTGCGGTCGCCGTCCTCACCGGTCAGGTTCATGCCGAGCAGGTCGGTCAGCATCTGCGCTGAGGGATCCAGCTGCTGCTCGGACAGGGTCACGGCGTGCAGCCCGCGGACGGCGTGCTCGGACGGAATGTCGGACACCCCGTCCCACCCGGAACGGTGATCACCGTCGGAGGCCACCAGGTCGATGATCATCCCGTCCGGGTCGCGGAAGGTCAGCACCTCCTCCGCGTCGCGGGTGCGAGGAGCATCGGTGTCTACCTCCATGGCGGTGAGCCGCTGATGCCACCAGCCCAGGGAGTTCCCGGGTACCGAGAACGCCGTGGCGGTCGTCAGGCCGGCGCCCTGCTTGCCCTTCGGCACCCCCGGCCAGGGGAAGAAGGTGATCAGGCTGGACGGGCTGCCCTGCTCGTCGCCGTAGTACAGGTGGTAGGTGTCCGGCGCGTCGAAGTTGACGGTCTGTTTCACCAGCCGCAGACCGAGTGTGCGCGTGTAGAAGTCGACGTTGCGCTGCGGGCTGGTCGCGATGGCGGTGACGTGATGCAAACCGTGCGGGCTGACCTGCGTCATGCTGCTCCTTCGTCCGAGCCGGCGCAGTGCGGGCGGCGGTCCGTCGACCGTTGGTTTCCGGCGGTACTGGTGTGGTCGACGGTACCGCTGACGGCGATCTTGCAGAAGGTCCGCCGAAGCGTCGGGTCAGCCGCCGGCGCTCGTGGGACCCGACGACCCGGCCCCCGGCGACGCGGCGCCCGGCGCCGCCGCGGGATCCCCGGACGGCAGCGGCACACCCTGGTAGAGGATCGGCGGCAGGCTCTTCAGGATGGTCAGCGCCGACCCCTCACCCGTCGGGACGGTGGCGAGGTTGGTCAGGATGACAACGGTCAGCCCGGTTTTCGGGTCATGCCCCATGAACGTCATGTACCCGGGGATCTGGCCGTCGTGCCCGACCAGCGGGCCGACCTGCGCAATACCCAGGCCGTACTTCTGCCGCGGCCGGGTTGCCCGGGTCGGTGGACTGCAGGCTGTCCAGCCGAAGCTTCTGCGTCTGCGCGTCCAGCAGTCCGCCGCCCACCAGCGCGTCGACGTACGTGGAAATGGCACCGCCGGCCGTCCAGGTCCACGACGGGTTCGCGTCCGTCTCGTTGTTCGGCAGCAGCGTGCCGGCAAGGGCTTTGGGGACATCGGCGGCCGGCAGCGCGTAGGTGTCGATGGTGGACGTGTTGGTGCCGAACGAGTAACCCTGCGGGTGCGGATCGGGGATCGGGGATCGTCCGCCGCCGGCAGGGACGTGTTCTTCATTCCGAGCGGCCCGAAAATGCGCTGCTGGAAGGCTTCCGCGGCCGTCATGCCGGTGAGCTTCTCGATCACCAGGCCCAGCAGCACGATGTTGGTGTTGCTGTAGTCGAACGTGGTGCCCGGCTGGGCTTTCACCGGACGGGCGAATGCGATGTCGAGCAACTCCTGAGGAGTCCACGCCTTCTGCGGTTGCTCGTCCAACGTCTGGTTGAACGTCGGGTCGAAGGAGTAGCTGTGCAGGCCGCTGCGCATCTCCGACAGGTCCGCGATGGTGATCTTGTCGCCGTTCGGGACACCGCTGATGAACGTGCCGATCGGGTCGTCGAGCGAGAGCTTGCCTTCCTGCACGAGCTGCAGGATCACGGTGGACGTCATCGTCTTGGTGTTGCTGCCGACCCGGAAATGGTCGGCGGCCGTGACCGGATCGTCCTCGCCGATCGTTCGGGTGCCGAACGTGCCCGTCCAGGTGCCCGTGTCCGGGGACGAGATCAGCACGATGGCCCCTGGAATGACGTTGTCCTTCATCGCCTTGTCGACCGCGGCGGTGACGGCGGGAACGTACGCGGGTTCGGCGCCCGAGCCGGCGCCGCCGGACGCCGGGGAACTGCCGGACCCGCCGGAGACCGGGGGATCCCCCTGGTCGGCTGCGCGAGGGTGGCAGGACTGCCCCCCGGGATCATCCTGCACCAGACGGGCGAATTCACCGGGCAGATCCTGCGTCAGGTCCCGCCGGTCAATTCCTGGGTGCTGCGCGGCGACCGGCTGCCGGTGTCGTCGTAGGAGTACCAGCCCCGTCCGGTCTTGCGGCCCAGCTCCCCGCGCTCGACCAGGGCGGTCACCGTCCGGCTGGGCCGGTCCCTCGGGTCCCCGGACTCGGTGAACCGGTCGATCTTGGTGAGGTAGCCGATGTCGATGCCGGTCAGGTCCATCAGTTCGAACGGGCCCATCGGGTAACCGAGCGCCGTCCGGCAGGCGGTGTCGATGTCCTCGACGGAGGCGACGTCATTCTCCAGCAGGAAGATCGCCTCATCACGGACGGCATTGAGAATGCGGTTCGCGACGAACCCGGGAATCTCTTTGCCGAGCACCACCGGCACCTTGCCCAGGGCACGGGCCAGCGAGACGGACACGTCGACGGTCTGATCGGAGGTGGCCGGGCCGCGCACCACCTCGACGCAGGCCATCACCAGCGCCGGGTTGAAGAAGTGCAGATTGCACACCCGGTCCGGCCGGCCGGTGGCGTCGGCCAGCCGGGACGACACGATGCTCGAGGAGTTGGTGGCGAGGATGGTGTGCGGCGGGGCGGCCCTGTCCAGGTCGGCGAACAGTGCGCGTTTGACGTCCAGTTTCTCGACCGCGGCCTCGATGACGTAGTCGGCGGACGCCGCCGCAGCCGCCAGGTCCGTGCTCAGGGTCAGCCGGTCGAACGCGGCCCGCACGTCGGCGATCTCGCGGCGGCCCTTGGCGACGTCGCGGTCCATCCGTTGCTGCAACTGGTCTCGCGCGCGGTCCAGGGCGGCCGGTTCGACATCGGTCACGGTCGCCCCGAAACCGGCCAGGGCGCAGACCATCCCGATCTGTGAACCCATGGCCCCGGCGCCGACCACCACGATCCGGTGCACGGCGTCGGCGCCCTCGCCCGAAGGTGTCGAAGGGTGTTGCATACCGGGCGGCTCCTAGCGGAAGGCGGGCAGACCGGTGATGGCCTGCCCGATGATCAGGGTGTGCACCTCGTCGGTGCCCTCGTACGTGCGCACGCTCTCCAGGTTGTTGGCGTGCCGCAGCGGCGAGTACTCGAGGGTGACGCCGTTGCCGCCGAGGATCGTCCTGGCCTCCCGGCAGATCTCGATCGCCTCCCGCACGTTGTTCAACTTCCCGAACGAGATCTGTTGCGGCGACAGAGAACCGGCGTCCTTCAACCGCCCGGTGTGCAGGGCGACCAGCACGCCCTTCTGGATCTCCAACACCATGTCGACGAGCTTGCGCTGGGTCAACTGGTAGGACGCCAGCGGTTGCTCGAACTGCAGGCGCTGCAGGCTGTACTGCAGGGCCACCTCGTACGAGTCGCGGGCGGCGCCCATCGCTCCCCAGATGATCCCGTACCGGGCCTCGTTGAGGCAGGAGAACGGGCCCTTGAGCCCGACGACCCCCGGCAGGACGGCGTCCGCGGGCAGCCGCACCTCGTCCAGGGTGATGTCGCACTGGATCGACGCCCGCATCGACAATTTCGGTGCGATGTTCGTCGCGATGAATCCGGGAGTGGCCGTCGGGACGACGAAACCCCTGATGCCGCCGTCGGTCTGCGCCCAGACGATGGCCACGTCGGCGATGGAGGCCAGCCCGATCCACCGCTTGGCACCGCTGAGCACCCAGTCCGCACCATCCCGGCGGGCGTAGGTCGTCATCGATCCCGGGTCGCTGCCCGCCGTCGGCTCGGTGAGCCCGAAACAGCCGATCAACCGACCGGCGGCCATGCCCGGCAACCACTGCTGCTTCTGATCCTCGGAGCCGTGTTTGGAGATGGCACTCATCGCGAGCGACCCCTGCACGCTGCCGAACGTCCGCAGCCCCGAATCGCCGGCCTCGAGTTCCATGGCGGCCAGGCCGTATTCGACCGCGCTGCGTCCCGCGCAGCCGTACCCCTTCAGGTGCATGCCGAGCAGTCCGAGCTCACCCATCTCGGTGGTGATCTCACGGGGGAAGACGGCCTGCTCGTACCAGCCGGCGATGTTGGGCCGGATCCGCCGGTCGACGAATTCCCGCACCCGGTCGCGCAGCGCCAGCTCGTCCGCGGACAACAGTGAGTCGAGTGACAGATAGTCGTGGGCGGCCGGCGTGAGATCAGTTGCTGGAACGACCTGTTCGGTGGTGGTGCTCATGTCTTGTGATCTCCTCGGTGGCGTCGATGCAGGGTCAGCGTCAATTCCAGTGGCTCTGCGTCAGGCGGATTCGAGCAGGACGGAAATGCCCTGCCCCACGCCGATGCACATCGTGGCCAGCGCTCGGGCGGCGCCGCGGTGCTGCAGTTCGTGTGCGGCGGTCAGGGCGAGCCTGGCACCGCTGGCGCCCAGCGGGTGACCGAGCGCGATGGCCCCGCCGCCGGGATTGACGTGCTCGGCGTCGTCGGGCAGGCCGAGCTGGCGCAGCACCGCCAGGGACTGCGCGGCGAAGGCCTCGTTCAGCTCGATCACATCGATGTCATCGATGCGCAGATCCTTGCGCTGCAACAGTTTTCGGGTGGAATGCACCGGGCCGATGCCCATGATCCGCGGGGGCACCCCGACCGCGGCACCCGAGGTGATCCGGCACAGCGGGTTCAGCCCGTACCGCTGCACCGCCCGCTCGGAGGCGACCAGCAACGCCGCAGCACCGTCGTTGATGCCCGAGGCGTTTCCGGCGGTCACCGTGCCACCGGGGAACAGCGGCCGCAGAGCTGCAAGGGACTCCAGGGTTGTCTCCCGCGGGTGCTCGTCGCGGTCGACCAGCAGCACCGGGCCACGGCGCTGCGTCACCTCCACCGGCGTGATCTCCTGCGCCAGCCGGCCGGACGCCATCGCCTTCGCTGTCCGCTCCTGGGACCGCAGCGCGAAGGCGTCCTGATCCGCGCGGGACACACCGAACTCCGCCGCGACGTTCTCGGCGGTCTCGGGCATCGAGTCGATGCCGAACATCTCCTGCATCACCGGGTTGACGAAGCGCCAGCCCAGCGTCGTGTCGTGGATCTCGGTGGCGCGCGAATACGCCGTCGTCGCCTTCGGTACGACGAACGGGGCCCTGCTCATGCTCTCCACGCCACCGGCCAGGACGAGGTCGGCGTCCCCGCTGCGCACCGCGCGGGCTGCGATCAACACGGCGTCCAGACTGGACCCGCAGAGCCGATTGATGGTGGAGCCGGGGGCGGACACCGGAAGGCCGGCCAGCAGGGTGGACATCCGGGCGATGTTGCGGTTGTCCTCGCCGGCCTGGTTCGCGCAGCCCAGCAGGACGTCGTCGAGGTCGTCCCAGTCGACCGTCGGCAGGCTCGCCGCCACGCTGCGCAGCATGAGTGCCGCGAGGTCGTCCGGGCGGACGGCCGCCAGCGCACTGCCGTAACGCCCGAAGGGGCTCCGGGTGCCCGCCACCAGGTAGGCCTGGCGGGCGTCAAGGCCGGTCATGGGACACCACCGTTCAGTGTGCGGTCGACATCGGGACAGCACCGGCGGCCGTCGCCAAGTTTGCCGGCGGCTGCGGTACCGACCCATCCTGCCCTGCGGGTGGGTCAACCCGCCCACGGCACGGGGCGGTGGGTCGATCAGCTGGAACCAGTCAAACCAGGCTCTTCAACCGGGCCGGCCGGTTCAGCTGGGGCGGCCCTTGGTGGCGAGCGCGTGCCGCCGCTGCAGGATGTTCTCGATCACCTCGAGCGTGCGGTGGTGGCGGGTCATGGCGTCCTCCCAGGCCCGGATGGCGGCCGCCGATGGCCGCTTCGTCGGATCGAGCAGCTCGGCCAGCAGCGGGTTCTCCACCCGGTTGAACGCGGCGTGTGCCTCCCGCTCGGCGTTGCGGGCCTTGGTCAGCGCGGCGTCCAGCCGGAGCCGTTCCTTCAGTGCGGCCTCCGTCTCCTTGCCGATCCGCCACGCCTCGACCTCCTCGGGGAGCCGCATGTAGTCGTCGTGCGCCGCGTCGCGGGCCTGACGAGCGGCGGTGACGTCTCGTACGGCGACCTGACGCATCGGTGCTTCCATCGGCAACCCGGCCACGGCCTGATAGTTCCGCAGCGCCCTGCTGTAAGCCTGGTCGGCGCGCTCCAGCCGGTTGTACGTCTGCTTGTTGTAGGTCCGGCCGCTGCCCCACAGGCTCTCCCGGACGTCGGCCGCCTCGGCGTACTCCAGTGAGTCGACCCGCAGCTTCTCGGCGGGGATGTCGCCGCGGTTGGCCTTCATCACCGCCTCGAAGACGGCGGGGTCGAGCTTCGGCTTGGCCAGCACGGGATTCGTCCGGGCGGCGCGGAACATCTGCAGGGCGTGGTGCCCCTCGTGCATGGCGATCCCGCACAGGTACGCGAACTGGTCCGGGGTGTGTGTGCCCTTCAGCAGGTCGGCGTGGATCTGCAGTTCCCAGGTCCTGGGGATCATCGCGCCGTCCTCGGCTGCCCCCTTGTTCCCGAACGCCGGGTGCACCTCCGGGACACCCGCCGCCCGCAATTGCGCGTTGACCACATCGACCAGCAGCTGCAGTCGCTGCTCGCCCTTCAGACCGTTCCAGTTCTCGTACAGCGGTGCCAGCTTGGCGGCCATCTTCCGCGCCTCGGGCGTGGCCCGTTCCAACGCCTGGATCGCCTTCTGCGCCTTCGGGCCGCTCACCGCCTTGGCGCCGGCCTGCAGCGAGAGCCCGGTCTCGGCCGCCCATCCGGGGCGCTTGACGTCCAGGTACTCGCGGGCCTGGGCGAGCCGCAGGTCGGCGCCGTCACCGGTGAACCGGACCTCCAACGCCTGCCCGGCGCCGGCGTCGGTGATCGACACCGATCCCTGGAACATCCCTGCCACGTCCCGTGCCAGGAGCTCGCGGGACGCCTCGAACCTGGTGAGCAGCGCCCGGCGCTCGGCCGGCATCAGCCCGTGGCCGACGCCGGTGCCGGCCCGCAGGTCGGCGTTGAGTCTGTCCCAACCGCCGCTGTCCCGCAGCAGCCGCTGCGCGACGTCCTCCGGCATCTGCAGCGGGTCGGGAACGGCCGTCTTGGCGGCTGCCGGATCGGGACGGCTCGCGTCGGCGGCCTTGGCACCGCCGGTGGGCGCCGCCGCCCCGACGGGCACCCGGCCCGCGCGCCAGGATTGGTACTCCCTGGCAGCCCGCGCGGACGGTCCGCGCAGCGCGACGTCCATCGCGCCCGCCTGCAGCGCCTTGTCCACGACGAGATCGGCGAACTCGGTGGCGTTGGCGGGCAGTGCCTTGCCCTCTACCACCGACGCGAGCACGGACTCGACGGCGGTGGTGTACACCGACGAGGTCATCGCGGCGGCCGAGCTGGTGGCGATGTCGCGGACGGCGCCACCGGCGGTGCCGGTCATCGTGGCCAGGCGCGCGGACATCGCCGCCTGGAAGCGGGCCTGCAGTGCACCGCCCATCAGGCCCATGACGGTCGCCATACCCGCCTGCTTGATCAGGCCGGCGAGCCCGAGGTCGGTGCGCTGGTCGTGCGCCATCGCCGAGACGTTCTGCGCGCCTTCCTGGACGAACGTGTAACCACCCGCGACCAGCGCGGATCCGGTGATGCCCAACGGCCCGGCGGCGATCCCGGCGGCGATGGAACCGACCGTCTTGACCCGGCCGAGCCACTTCACCGCTACCGCGGCACCGCTCTCCACCCGGTGGTCGTAGGCGAAGATCCGGTCCGCGGCTTTCGCCGTCGACAGCTCGGCCATCGCGAGGATCGGTACCGCGAGCTCGAACTTGCCGCCGTCGAGGAGCGGCTTCGCCTGGTCGATCAGCGCCTTCGGCTGGTCCCACTGCCGGATCGACGGGTAGTTCTGGTCGCCCTCACCCACGGCCTCGATGATGTTGCGGACGATGTCGACGCCGAACCAGCCGCGGTTCTTGCGGTTGATGTCGCTGCGCTCTCGATGCACCTGGGTGGCGTCGTAGTAGGCGGCCACGGTTTCCCGCCAGGCCGTGCGCAGTTGTTGCCATTCCGGCCGGTTGGTGACGCGGGCGGCGTACTCGTCGGCGAATTGGTGCCGCAGGTCCGCGAGTGTGATGACACCCTTGGTGGTGTAGCTGCCGAGGGCGGTGCGCCGGGTGATGATCTCGTCGTCGTAGTCCGGATACATGTCGAACTCCGGCGGCGACTTCGCCAACCGGCCGACGGCCCATTCGCGGAACGCCTTCTCTGCCTTGACGTCCCACTCCGGCTCGGCGCGTACGTCGTCGGCGAGCAACAACTGCGGGTCGACGGTGAACTTGTCACCGCCGGGCGGGTGTTTCGGCCGGCCCGCCTTGATCTTGGCGACCGCCTCGTTGTAGGGGCCGAATCCGGAGTACATGCCCTGAGGTCCGGGCTCCAACCCGGGGTAGCGGCTCTTGAAGTCGGCGTACAGCTCCTTCAGTTCGCGGTCGATGTGCCGGCTGATGGCGTAGTAGTCCACCACCCGTTGCCAGTTGTCGAGCTGCGCCTCCGTCAGCGCCGCCAGCAGGCCGGGCAACTGCGCCCGCAGCGCCGACCGGACGTCCGCGCCCTTGGTCGGCCGGTTCGCCTTCGTGTACTGCGGGCTGCCGGGAGTCGGTTGCCGCTGCACGGCCAGCACAACGGCCCGGTTACCCACCTGGGCCTGCAGGGTCGGCAGGTCGTCCGTCCGGAGCGGGCCCGTTGGTGGCACCCGGGGCGTCCGGTTGGGCGCGGGTGGCGCCTCCTGCTGGTCCGATTCGGTGTTCTTGGGCCCGGGACGGCGCGGCGGAAGGCGCGCCTTCGTCTTCTGCCGCGTCACGTCACCTCCACCCCGTCAGGAGAAGTGTAGGGAGACAGGCACTTCCCGAAGGGGCAGTGATCGGTGCACGTTCGGCGCGGCGGTTCGGCGGGTCAGAGCCAGCGGCGCACCTTCGCCCGGTAGCGCTCGTACGCCGCACCGAACCGGCGACCGAGGTACTCCTCCTCGGGACGGATGACCAGCTTTGTCGTTGCCAGCACGCTCAGCGGCAGGGCGAACAGCGGCCACCAGCTACCGGCCCACAGCGCGACGCCGAGGTAGGCGGTGGTCAACCCGAGATACATCGGGTTGCGGGTGATCCGGTAGGGCCCCGCCACGACGAGATTGGCCACCGGTCGATCGGGCACCACGGTGCTGTGGTGGCGGATGACGGTGGCCACGCCGCTCATCCCCAAGGCCACCCCCGCCGCAGTCAGAACGCCGCCGGCCACGGTGACGACCGATGAGGCCGGCAACGGCAGCGGGTGAACCCACCGGTTCACCGCGAGGGTGGCGGCGAGCGGCGCGGCGAACAGCAGCGGCGGGAAGGGAAACCGGACCGCCGCCCCGTGCTCGACGGCGGTGTCCGTCATCGGGTGGCCCCTGCAGTGCGCTGACCGCCGGCCGGATCGGCCAGCCTGTCGAGTAGTCCGGTCTGGGCCAACAGGGCGAACCGGTCGGGCACGCCCCAGTGCTCGACGATCCGGCCGTCGACCACCCGAGCGATGTCGACGACCGTGATGTCGACGGGCCGCCCGCTCGGCGGTCCGAAGAACGGGCCCGTCGCGGTCCCCCGTGCCCGGACCCGCACCCAGATCTTGTCGCCGGACTCGACCGCGTCCTCGATGGTGAACGACATGTCCGGTGCCATCCGGTGCACGTCGACAATGGCCCTCTTGACGTGGTCGATCGCCTGGGCGCCCGTTCCGGACAGCCCGAATTGATGCTCGACCAGGTCGGGCGAGCAGACCTCGTCTACGACATCCGTTCCACCCGTTGCGAAACCCTCGGCGAAGATGCGCTCGATGACGCGTCGCGCCGGCGAATGGGCGGTGGTGTCGGTGGGTTGCGGGTCGTGGGTGAGGGTGCTCATGGTGACCTCCCGGTCGTCACAGCAGACTTGCTGCTTTGAGTGCAGTGCTACTGCACTGAACACACTGCTAGTGTGACGAGTCATGGGGCAGCCCGTCAAGACCCGATCCTTGTACCGGCAGCAGCAGGCCGCTGCCACCCGGGATCGCATCGCGGACGCCGCGCGCCGGCTGTTCGCCACCGATGGGTACGGGTCGACCAGCATGGAAGCGATCGCCACCGAGGCAGGCGTCGCGGTCCGCACCGTCTACTCCGCTTTCGGTACGAAGCGGGAGATCCTGTCACTGATCTGCGAGCGCTGGCTGGAGCAGGCTCAGGCCCGCGAGCGGTTCCAGCAGGTGCTCGCCGAGCCCGACCCCGTGCGGCGGCTGCGCGGCGCGGCCGGTTGGCTGCGCAACCTGTACGAGGTCGGATTCGACGTCGTGCTGATCTTCGAGGCAGCCACCGATGAGAGCCCGGAAACCCGGGCGCTGCTGCGCTCCAAACTGGCCGGCCGGAACCAGGTGATGGACGCGATGATCGCGTCGCTGGAACCGTTTCTCGCCGTCCCCGTCCGGCAGGCCCAGGCCGTCTATCGGGCGCTCGCCGCGGCGGGGGTCTACCAGGAGCTGGTCGACGAGTCCGGCTGGACGCCGGCGGAATTCGAGCAGTGGGTCGGTGACGCTCTCGAGCGGCAGGTCCTCGACCCTGCGAAGCTGAAGGATCGGTCGACCGGCAAGCGGCGCAGCGCGGTGAAGACACCGAAGTCCGCAGCCGCCGACGCCGCCGGTCCGCGCAACGGAAGGGGACGCTGACATGTCCGAGGAATCGTTGGCCGACCTGCGAGCCCGCGCAGGACAAGGAGACCGGGACGCGGTCGACGAACTCGTGGAACTGGCCGGAGAGCGCGGCGATGTCGTCGAACTCCGCCGGCTCTCGGACGCCGGATCGTCCGATGCGACAGATCAGCTCATCCAGCTGGCCGCCGAGCTCGGTGACATCGGGGAGTTACGACGACTGTCCGACGCCGGGAACGACACGGCCACCGATCAGTTGATCGAGACCGCCGTCGAACTCGAGAAGTGGGACGAGCTGCACCGCCTGGCCCGGCTGGGCAACCGCACCGCGGCCGAGGAACTCGAGGAACTCGGGGATCTGGGCGAGGAGTAGCCGATTCGGGTCTGCGCGGTTCGCGGTCGCCATTGCTGACGAGCGAAATCCGGTCCTCGCGAATTTGCGCGATAAAAGCGCATAGACTGCGACCTCGGTGAGAGGAGAATGCGCATGGCCAAGGCACCGACCGTCTACGACGTCGCGCAGCGGGCCGGCGTCTCGATTGCGACGGTGTCGTTCGCGTTCCGGCGTCCGGAGAAGGTGAAGGCGTCTACCCGGGAGGCCGTGCTCGCCGTCGCCCGCGAGATGGGATACGTGCCCAGCGCCAGCGCGCGCGGCCTCGCCGACGGCCGGACCGGTGCTCTGGGCCTGTTCTCCTTCGACTACCTGCTCGACGCGCCGGATCACCACGCCGAGCCCGGTGCCGTGCCGCCTGCCCGTCCGGACACTCGGGACGACCTGGATGCCGGCCTGAACGACCAACTTCGGGCGTTTCCGCTGTACGTCGACGAGGTGCAACGGGGCGTCGAACTGGAATGCTGGCGGCGCGGGTACGCCCTTCTGGTCGGCGGCCGCGGGCACGAGAACGCCGAGACGGTGGTCGCCGACATCGCCGGCCGGGTGGATGGGATCGCCGTCTTCCCGCACACGGCGCCGGCAGACGTGTTGCGCCGCATCGCTCTTCGAATTCCTGTGGTGGAGCTGTCGCAGGCGTCGCGGGATGACGACCTCAACCACGTCACAGTCGACAACGCCCGCGGCATGAGGCTTCTCACCGAGCATTTGATCCGGGAGCACCGGCTGACGAACCTCGCGTTCGTCGGCGACACAACCGGCTTCGACCAGCAGGGCCGGTTCCGCGGCTTCCGCTCCGCGCTGCGCGCCGCCGGCCTTCAGGTCCCCCGCGCGTCGCTGACGCCGCCGGGTGCGACCGGGAAGCAGGCGGCCGAACTGGTGCCTCGGCTCGTGCGGGACGGAGCGCTTCCGCGGGCGCTGGTGTGCGTCACGGATCAGGACGCGCTGGCCGTGATCGATGCCCTGCTGGCGAACGGCGTCTCGGTCCCGGGCGACGTCGTCGTCACCGGGTTCGACGGGATCGCCGCGGGCATGGTGATCCGCCCAGCGCTGACCACGGTGCGACAACCCATGCAGGCCATGGGCCGCGCCGTCGTCGACATCCTGCTGGACCGGCTGGCCGACCCGCACCGCGGCCCGATCAGCCGGCAACTGCCGGTGTCGCTGGTGCTCCGGGAAAGCTGCGGGTGCGGGGCTCGCTGAGGCAACCGGTTCGAGCGCCCCCAGATCCACGGTGCAGGCGTTGAGGCTGGGTCCGCGCTGGCACTTCGGGTCCCGTGCCGGGCTGCGGGTGCCGGGTGACGGTTGCTCACGTTCCGGCGGGTTGCCTTCGCTGCGTACGGGTTGCTCGTGCTGCAGCGTGAGTGAGGCGTACCCGGCGCGTTGCTCTCGCTGCGTACGGGTTGCGCGTGCTGCAGCGTGAGTGAGGCGTACCCGGCGTGAGCAAGCGTGCATGACGCGAGCGGGAGCCTGCGGAAAATGGAAGCGTTTGCAACGCGAGCGAGCCGCGCGCGACAGACGCGTAGACCTCCCGCAAGCGGCCGAAGGGGTTGCCAACTCCCATTCAATGCGCTTAACTACTCCCACTCGCTAAGCGCATAAATCGCGTCGGGTTCACGCCTCGAGCCCTTGTTCGCGTCGCTTCCGTACCTGCCCGCCGGTCGTCGCGGGTTGTCTCCGATGTTCGAAAGGAACGCCGATGTTCCGTCAGAAAGCCATGGTGACCGCCGCCCTGTTGGCCGCGGTGCTCACCGTCAGCGCCTGTGGGCGCACCAGCGAGGATGCGTCCGGTTCGTCCGGTGAGACGGCCGCGGCCGTCGCCGATGGCCCCGCAACGGGGACCATCACCGTCTGGGCGCAGGGCGCGGAGGGCGAGAAGCTCCCTGCCCTGGTCAAGGAATTCGAGGCCGCCAATCCCGGGGTCAAGGTCGAGGTCACAGCCATCCCGTGGGAGGCCGCGCACAACAAGTACCAGACCGCGATCGCCGGCGGTCAGACCCCGGACGTCGCCCAGATGGGGACGACCTGGATGGGCGACTTCGCCGACGCCTTCGACCCGGTCCCGCAGCAGATCGACACCAAGGGCTTCTTCCCTGGATCGGTCAAGTCCAGCGAGGTGAACGGCACGATGGTCGGCGTTCCCTGGTACGTCGACACCCGGGTCGTGTTCTACCGCAAGGACCTGGCGGAGAAGGCCGGCTACAGCACCTTCCCGACCAACCAGGAAGACTTCAAGGCCATGGCAAAGGCCATGCAGGACAAGGCCGGCGCCAAGTGGGGCATTCAACTGCTGGCAGGCGGAGCGGACTCGTTCCAGGGTGCGCTGCCGTTCGGCTGGTCGCGCGGCGCCGAGCTGATGAACAGCGAAGGCACCGACTGGACACTCGACAGCCCGGAATGGGTTGATGCGCTGTCGTACTACCAGAGCTTCTTCACCGACGGCATCGCCAACCCGGCGCCCAACACCGGTGCTGGGGCGGCCGAGTCCGCCTTCGTGGACGGCTCCGCGCCGATGATGATCTCCGGCCCGTACAACATCGGGAACCTGGAGAAGGCCGGCGGCCCCGACTTCGCCGAGAAGTACGCCGTCGCCACCATGCCGAAGGAGAAGACCGGCACCTCCTTCGTCGGCGGGTCCAACCTCGCCGTCTTCAAGGGCAGCAAGAACCGCGACTCGGCATGGAAGCTCGTGCAGTGGCTCTCGCAGCCCGACACGCAGGTGAAGTGGAGCAAGGCCACAGGGGACCTTCCGTCCATCCAGTCGGCGTGGGACGACCCGTCGCTGTCCGGTGACCCGAAGCTCGCCGTCTTCGGTGAGCAACTCAAGGACACCAACGCTCCGCCGTCGGTGCCGACCTGGACCCAGGTGAGCGCCGCGGCCGACACCCAGGTCGAGCAGGTGGTCAAGGCCGGGAAGGATCCGGCCCAGGCGCTGCAGGAACTGCAGACGACCGCCAAGTCCATCGGCACGGCGAGCTGACCATGGCAGCCATCACCGCTCCCGCCGGCGCCGCTCGCGACGCCGGCGGGACGCGGGTCGACCCCGGCGTGTCCCGGCGCCGCCGGCAGACCCTGATCGCGTGGCTCTTCGCGTTGCCGTTCGTCCTGGTGTTCGGCGTCTTCATGCTGTTGCCGCTGGTGTCGTCATTCCTGATGTCGTTCACCGACTTCACCAGCCGGGACGTCACGACCCCGCTGGCCGTCGGCTTCGTCGGTGTCGACCAGTACGCCAAGCTGTTCGGCAACCCGCAGTTCCTCAAGTCCCTGACCAACACGGCCTACTTCGTGGTCATCGGCATCCCGCTGACCATGATCGTCGCGCTGGTGCTGGCAGTGGCGTTGAACAGCGGCATCGAACGCTTCCGCACGGCCTTCCGGGTCGGCTTCTACACCCCCGTCGTGACGAGCATCGTTGCGGTAGCGGTGGTCTGGCGATTCATCCTGCAACAGGACGGGCTGCTCAACACCGTGCTGGGCTGGGTCGGCATCACCGGCCCGGACTGGCTGAACAGCACCACCTGGGCGATGCCGTCGCTGATCCTGATGGCGGTGTGGCGCAACATGGGCACGCTGATGATCATCTTCCTGGCCGGCCTGCAGACGATCCCCGAGGACGTCAAGGAGGCAGCGGCGATCGACGGCGCGAACGGCTGGAAGCGGTTCACCCGGATCACGCTGCCGCTGATGCGGCCGACATTGCTGCTGGGCGCGGTGCTCTCATCCGTCGGCTACCTGCAGTTCTTCGAGGAGCCGTTCGTGATGACCAAGGGCGGACCGCTCGATGCCACGCTGTCGATCAGCTACTTCACATTCAACCAGTTCGGTTTCGGCAAGTACGGGTACGCCTCCGCGGCCAGTTACGTGTTGTTCGTGGTCATCGCCCTGCTCAGCGTCGTCCAGTTCCGGGCCCTGCGAGCGAAGGACTGACATGACCATCTCCGAGGACACACCCGTTGTGGTTCCCCGCAGCAACACAGCAACCACCCGCACACCACCTGCCAAGCAACGTGTCTCACGGCGCCGCTGGCTGACCTATGCCGCACTGCTGATCGCGGTGGTGGCCACGCTGCTGCCATTCCTGTGGATGCTGCTGGGTTCGGTGAAGACCGACGGCGAGATCCTTCGCAACCCCTCGGGTTTCCTGCCGCAGGATCCGACGTCGGCCAATTACCGGACCTGGTTCACCGACCTGAACTTCGGCACGTTCTTCACGAACAGCCTGATCGTCGCGGTGATCACGGTGCTCGGCAATCTACTGTTCTGCTCGATGGTCGGGTACGCCCTGGCCAAGATGGAATTCGCCGGGAAGCGACTGCTGTTCCTGCTGGTGATGATCACGCTGATGGTGCCCGGCGTGGTGACCTTCGTGCCGTTGTTCGTGCTGGTCAGCAAACTGGGCCTGCTGAACACCTACCCGGCGCTGATCCTGCCGTTCCTCACCTCGCCGCTCGGGGTGTTCCTCATGCGGCAATTCATGATGGGCATCCCCGATGCGCTCATCGAGGCGGCGCGGATCGACGGCGCCGGTGAGATCCGGATCTTCGCCCGGGTGGTCCTGCCACTGTGCGGCCCGCCGCTGGCCACGCTGGGCATCCTGACCTTCCTGGGCTCCTGGAACAACTTCCTCTGGCCCCTGGTCGCGGCGCAGAGCGAGACGATGTACACGCTGCCCGTTGCGCTGTCCCTGTACTCAACGGGGCAGAACGCGACCAATTATGGCCTGCTGCTGGCGGGGTCGGTCCTGGTGATCGCACCGATCGTCCTGCTGTTCGTGCTGTTGCAGCGGTTCTTCATCCAGAGCGTGGCCACCGCCGGCGTGAAGTGACCCCGGCGCCACCTCCCGACGAGATTGCGAGACACTGATGCAGTCCCCTGCACCCCAACAGCTTTCACCGCTCCGCTTCCCCGACGGATTCCGCTGGGGAGCGTCCACCGCCGCCCACCAGATCGAGGGCAACAACGTCAACAACGACTGGTGGGTTCGCGAGCACACCCCTGGCAGCGGCATCGCCGAACCGAGCGGAGATGCCTCCGACAGTTACCACCGCTACCGGGAGGACATGGCCCTGCTCGCCGATGCCGGCCTGGACACCTATCGGTTCAGCCTGGAGTGGAGCCGGATCGAGCCGGAGCCGGGCTTCGTCTCCCGCGCCGAGATCGATCACTACCGGCGGATGGTGGCCGCCTGCCACGAGTTCGGCCTCACCCCGATGGTGACCCTGCTGCACTTCACGGTGCCGCGCTGGTTCGCCGACCGCGGCGGCTGGCGGCACGCGGACGCCGCCGAGTCGTTCGGCCGATTCACCGAGATCGCGCTGCCGATCGTGGCGGACGGCGTGGAGTGGGTGTGCACCATCAACGAGCCGAACATCATGTCGATGATCCACGGGCAGTCCGAAACAGACCTGGTGGCATCGGGTCTCCCCGCGCCTGACGAAGCCGTGTCGGAGGTGCTGGTGCAGGCGCACACCCGCTCCCGGCAGGTGCTGGGCCAGGCACCGGACCTGCGGACCGGTTGGTCGGTGGCCACCCAGGCCTTCATGCCGGAGCCGGGAATGGAGCAGGTCGCCGAAAAATACGGCCACCCCAGGGAGCACTTCTTCCTGGAGGCAGCACGCGGTGACGACTGGGTGGGGGTGCAGGCCTACACCCGCACCATCGTCGGACCCGACGGTCCGCGACCGATCCGGCAGGGCGCCGAGACGACGCTGACGGGCTGGGAGTACTACCCGCCGGCGCTGGGAATCGGCGTCCGGAACGGCAGCGCACGGGTGGCGTTCCGGTGATCGTCACCGAGAACGGCATCGCCACCGCCGACGACAGTCGCCGCATCGACTACACCCACGGCGCACTGACCGGCCTGCACCAGGCGATGTCCGACGGTGTCGACGTGCTGGGCTACCTGCACTGGTCAGCCTTGGACAACTACGAATGGGGTTCGTACAAGCCCACATTCGGGCTCATCTCCTGGGATCGGCAGACGTTCGCCCGCACACCCAAGCCGAGCCTGAGCTGGCTCGGCCGGGTCGCGCAGGCGAACGAGCTCCCCGCCGACGCGCACCACTGGGCTTTCGCAGAGGTACTGAGCCGCTGAGCATCGGCGGCGCCGCACCCGCGCGCCGGTGCAACCACGGCGGCGCTGGAACCACCGCACCGCTGCGGCTACCACAGCACCGCTACCGCTGCGCCGGAACGACCGCGCCGCAATGACTCCGCGGCTGCGAAACCGCCGCCGAGTCAGACCCTCCCCGCCGATCAGAAGGAGTTTCCATGACCGCCATTTCCCGACGCAGTCTGTTCATCGGCGGCGCCGCCGCCACCGCGGCCGTCGCGCTGGGTGGGACGGCCCTGGGTGGGACGGCGAACGCGTCCCCCACCATCGGGTCCGTTGCGGCCGGCAAGCCTCTGCCGCCGCCGTCCCGCACCGAGGTGCGGAGATGGGCCCGGGACACCTGGGCGTCACTGGTCGGCATGACCGACGAGCGCACGGGACTGACCGCCGACAACATCGACGGGCCGCTCGCGGAGCCGAACCGCAGCGGCTACACCTCCCCCACCAACATCGGCGGGTACCTGTGGAGTGCCGTGGTGGCCAGGGATCTCGGTCTGATCTCCCGGTCCGAGTGCAGCCGGCGGATCGAGCAGACGCTGCGCACCCTGCTGCGGATGGACCACCACGTACCCAGCGGGATGTTCTACAACTGGTACGACGAGGCCACCGGCGGCGTGCTGACCACCTGGCCGACCGACGGCAACACCGTTCTGCCGTTCCTGTCCAGCGTCGACAACGGTTGGCTCGCAGCCGCTCTCATGGTGGTGGAGAACGCCGATCGGGCGACCTCCGGGCTTGCCCGGCAACTTTCGCAGCGCATGAACTTCGCCGCGTTCTACAACCCCGACGTGCGACCGGATCTACCCGTCGGGTTACTCCGCGGCGGCTTCTGGGACGGTGCTCACCCGGATGACGCGGTGGAGGGCAACTACCTGGGCTCCGGCCCGAACGTCTGGTTCACCCCGAACCACTACGACACCACGGTGTCGGAGACCAGGATCGCGTCGTACATCGCCATCGCCCGCGGGCAGGTCCCGGCCAACCACTACTTCGGCACCTGGCGCACCTTCCCCGACGTCGGATGCGACTGGTCGTGGCAGGAGCAGCAGCCAGTCGGCGTCACACGGAAGTACCTCGGCGTCAACGTCTTCGAGGGGGCCTACAGCTACCGCGGCATGCGGGTCGTCCCGGGTTGGGGCGGTTCGATGTTCGAGGCGCTGATGCCGGCCATGTTCGTCCCGGAGGAGCAGTGGGCGCCCCGGTCGTGGGGGGTCAACCACCCGCTGACGGTGCGCGCGCACCGGGAGCACGGCCTGGACGAGGCGGGGTACGGCTACTGGGGCTTCTCCCCCGCCAGCGACCCGGCCGGCGGCTACCGGGAGTACGGCGTCGACGCCATCGGGCTGAACCCGGAGGGCTACTACTCCGACCAGGACAAGACCAACTACGACGCCGGGTACGGAACCTGCCGCCCCGCGAAGAACCCTCGTCCGCAATACGGCGACGGTGTCGTCACCCCGCACGCCGCATTCCTCGCGATGCACTTCGAGCCCCGCGAGGCCTTCGACAACCTGGTGCGGCTCGACCGCGAACTCGGTGCCTACGGCGAGGGCGGTTTCTACGACGCCGTCGCCGTCCGCTCCGGAACCATCGCGAAGCGGTACCTGTCGCTGGACCAGGCGATGGTGATGGGCTCGATCGGCAACGTGTTCGGCGGCAACGTGATCCGCCGTGCCTTCGCCACCGGTGACGTGCGCCGGCGGATCAGGCCGCTGATCGGAATGGAGCAGTTCGGCGCCGGACCGGTGCGCTGACGGTCAGCGCCCGCACCGCCATCCGTCGGAACCTTTCCCGTTCCGGTACTGCGCGTCCCAGCGCGACCGGTCCCACTGGTGCCGGTCCCAGGACCGGGCGTCGGGGTTCTGCCGGTCCCACCGGTGCCGACGACGGCCCGCGAAGCTGAACGCCATGGCGAGCCAGATCAGCGGGAAGAGAAAGATGCCGTGGGTCAGGGCGCCGAGGGTGAAAAGCACGCCGATCAGGACGACCGCACCGAGCCACCGCGGCGGCCGGTGGAACCCGGGTGCCCACGCGTCCGGTCGGTACCCGTTGCCGGCGAGGCCGGGGCGGTTCCCGGCGAAGTCCTGGTAGCGGCCGGCCCCCCGCGCGGCGAGCTGCCGGTCCGGTTCCGGGAGGTCCTCCATCAGTTCCGGCAGCTCGTCGAGATACGTTGCGGCGTAGGCCTTACCGACCCGGGTATCGAACTCCGCGGTGTCCAGCCGACCTTCGGCGAAATGCCGGCTGAGCCGGTCGACGACGTCCTGCCGGTCGGTGGTGCCGGCGCGCATCCGTGGCGCTGGCCGGGGCGACGTCATGACCGCTCTTCTCCCTTGCTGCCGTCCGGATCCTGGCCCAGGATCCGGTAGAGATCTGCCCTGGTCCGGGCCAGGACCTTGCGTGCCGCCGCCATCTGCTCCGGGCTGCCGGTGCGCGCGACCTGAACGAACGCCGCGCCGACCTGGAAGATGAGATCGCCCAGCTGGGCTTCCTTCTCGCTGGGTGCGACGCCCTCCCAGAGTGACGCGAACTCCTCGGCGTGTTCGGCGGCGAACCGCCGTCCATCGTCGGTCAGGTGGTAGATCCGCCGGCCGTCCTGCTCCTGCGCCCTGATCAGGCCCTCGTCCTCGAGCTGCTGCAGCGTGGGATACACCGAGCCGGGGCTCGGTTTCCACGCGCCACCACTGCGCTTGCCGATTTCCTGGATCATCTGGTAGCCGTGCATGGGCTGCTCGGCGAGCAGGGCGAGCAGGGCGGAGCGGACGTCACCCCGACCTGCGCGCGACCCGCGTGATCCGCGTGGCCCCGGCCCCCAGGCCTCACCGCCCGGCGGGCCCCAGCCCCAGCCCTTGGCACTGCCCTGCCAGGGCGGTCTGGTGCTGCGGGGAGAACCGAACCCGCTCTCCGCCAACGTCTTTCGGAGCCAGCCGGGCAGATCCCAATCCGCGCCCCAATTGGCCCCGCCGCCACACGCATAAGCCGTCATCGCGTCCTCCAGGCATCACCAGCGATACATCGACGATATATCGCTTCTGTCACCTGTCAAGGAAACCGGGATGGGCTACCGGTGGCCGCCCGGCCCGGTGTTCTCGGTGATCGTCTGCAGGTCCGCGCTCACCTCCAGCATCACCCGGTTCCCGGACCTGGTGCCGAACACGTCATACGAACCGTCGGGGTCCTTCCGCACGCTGACCACGGTCACCGACGAATCCTTCGCGGTGACGG
>JAESFR010000102.1_pt1 | contig 99455 bp, 89 predicted proteins | sample 9266191 | NCBI WGS metagenome assembly JAESFR01 (sample SAMN14503063, study PRJNA617104) | algae metagenome | isolation source: Pleurocapsa minor HA4230-MV1 and co-occurring heterotrophs from cement on... | place: USA: Nuuanu Pali Lookout, Hawaii | collected 2009-07-20
GGGAATGGAGAATACAGAGGTTGCTTTGTTTCTCATCGAACATCCAGTGATGATTTTGCCCTATGTGCTAGAAAAGCTGGTGACTAGATTTGGCTATTTAAAACTAATCTCTGGCAGCTTCATCGCTGCTTCGATCACTGTATATTTACTATTAAAGCCCAACAACAAACTCCACCGTCACAATCAAAGTGTGGTGCGAGGAGCGAAGGTTATACCTACTCGTCAGCTCAAAGCCAAACTCAAAAAAGAACCAAAATCAAAATATAAGCCTCAATTAGAAATTGTCGGTCTACCTATTCCCAAAAAGCTAGAAGATCGTGGTTTCTTTATGTTTGGTTCTCCTGGAACTGGTAAAACTCAGGCTATTAGCCAAATGACCGCTATTCTCCGAAAAAGAAAAGATTTTCGTGCCATCGTCTTCGACCGCAATGGCGAGATGTTAGAGAAATTCTACAATCCCCAAAGAGACTTCATTTTCAATCCCTTTGATGCTCGTAGTCTTCACTGGAGCCATGTTCACGAACAAGCCAGACCTGAAACTATGGCAGCAGGTTTAATTCCCCAGTCATCTGCAACAGAGCCTTTTTTCTCTAATGCTGGCAGGGCAGTAATGGCAGAGTTGTTTCGCCAAACTAAAAGTAATCAAGAGTTGTGGTCGTTACTAATCAGCGATAATCAAACATTAAGCTCATTCATCTCAGGAACTTTAGCTGCTAGATATTTAGCAGAAGAAAGAACAGCCACTTCTGTACTGTCTACTGCTGCCAACTACTGTCAGTTCTACGCCTGTTTGACTCAGCCTCACAATCAAGCTCTAAGTTTTTATGACTGGGGAAGGAGCGATAGTCCCTGCTGGATTTTTGTTACCCTCAGAGAAGACGAGTCGGAACTGCTTAAACCTCTTCATAGTTTAATTTTTGAGTTGATGCTCCAAGGTTTGCTATCCAACGAAGATCGAGCTAGAAAGACGGCAATTATTATCGATGAGTTAGGAGCATTGAATCAGTTACCTAGTCTCCATCGCTTACTCAGTGAAAGTCGTAAATATGGAGGATGTCCGATTTTGGGTACTCAAACCGAGGCTCAAATTAATGCTAAGTATGGACAGCAACATACTCGGATTATTTTACAGGGAACAAAGACTAAGTTAATTTTAAATTGTGCCGACCCTCAGACAGCAGAAACTATGGCGAAGATTATCGGTAAGCAAGAATTTCGCTACACGGCAGAGAATCATAGTCGCTCTCGTCGTTCTGGTAGCAGCGGTAATAGTCGAACAGATAGCTTTAATGAACAGTTACGAGAGAGTTATGCTGTGATGCCTGATGAATTGGCTAACCTCCGCGACCTTTATGGCTATCTCAAGATTGCTCAAGATTGCGCTCCTGTTAAGCTCAAGCCTAAGAAATTTGCTGCTCGTGCCAGAAGGTTTGTTTCGTTACCAAATTCATCTACAGATCACAATATTCAAGATCAGTGGCGAGATTTGGAGGATTAGATAGTTGCCAGTCGTCGGGCTGCGATGGCTCGCACAGGGAATGCTAAGATTCTAGATCTCTTCCCACGCCCGATTCGCTTCGCCGACTAGCTTAAAATAATTAAATAGAACAAGAGAGTAGTGCCAACAGCAAATTACTAGAATTATGTTTAACAGGAAAATTTAAGACTTTAATTAATTACACTTTATTTTCCGCATACATTGCGGTTAAAGTTACCCTAATTACAGGTTAAGCAACCAAAGAAAATTATTTACAATGAGTTTGTTACATTAAAAATTTTCAGATGATAAGCATCAAAAACTTAAAGAGTTAGCAAAGGTTCTAGAAAAGCTAAAACAGAATTTTTAAAATTCTGAATAAAAAGCATTTATCTACATGATAAGATTTATCAAAATGTTTTGAAGATTTACAAGTTGATCTTTACTTAAAGAAGATCTAATCATCTCAAACCTATTATTAACTATTTTTCCTCTAGCTATTTCTTCTTCTATATGATTAGATTCAAATAGAATTGCAGTTATTTGACAAATAATTATTTCCTCATCATTGTTATTTTTAATTATATATTTTTCATCAACAAATTTATTCTCTTTGGTTATATCAAGGATTTTTTGAGCTATTGACATTGCTCGCTCGAATCTATCCTGCTGTTCTTTTCTAGTATACTGAAATATCCGTTTGAGTATAATAAGATCTTGGGAAGAGAAAAAGCTTTCAATTGCATTATTTCTAATGACCAAAACTCTTTCAGATTTTTGATTATTATACCTTTTAATATAAACCTCATACAAATTGCTGTCAATTTTTTCTATGTCGACAAGTATATCGATCAGGTTGATTTTATTGCATTTGAAAAAAGCAAAAGAACCACTCTTTTTCTTGTACTTATATCTTCCATATCTATTTACTAAAAGTTGAGCATATTTCACAAAATCATGCTCAATATTATAAGAATCAACAAACTTTTGTGTCGAAAGAGGATGATAAAGTTTTAAACAAGTAAATTGTGCCAAGACGAGATCTTGTACGGTAATTCCTTCAAATCCTTGAGGTGAAATAAATACTTTTTCAGTTATTATGTCTTCTAAATTAGTTTCTAAAAAAGTAGAGCCATAAACAGAACAGGTATCAAAAACAGCTTTTTTCAAAGAGGCTTGGTTTAAATTGGCTTCTCTCAATTGTACTTTAGTAAATTTTGCAGATTCTAAATCTACTTGCTTTAAATTTGCTCCAGAAAGATCAACTCGATCAAATACAATTTGCTCCATGCAAGCTTTTTCAAAACTTACTTCTTTGAAATCTGAATCTAAAATGCAAGCTTTATATAAATTGGTTTCTCTAAAAATAGCTCGATCAAAACGAGTATATTGAATATTAATCTTCTTTAAATTAGCTCCTGAAAAATTTGAACCAATAAAAGAACCTCCTTCAAGCTCTGCTTTTTCCATGTTGGCTTCAATAAGGCTTGCATGTTGTATTGATATAAATACACCCCTAAAACCAGCTAAATTAGCATGGTCTAAATTATACCCATCTAAATTATCAAATTCTCCTTTTATCAAACAAATACCAGATAACTGAGGAATAACATCTGGATGTTTCTTTCGCCAACTATTCCAAGCTCTAGCTCCTTTTTTGAGCATTGATAAATGGCGTTCGTTGTAAGTGAGAGTTTTATTTTCTATATTTAAATCTTCAATTTTAGATATTGGTTGCTCAATAAATTCAATAAATTCTTCAAAAGATAAATCAAGCAATGAGGCGATTTTTAGAAAATGTATTCTGTCAGGATTCTGCTCACCTTTTTCCCAACGAGCTACTGTTGACTGAGTAACTGAAGGCTCAAAAATTTTACCGAACTTACCCTGAGTCAAATTATTTATTGACCTAATTTTTTTGATTAATTCTCCTAAAAGATTATTAGATGGGATTTCAGAAGTATTGGTCACTGTCTTGCAGAGCAAATGTTAACTTAAGCAATATTTTTTTAAGCAATCGTCATTATAACAGTAACATTATATGTCAGAGTAAGTTTTAGGTTTTAACTATATTTTTAGGTGTTATCACATTTTTTTGTATTTTTTTTAATAAAAAATGTGGTATCTTGAAACAAGATTCAACAATTTGAAAACAAACAACCAAATAAAAAGAGCCGAGAGAAATAGGGTTTACCGTCGAAAGTAAAAATGCCCTTCAATGCTCGACTCTCTATTAGACAGCTTTCGCTGTGCTACCTATATTTTACTCGAACGTAGTGAAATATTACCTAGCTTGTTGAACAGCTATTTTTAAGAGAGTCATGTGGTTTGTATCTCGGCGCATCACCAACAAGGAGAACAACATGACAATTCATACAGCGCTGGAAACAGTTGCCAATAGCAATTGGATAAACAAGGGTACTGCTGCCAAGTTATTGGGAATTTCAACTCACACTTTAAAAGTTTACCGTCAAAGGTATTGGACTTTAGGGATTCATTTTCAGTATTTGAATTCACGCACTATTCGATATCACGAAGGACTATTGCGAGATTGGTTTGCCAATATTTCTCAGCCTTTGGTTCATCAACGAGCGATAGAGATATATTTAGCCTCTCTGCTCTCCAATCAACAAAAGAAACGTAATCGTAAATCTAGATAATTTTTCATTTTCCAAATAAACACAGTGCCTTTTGAATTATTTCAAGGGGTACTGATTCTTCACATCATTTTTCTACATCATGTCTAATAAAAAAGTTCAAGGCAAGTTTTATCCACTCCAGCATCAAGAATTCCTTAAACTCAATCAAATTCTTACTCAGTCAGAGCTTTCTGTCTATCTATGGTTGAAAACCAATGATCCTTTTGGAGAAAAATTCATCGAAGCTGATACTCAAAAAATCGCTGAAGATTTAGAAATCAGCCGTCGCACTGTTCAACGCGCTCTAGTTAAGCTGCAACAAGTGAGCTTAATTGAACTTGTAATTAGTAAATTCAAGTATCGAATGAAATCTAAGTTGTCGTCTGACAACGGTTGTTTCTCTGAGATTAGCGATGAGTCCACAAGAAATATGTCAAAATTATCGGATGACAACAAGATCGCCTCGGCGACAATAGGATCGTTTGGACGACATCAGGATCGCTTAGACGACACTGGTGACACTTCAGCGACATCAGTGTCGCCATCATCACCTGAAACCATCTCAGAGCAAAGGTTTCAGACTCCTAAGATCTCTAAGACTTATCTAGACTTTAAAGACTCTCTCTCCGAAAGTGAGAGGGAGAATTATTTGAAGTTTGTGAAAGAAACGACTAAAAACTTTAGGCAGCCAATACAAGATATTGAAGCTTGGTTAGCCAGTCAAACCAAAGCTGGGCAAAATCGCTGGGAAGTTTATTACCTGAAGTACCAAAAGGAGAACAAAGTTCGTAAACCTAACTCTGATTCAACTTCAGTTCCTGATTCAGCAAAACAAAGAGCGATCGCTAACCATCAGAAGCAGTTAAACCAAGAAAAAACAGATCATACAAAAACTGGTAATGAAGTTGAAGTATTCACATCAGAATTCAATCGGCTATTGGATAGTCCTGACAACAAAATTAAAAGAATCGACCAACTAAAAAGTCAATCTAAACCAACAGCCAAAACGTTCGGAAGATACGTCTCTGAAAGCTGCGAACATTTACGTAACCTGAGAATGAAAAGCCTATTTGCTCCCGAATCAATTCAAGGAGGTATGGCATGAAAGAACCAAATTTACCTCCCGCCAATATTGAAGCAGAAGAGGCAATTTTAGGCGCAATATTATTCGATCCTAAAGCGATTTCTCAGGTCGAAGCTTCCCTGCTTCCTTCTGCTTTCTATGTTTCGGCTCATCAAGAAATATATCAGACTGCCTTGAAACTTTATCATCAAGGCAATCCTACGGATTTTATGGCTGTTAGTACCTATCTGGCAGATAGAGACAGGTTAGACAAAGTAGGAGGAACAGCTAAATTGGCTCAATTGTTGAACCGTACTATTTCGGCAGTGAACATCGATCGCTATGTCGATTTAGTGATGGATAAATTTTATCGAAGAAGAGTAATTGAAGCTGGTCATAAGATCGTCGATCTAGGCTATGATTCTACGCTTGAACTAGAAAAGCTCTTGAATGATTCGGAGCAAGAGATATTTAGCGTTACTCAACAAAGGACAAAATCTGGCACAGAGCATAATAGTGAGATTGCTATGTCTGCTTTTAATCAACTTGAACAAAACAGTCCGATCTATCCCACAGGAATTCAAGAACTGGATCGACTAATTATGGGACTTGAGCCTGGAAGTATGACAATCTTGGCTGCTAGACCATCAATGGGCAAAAGTGCAATCGCTCTTTATCTCGGTTTGCAACAGATAATTCACCATCAATTACCTGTGGTTATATTTTCTCTGGAAATGACTAAAAAGCAAATGGAATATCGACTTTGGGGTTTAATAAGTCGTTTATATTGCGATCACCATTCAAATTTAACTCCGATCAACGGCGATCGCATACGAAAACATCGAGCGGGATTGTCTTATCTGGCAGAAAAGGAGGTGGAGAGCATCGCCAAGATTGTAAAGGTTGCTGTAGATCTGCCTCTATACATGAATGATAATCGGGGAATCAATGTAGCGGGAATTGCTTCTGAGGCTCGTCAAGTCAAAGCCAGAGAGGGCAAACTAGGTTTGGTGATTGTAGATTATTTACAAATGATGGCATCTGACAATGGTGGCAATCGCAGTTATGAACTGGGTGATGTGGGTAGAGGGTTGTATCAACTGGCAGGAGAATTGTCAGTACCAGTTTTGGCTCTATCTCAAGTCAATCGAGGAGTAGAAGGCAGACAAAACAAGCGTCCGATGATGTCGGATCTTTCTCAGTCGGGCATTCTGGAGATGGTGGCGGATAATATTATCTTTGCTTATCGCGATGAATATTACGATTCAGCTACTTCTCAACCTGGAATTTTAGAATTGATTTTGGCTAAAGCCAGACATGGGGATACAGGAACGGTAGAGGTTTTGTTTGATAAATCTTCTGGGATGATTCGCTCTCTTAAAGAATTTGCTTAATTGAGTAAATGAAATCGTTTTGTTATATTGACTCATCTTGCGAAGCAATCAGGCTCGATGAGTTTCTTTTTCTATGAAATTAAACCTATCCAAATATGCTTGAAGAAGCTAATTTTTTACATAAGAATTTAAAAATATCAATTGATTTATCATATCTTCGGCAGAATTAGCAGCTACTAACTTTAGTAATCCAGTTAATTGCTGACCAATTGCATATTGCTGCTGAGGTGCAAGAATAATTCCTGTATGAGTTTTTCCTTGAATCATATAGTCTCGATGTAATTTACAAAAGTCGCCTATGTTGAAACTATAAATTACCCGTTTTTGTTTAGTTGACCAGATTAGTTGTTCTTCATCTGAACGTCCCAACATTCGAGCATCAATCACTGTAATGACATCTAAATCGGCATTAAGTAAAGCTTTAACTAATGCGCCTTTAATTGTATCTTCATCAAGATAAAGACAAATTTTACTCACTACTAATTTCCTGTTGTATACTCCGCTGTGAGTTGATTACACTCTTGATTGTAAATAGCAAACTCAGCATCTAAAGAATTTTTGTTGTCATAATAGTATGCTATGGCTGTATATATTGCGGCCAGCGTCAGATGAGGTTTGTCTTCTAAAATTTCTTCTGGAGTAACGCCAGCTTTAATCTCATTAATCACGTATTGAACAGTAATACGAGAGCCATCAATTCTTGGTCTTCCTCCACAAACATCTGGAGTTGATACAATTAACCTATTAATATTAACTGTAGCTGTCATTTCTTTATAATTCACAGGTTTTACTTATTAATTATATCTTTGAATTTGAGATTGCTTTGCGCTAATGATTTGGATTACTGCCTTCGGAATAATCTCGATACGCTTTAGCCCTGTAACCTGCGCGCTTCATCCGACCGACGGCTAGAAAAATTAGCGAAGACCATATCAAATATAGACAACAAAGTTATCTGAAAATTTCTGGAAGTCTCGGACGACTATTCACATTTCCCGCATAATTTTCATACAGTGTTTGAACATCATGTCCAGTCAGTTGAGCTACTTCAACTGGGTTCATTCCTTGATTTAGCGCATGACTAATAAGCGTGTGACGGGTATTATAAGGCTTTCTGTATTTCACACCTACTTTAGATAAAATCGATTTCCAAGCTCGATTTCTAAAATTATGGTCATCAATAGGATTACCTTTAGAAGATCTAAAAACAGGTTGTTCTAAATCAAAACTCTTATGCTTCATTGAAAGCAAGAGCGATCTCAATCGAGGTGTAAGGGTAATTGTTCTAGCTCTATTGGTTTTAATTGCTTTTCTGGTACCTCTACTTAAACTCTCGCCTATCCAAACCGTAGAACAGTCTTCATTAAGATGTTTCCAGCACAAGCCAATAGCTTCTCCTGTTCTGCAACCCGTACCAAATAAGAATTCAACAAACTCGACGTAGTGCGAATAATATTTATCTTGCTCAAATCCTTGAATAATCGCTTTAATCTCTTCTGATGCAAAGGGGCTGGGCATTTGTTTGGGTGGAACTTTAATTCTCTTAATTAGAGGCTTCCAAGGATCAGATTCAACTATTTCTTGCTCTGTTCCCCATTGCCAACAGGCAGATAGCCAGACTATAGACTGCTTCAAAGTCACTGGTGCTAGTTTTCCTGATAGATATTGGTAAAATTGCTCTGAATAATCTAGCTTGAAATTACTAGCAGATTGATTGGCTAAAGAGTCAGCAGTATTTTTGTCTTTTAAATTGAAAGACTTTAAATGAGTCAAGACAGTTTGATATTTTTCTAGAGAACGAGGCGAGGATACAAGCTTAGATTTGTATTCAATAAATCTTGCAATTAACTCTTCCACAGTTAGCAGATCTGCTGCCATCTGTTCCTTGATTTTTAGAGGTTTATATTTCTGTAGAGTGGTATCAAAATTATTTGAAAGAATATCTAGCTCGATTTGTCTTGCTCTCTGTTCGGCAAATTTGCGATTGATGCTAGTGTCTAGTAAACCAAGGGCAAAAGCACGTCTTTTGCCAGCATAAGTGAATCTTAATCTAAGCCAGCCTTTATCAGATTCAATCTTAACTGTTCCTTTCGCCTTCTTTTTCTGTCTACCACTTTGGCTACCAACAATATCTTGTTTACTCTGATCCATGAGGAGTTTAAGGGCGAAAATTCGTCTACCAATTTTCTACCAATTTTAACTTAAAACACCCTGAAAAATAACCAAAATACGTCGCTTATTGAGAATGAACAAGGGTTTCAAAATGTCTCTAAAAACGACAAAACCCTCTCGATGAGAAGGTTTTAAATGTATCGGAGCGACGGGATTTGAACCCATGACCCCCACTACCCCAAAGTGGTACGCTACCAAGCTGCGCTACGCCCCGTGATTAAGCACGTATTAAAGTATACGAGGTTTCCGTTGTTTTGCGCAAGTATTTTGGTGAAAGGGATAAAACGCGATCGCTGAGGGAATTTTCTCTTTACACTTGCGCCCACTTACGCAGTAAATTAGCAATACTTTTAGAGATCAAATCAAATTCTGGAGTTTTACCAGATTTAGCAAAGATCGCCCGACGCGCCGTTTCTAGATCGAAAAGAAGCTCGCGATCGCTGCTATCGCGAATTATGCTTTGTACCCAACCTACTGCAACTAATCTTGTTCCCTGAGTCACAGGGTTTACCCGATGCAACGTAGTAGAAGGATAAACAATTGCTGAACCTGCATCTAGTTTATAGCTTTGTTCTTCTTGCACACCTTCAATGGTTAATTCTCCCCCTGTATATTCTTGAGGGGAATTAAGAAACAGGGTAAAAGAAACATCAGATCGACATAACCCAGATTGGTTATTCATCAGGGCATTATCAACATGGGTATCATAAGACATTCCCTGGCTGTAGCGACTAAATAACAGGGAATGAATTGACTTAGGACGAATCGCCGATTGAAATAAGGCATTGTGGTTCAAAGCAGCGCGAATTTTGGTTTTAAGCTCTTTTTCAGATGTTCCTACTTTTAATTGCTGATTATGCTTAACTAATTTAGCGTGCCAACCTGCTGTCAGTTTTCCATCTATAAATTCGGCTTTTGATAAGACTTGTTGAATCTCTGTTAACTGATCGGGAGATAGTATTTGATTAATCGAGAAAATCATGATGTGTTGTACGTGTTTAGTTCTTAGTTTTGGGGAAACTGAGGAAAACAGCGATTAAGCATCTTAGAAAAGATTAAATATGATTAAATACATCCAATGTGAATTAAAACTTACTTTTCGGATAGCTACCGCTGCGGAAACGTGGGATTGTCAAGCCCTTTATGATAGTTCTCCAAACTTTGAATTTTAGAGAAAATTTTCAAGAAATTTAGCCAAGTAATTGAGAAATAGTATTACACAACAACATGTTGCATTATTTAACCAAGATCTTAAAACAATTGAAACAACTCCAGATCTAGATTTCCCTACAGAATAAACTAAACAGTAGAAAAGTAAATTTATCTGCAATCAGTATGCCTACAGTTGATGTTCGTGGAGTAGATCATTATTACGAGTGGATTCGTCGTTCAGAGAATGCTCATAAACCAGTCATGGTATTTGTCCATGGTTGGGGAGGATCGGCAAAATATTGGCGCAGCACCGCAGAAGCGATCGCCGATGACTTTGATTGTCTACTCTATGATCTGCGAGGCTTTGGTCGTTCTCCCATACCACAGAATGCCCCTAATTTGGGCTATAAGATGGAAGATTATGCCGATGATTTAGCTTTGCTGTTAGATGCTTTAAACCTCAATCGAGTCTATCTCAATGCTCATTCAATGGGAGCATCAGTTGCTACATTTTTCCTCAACCGCTATCGTGAAAAAGTGCAACAGGCAATTCTCACCTGTAACGGTATTTTTGAATACGATGCCTTAGCTTTTGCAGCTTTTCATAAGTTTGGTGGCTATGTAGTCAAGTTTCGCTACAATTGGTTTTTAAAATTTCCCTTTGCCGACAGAATGTTTATGGCACGGTTTTTACATCGTCCAATTGATAAAAGCGATCGCCAGGCATTTTTAGCCGATTTTCTTTTAGCTGATTATGCAGCTGCGGTAGGCACAATCTATACTTCCGTCAGTAAAGAAGCGGTAGAAATCATGCCTCAAGAATTCGCCAAACTAACAGTACCTACTTTAATGGTTTCAGGAGAAAAAGATATTATTATTCCTGCCAGCATGGGTAGACAAGCAGCCGCTTTAAACAACAAGATTGAGTATGTAGAACTACCAGAAACCTCACATTTTCCCATGTTGGAAGACAAGCCAGCTTATCTCAAGACAATTAAAGAATTTTTGCAGGTTAGCAGTGCAGTGGCTTAATAATTACTGATTACTGATTACTGATTACTAATTACTGATCAACTGGTGGGCATTATCTTAAGCGATCGGTCTTTATTCTGATTATTGGCGATGCACTAAAGCACTAGCTTCGCGTCGCCCACCCTACATTGTTCACTGCTCATTGCTCATTGTGACGCGAGCTTGCGAGCTAATGGTAAACCATACCGCTTCGCATATCCTTTAGGACTCATTGCTCATTGCGTATGACTGATCCAGATCGAGAATTAATTAAACAATTAGAGTCAGCAACCACAGATCTACTCTGGTTTAGTGAAGCAGAATACCCGATTCAAGTTGTCTATTGGCATGATGCAGCTAATTTTACTCTGGATACCTTATTACAGCAGCACGATTATCCTCCTGACACCAAAGTAGCGATGCCAGAATTTTCTGCTTTTTTTGCTGTTGCCACTAAACAGGAGACTTGGCACAACGAAGCCGAACAAGCTCAAGTGCTGAGATACCAAACTCTAGTCAATTTAATGGCAAATAATCTCACAAATATCAAAGTATATTTGCTGGGAGATATTGAAATTGATGCCTATATTTTAGGTACAACTCCGCAGATGGCGATCGCTGGATTGGCCACTCGAATAGTTGCAACTTAATGAACCTAATTAAATTGCGCTATTAAAAAGGGATCTGACAGTCAATGCCGATCCCTTTTTTTCTTGTTAGTTTCTATCTAAAGGTAGATTATTTTATTGGTTTAACGGATGTATTCTTTTAATATACTGTTGCGGTTGGGGTGACGCAGTTTACGTAAGGCTTTAGCCTCAATTTGGCGGATACGCTCGCGAGTAACATTAAAAATCTGGCCGATTTCCTCTAATGTTTTCATGCGACCATCATCTAAACCATAGCGCAGACGTAGAACATCGCGTTCACGAGGACTAAGAGTATCTAATACGCTTTCTAAATCCTCTCTTAGTAGGCTTTTGGACACCTGGTCTTCTGGGGTTTCGCCATCAGCCTCGATAAAATCGCCCAAACGAGAGTCTTCTTCTTTACCAATGGGTGTTTCTAAGGAAATAGGTAATTGAGCTGATTTAGCGATAAATCTGAGCTTCTCAATGGTCATTTCCATGCGAGTAGCAATTTCTTCTTCTGTAGGTTTGCGTCCTCTTTCTTGAGAAAGTAATTTAGTAGTTTTTTTAATGCGAGAGATGGTTTCATAAAGATGAACAGGAAGACGGATGGTGCGAGATTGATCGGCGATCGCTCTGGTAATTGCCTGTCTAATCCACCAAGTGGCATAAGTAGAGAATTTATATCCTTTTTCGTGATCGAATTTTTCTGCGGCTCTGATTAGACCAAGAGAACCTTCTTGAATCAAATCCTGAAAAGATAAGCCACGGTTCATATATTTTTTGGCGATCGATACTACCAAACGTAGGTTGGACTGTACCATTTTATCTTTCGCTCGGCGACCAATAAACAAGCGACGGCGGAATTTACGGTATTCCATGTCTACTTCTCTTGCCCATTCTTCCTCGGTAGCTTCTCTACCTAGACCATCTTCGAGACTATCTTTTAGTCTTTCTAGTTCTAATAAGTCGGCAATCTGACGTGCTAGCTCAATTTCTTCTTCTGCTCTTAGCAGTCGGATGCGACCAATTTCTTGTAGATAAATACGAATAGAATCTTCAGTGTACGGTTTCTTTCTACCGCGTTCAGCACGTTTTGTAGTACTAGCTGGTTTCTTTTTCCCTTTAGCTGCTGATTTTAGCTCGATGCTATCTTGATTCTTGCTGCTATCTTCATCGATTAGGCTCTCCCAATCGTTTCCAGGATTGGCGATCGTTGCTAGGACTTGATTAGCTTGGGTCATGCCGTTTTCCTCTTGCTCCTTCAGTGAAAAAATAATATATAGTCGTTTTAGTTAAGTTTAGTTAAGCCGAGCTTAACTATGTGTCTAATTACACTTTTACCGCTCTTGAAATTATGGAAGGTTACCTTCTTGGTGAAATAATTGATGCTATTCCATTAAACCTCAAATGAAATTAATTGCCTACTGAGTAGTATCAACTAGAAATTTGCAATTGCTTCTCGATTTTAGCTTCGATTGCTATAAGTTTGGTAAAGATTGGTCAGAAATTTGAGCATATTTCCCTAAATCTTTTAAAGAGAAGACAAAGTTTCTTTTAAATCCAGCTCCTCTGGCATTGTAAGCAATTTAACCAAAAAAAACACGAATTGATTTTGAGCATTAAAAAACTACTCTCTAAAACTTCAATCAGCAAAAGTTATGTTTTCTAAATAATCTGATGTATTGCCCTTTGGCAGGATTGTAAAGCACAATCAAAAATTCTTATTACGAAATATAAAGTAAAAATTGATCGAGCTTATTTTTTTGCCGAAAAAGCTTTGAACACATACCAGATAAGTACAATTGCTTAAGAAATTACCCCAAGGTTTTGAGTAAACATAATTATGTATAAATATCGGCGAAGCGATCGCCTAATCATGCTGAATCAAGGTAAAATTGTCGCTGATGGCATTCCCGACACGATCATAAGAAACCCTAACTTAATGGAGTCGGATGGGATATAAAGTGACTCATCCTCTAAGTCACTATCATAAGGATCTAGGTAAGAAATAATAGCAAAGAAGCAGGGAAAAAGATGTCACAAGATAGTCAGGTTAAGATGTCAGAAGCAGAAGCTCAGGAGTTAATGCGATCGCTGCTGCATAAAGAAGGAAGTTGGGTCGAGTGGGGACAAGGATGTCAGCAGTTACAAAAAGCAGGCTACAGCACTCAAAGGATTTTTGAAGATACGGGGTTTCAAAACAGTCAGCAGAATCTAGTAATTGTTGCTTCTCAGGTGTTTGATAATTTAGTTAAGGCAGAGGTTGCGCCTGAAATTCTAGACTACTTTAGAGGGCCTCGTAGTGATGTCCTGTATGAATTTCGCGTACTTAACCAGGAACAGCGGGTAGATGCTAGCTTACTAGCCTACGATAAACGGATCGACATCGATGGAGCGATCTTAATCTCAAAGGCAATCAAAGACGTTTCGCGCATGTCTCAGTTACCAGAAGCTTTTACTAATCACCCTGGAGATTGGGTCGCATATTTAGCTTGGAAACGCGCCAAAGCTCAAAAAGATCTACAACAGCGATCGCGTTTAATTGCTCAAGGCTTAAAATTTGCTTACTCTTCTACTGCAAGATCGGCGATCGAAAAGTTATTGAGCGACTTTACTATAGTTAACTCAGTTTCCGAACCATTACTTCCTTTATATCGACTAGAACTAGAGGAAGAATTGCCAAGGATAGTTCCCTTAGCTGGCTCTTATCCTCTGGGTAGCCAAGCAATCTCCACTGTCGAACAAGTAGAAATTCAAAAGTCATTTAGTCAGATTAAAGCTAAAGGCGGTGCTTATGTGCCAATTCCTGGTTGGCAAGTAGTGCTAAAAGCCGAAGATCCTGTAGGTTATCTTTGTCCTAGTAATCTTTTGCCTAAGTATCTTGGCGGAAATGTAGAAGAAGTTTTAGTTATCCTAGACCGAGCAAATCGTGCCTGGGATGTTAACAGCTATTTTGTCGTTGAAATAGAAGATAAATTAGAGCTGCGCTGGTTTGAAACTGCACCAGAAGAACCAATCATCGGTCAACTAGTGCTAATTCTACGTCCGAAAAAGATTTTAGACGAAAGTAACATTACTCAGCCTTGGCAAATGGACGACTAGAACAATGAGCAATGAACAATGAGTGAACAGTGAACAATGTAGGGTGGGCGACGCGAAGCTAGTGCTTTAGTGCATCGCCAATAATCAGAATAAAGACTGAGCGCCTAAGATAATGCCCACCAGTTGATCGGTAATTAGTCCTAAAGGATAAGCTTCGCCCTAAAGGACTAGCTTCGCGTCGCAAATAATTAGTAATTAGTAATTAGTAATTAGTAATCAGTAATCAGTAGTTAATACTTTAGATACTTGCTTTTGTGGGTTTAAACAAAGTTTAGCAATCTCGCCCATGTTTAGAGATTGCATTTTGTCTTGAGTATTTAGCTTCTGGTATGACTGAAGAATTTTCTCTAAAAAGTTCAGATTTTCTGCTAGATTGACGCCAAAGTTGTGGGGATGCCACCATAGATGATATACCAGTCCATGATTAGCAGCATACTTTAACCCTGAAGTGATGCGACGTAGACGTAGACCATCTAGATACTTAAGCTTGGCGGAATAGGGACGCAGAAAACGGCTAGCAGGAATATTGATCGGATAGGTAGAGCGCAAATCTGACCAAGACTGGCAATTGTGACCAGTCAAATTAATATATGCATCAAGCAGGCGCAAAATTCGCTTACGAGGTCGATCGCCGTCTCCCCTTTCGTCATGATAAATTGAGCTAGTTTCGTTGCCTCGATAACAATTGATCCCGCAGTCTATAATCGCTGCTAAATAAGCTTGATTATATTGATTGCGCGGAAATACTAAGCTGGTTGTGCTTAAGTTAGCTTTTTCGGCAATGGCGATCGCTGCATGAAGATCTGCTTTAAATTGTGCCTGAGTTTGTCCTGTTTCTAAACAGTAATAGTGAGAAAAAGTATGAGTGCCAATTTCTTGTCCTGCATATTGTTTAACTAATTCGATTAAATCTGGACAAAAATGCAGCTGTTGATTATCTTCTTTTTTTAAAGTATTGATGTATTGATAAGGATCGAGTTGCGATCGATCATAACTGGGTAGTTGCGCTGGGATATTTTCTTGTAATTCTTCAATATCAGCATAATAAAGAAACCCAACAGTAGCCCAAGTAGCGTGAATTTTATATTTTTTAAATAGTTCTAAAATAGCGGGTATAGCTTGACGAACTCCTACTAAATGCTTTTGATAATCATCGAGAGAAATAACGTCTCGCATTCCCCAATAAAGCTCTAAGTCAAGAGAAATAACTAGAGTTCCTGGAGATAATATATTCATATTTTAAATTTAAAATATATGATAATAAAGCTTATCTAAATACTATTTATTAGTAGTAGCTTAGATATATATTTTTTTTAAAAATACTCGATCAAAATAACTTTTTTAAACAATAGATTTTGTTGTCTAAAATTATTGCATAGCAATATGAGTACAAAACAAACTTGATATTTGCAGAACAAATGTATAAAATTAGCTTTGTAAATGAGTTTTAACTATGAAATAATATCATAATTAAACTAAATAATATAGATTTAAAATGAGCGGTTAAATTATTGCTTAAGTAACAAGATTGTACAGGTCGTAATCATATTATTATTGATGGCTAAAAATAATCCATTCGCCTGAAACTTCGGCGATCGCACCTCCTGGAAGAGTAGAAGTACGGCTTTTATTAGGAGCGGAGATTAAATTAACCACTGCTTCAATTTGCTCAAAATTTGGTTGTCGAGACATAACGCGAGGTAAGAATTGACGGATAGCTCGACGCTGAATAGCTAAGGGTGCAGGCTGTAGAGATGATCGATTTAAGCGATCGCCATTAGCTGCCTCTTGGAGTAGTTGATTGGCGGTATTTTCCAAATGTGCCAAATCGGCTCTTAAAATCTCTGCGGTTTGTGCCAGAGAGTTTTCTACTTGAGGATTAAAACGCTGTTGTAGATAGGGAATTAGCTCCCCACGAATTCGATTGCGAGCATAGCGATCGCTTTGATTAACTACATCAAACCAGACGGGTAAATCAAACTGAACACAAAATTCTTGGGTTTCTTGACGACATACCTCTAAAATAGGACGAATCAAAGAAATTTCTGGAGTTAAGGAACGTTGCCAAGTTAAAGCAGCTAATCCATTTGCCCCAGCACCACGAATTAAGTTATAAAGTAAAGTCTCGGCGCGATCGCTTTTTGTATGCCCTGTAACAATATATTCAAACTTTTGTGATTGGGCAATTTCGCTCAAAGCTTGATAACGCCATTTTCTAGCTGCTGCTTCAGTTTCTTGGAGATTGTGGGCAATTTTAAGATAGAAAGGTAATTCCCAGCTTTGCGCCACCTGACTTACTCTCTCGGCTATACCAACATCTGTTGACCACTGATGATCGCAATGAGCGATCGCCAACTGCCAATGCCACTTAGAGCGTAAATCCAAGAGTAATTTGCCTAAACAGAGGGAATCTTGTCCTCCAGACACGGCAACTAAAATCTTGGCTTCAGGGGGTAAAAGCGATCGCTGAAGTAAGGTTTTATGTAATTTCGTATGGAGGGTTGTCCAATAAATCTGAGACATACAGCAGGTAAGATTTAAAAATTATGGTAATTATCTTAAGTAATTTCCGACACATCAAGTTATTTGGTGTTGGTCACATAGCAGCTTGACACTGGCATAAAGATTGAGTAAAGGAATTTACATCAAAAAGAACCATAGGTAATTATGTATGTGTGGTTGCTAGTCAGAAAAAATACTGAGAAGATTCTCCACTAGTAGTAATGTTATTTTGTAACTTTTTAGATTACTTTTTAATATGATTCGTGTTTTATTAGTTGACGATCAAAAAATGGTCAGGGAAACCTTGAAAGTTTCGCTAGAAATGGAAACTGATATCGAAATTGTCGGTACGGCTAATAATGGTATTGCCGCAATTAAACAAGTGGAGATGCTTCATCCTGACATTGTGATCATGAATATGGAAATGCCTGGTTTAGATGGGGCTAGTGCCACAAAACAAATTACTAGTCGATTTGTGCAGACCAAAGTTTTGATGCACACTTCCTCTGACAATGATGAATACATCTCAAAATCATTGGCAATGGGGGCAAAGGGCTATCTCTTAAAAAATGTTGACACTCAAGATTTAGCAGGGGTGATTCGGAATGTAAATAAGGGCTATACTCAAATTTCGCCTGGACTATTAGACAAATTGTTAATTACTACCGATTCAGGTGTTGTGATCAGCAAACTCGAGAGTTCCCTTGCTGCCTATCAATCAGGTAATAGCACCACGATATCTACTGCCACACCCCAAAAATCCCTTTCTAATCTAAAACTTGTCTCTCGTCAGCAGCAAGAAGAGATTGGTAAGTTACGTCAGAGTCTTGACGATAATCAATCAGAATTACCCAAAATCAAGCAACATCTTGCTCGTTACCAAAAATATCTGTGGCTAATATCTTTGCTGTGGTTAATATCTCTTCCCTTACTAGTATTGTCTGTCTTAAGACTCGATCGCAAAACTAATGATCTTCAACTACAAACCAATAATCTGGAAAAAAATTTAGAATCAACCGTTATTCCCCTAGAAAGAGTTGGCTTATACGGGGAGTTTAGTCTCAATGGGATCGCTCAAAGAGTTGCTAAAGCTTATGCACAAGATTCTAAGTTGAGTCAGATTTCTTCAGTTTATGTTGCTCAAAAAGATGATGCGATCGTTTTATTTGGAACTATTGCCAATGCCACTCTCTTAAGGCAGATGGAAAATCTTGCCAAGGAAGTTGATGGGGTGAAGCAAGTTTATACTAATAATGTGACAATTCAATCTGATTTGAGCAGTAGTATCCTGGGTTCAGATCGATAAATTTGCTTGAAAATTCGGTACCAATTCAGAAAATGGTCAGAAAATTTGCCGTTCAGTAAGACAATGCAGTAACTTGTGAGTATTAATTATTTAAATTTTAAAGTAGAGACGGTGTTGTGTCTAAAAACTGGTTAATTTCTCTGATAACTTGTGCTGGTATTTCTAGTTTATCTTTACCTGCAACAGGGCAAGCCGTATTGCCTTATGTCCCTAAATTAGATTCAGAAAAACTTGAATTACAAGGATTACAACTACTGCAAGATGCGGTACAGTTAATTCGCTTCCAACAATATGACTTAGCCTTACCAAGAGCAGAATTAGCCACTCAACTCGCTCCAGCAAATTATGATGTTTGGTTTATTCTTGGCAGTCTTTATGTCCAGCAAGAAAAAATCGATAAAGGAATTAAAACCCTAGAAAAAGCTCAAAGTCTAGCTCCTGAACAAGAAGGAATTTTATTCAGATTAGGCGAAGCTTATTTTCAGAAAGGAGATTATGAAACAGCACAAGAAAAGTTTGAAGCTGGATTAGCCATCAAAAATGAGTCTCCTGACGCTTTGTTTAGTTTAGGCAATACTTATCTCAAATTAGCTATGTTTGATGAGGCAATTGAGGCTTATGAAGAAGCTTTCCAAATGGAGGCGACTTTCTGGCCAGCATTGAATAATGTTGGACTAGTAGAATATGAACAAGGCGATCGCAATGAGGCAATTTCTAGGTGGGAATCGGTTATTAAGGTTGATGGAAAACAGGCAGAACCTAAGTTAGCCTTGGCAGTAGCCTTGTTTGCCGAAGGTAAAGTTGATGAGGCTATTAAGTTAGGGAAAGCAGCTTTAAAACTCGATAGTCGTTATGCTGACATTAAGTTTCTCCAGGAGAATCTCTGGGGAGAACAGTTAATTGAAGACACTCGCGAGTTTCTCAACAATCCTCAGATTAAAAAAATTGTTTCCAATAACAAACCAGCTAATCCAGAAGAATTACCTGCGCAAAACCAAGGTGTTCCTATCCCTCAATAGATTTTTCGGCGTTGGTGATTAGTAATTAGTAATTAGTAATCAGTAATTACTAATTACTGTTCATTTCTCACATTGCCAGATCAAATAGCAAGAATTCAGCATCGGCATTATTTGCAGCGATCGCAATTTCTGTTTCATCAGTTATAGCAGCACCATCTCCCGCCTGTAGTAACCGCTCGTTGAGTTTGACTTCGCCTTTAGCCACCTGTAGCCAAATCCCTCGATTGTCTTTGATTTGATAGGTAAGGCGATCGCTCTTCGTTAACGAACCCAAGTAAAGATTTACGTCTTGATGGATCGTAACGGAGTTGTTTCTGCCATCTCGTGAGCCTAAAAGGGTTAGTTGCCCTTGTTTCAACTCTGAACTAAAGTTTTTTTCTTCATAGCTAGGCTCTAATCCTCGTTCCTCTGGCAAAATCCAAATTTGCAATAGATGAACTGGTGCTGTTGCCGAGGCATTAAATTCACTGTGTTTAACTCCCGTACCCGCAGACATCCGTTGAACATCTCCTGGACGAATTACTGAGCCATTGCCCATACTGTCTCGATGTTCTAATTCACCCGATAACACACAGGTGATAATCTCCATGTCTTGATGTCCATGAGTACCAAAACCTTCAGCGGGAATAATTTTGTCTTCATTAATTACCCGTAAACTCGCAAACCCCATATGTTGTGGGTCATAATAATTGCCAAAAGAAAAGCTATGTCTGCTATCTAACCAATTGAACTTAGCAACACCTCTTTGATCTTGAGGACGAATGGTAATCATTTGATTTTACCTCCTGGTGTTCAATATATTTATGATAGATCAGCTTAAAATAAAAGACAATATAGTATTTAATAGACATATTGTATCGATATTATCTACAATCTATGGATAAGTTTGCCAGCATGGAAGCCTTTGCTCAGGTGGTACAGTCAGGAGGATTTGCCGCTGCGGCGAGAAAGATGGGAGTCTCGCGATCGACAGTTAACAAGTTAGTGATTAACTTAGAAAATGAATTAAAGGTACAGTTGCTACAAAGGAGTACTCGCCAGGTTAAGCCGACACCGACAGGATTAGCTTTTTACGAACGATGTCTGAATATCTTAGAGGAAGTTTCAGCAGCAGAGGAGGCGGTATCTGAGCTACAAACTGAACCCAAAGGAACTCTGAAAATCAATGCACCAATGTCTTTTGGCACATTATATCTAGGTAAGGCGATCGCCCAATTCATCGCTCAATATCCAGAATTACAGGTACAGTTAACCCTAGACGATCGCTTTATCGATCCCATCGCTGAGGGATACGATTTAACTATTAGAATCGCTCAACCAGAAACATCTCCTAGTTTAGTTTGTCAGGAGATTTCACCTGTGGCCAGAGTTCTGTGTGCTTCTCCTGGGTATCTAAAAAAACGTGGTGTTCCGAGTCATCCTACTGAATTATCACAACATTCTTGTCTGCATTACGGACAGATAGTTACAGGAAACCAATGGCAATTAAATAATGGCGCTCAAAAATATCAGGTAACAGTTAAGGGAGTGCTTTGTTCAAATAACGGCGAAGTCTTAAAAGATTCAGTCTTACAAGGTTTGGGGATAGCTTTGTTACCTACTTTTATGATTGAACCAGAATTAAAACTAAAAACACTGGCGATCGTTTTACCAGATTATCAACCACCAGCGATCGCGCTTTGTCTTATTTATCCTTTAAATCGACACTTGAATACCAAAATAAAATTATTTGTCGAGTTTTTTAGACAAAGATTTGGCAATGATAATAGCGATTAGCTGGGAGATCGCGAGCAAAAATATGCCAATGTTGGGTTTCACTTTGTTTTACCCAATCTAAAAGATTAGCGTCGCTGTTGTTCAAGGTCACAATCTTAAGGCAAAATAAAGATAGTCTGCTTGAGTGTTTTGTGTCATGACGTTTAGTGAGGCTAACAACTCACCAAAAAAAATATCTCAAGTTGTCGAAAACCTCAATATATATATAAATTTTAAATTCACAATTTAAGCGTGATCCAGAAATGACTACAAATATAGAAACAGAATTAAAAGAAATACTATTGGAAATCAAGTCTGATGTTAAAGACTTGAAAAAAGAGGTATCTGACATCAAAACGGATGTAGTAGTTTTAAAAACTAATCAAGAGAACATAAAGGAAAAATTATCTACCCAACAAAAAGCTATTGATAAAATTCCTGACTTAGCCGAAAAAGTTGGAGAACTAAAAAACTGGCGACAAATCGCCATAATTATAATTACTGGAACAGCTAGTACTGTTTTTGGCTGGATTTTAAAAAGTGGTAAATTTTAACTTCTAATATTTTGCTCAATTTAAACTCTCTATCTAAAAATATTGTTCATTCTTTGACTGGTTGGCAATATATTTTAGATGCTCTATCTCTATAGCTATTTTTGAGAAATGGTATGATAACTTAATTCAATTACTATATCTTCTATGAACTATGATAGTAGTAAGCTAGATTGAGGTACAAAACTTTACAAATACCAGCTTTAGTTTAGTTTCACTATCACTCTAGCTAACCTACTAAATTTCTTGGCAAAGCTTAGCCTAGCCCTAAAACTATTTTGCCACTACAAAGTTAACTAACTTATTCGGGACAACAATTATTTTTTTCACCTCTTTCCCCTCGATATATTTTTGCGCAATCTCAGATTCAGTCGCATATTTTTCTAACGCCGACTTATCTGAGCCAGCAGGGACTTGAATTGTGCCACGAGTTTTTCCCATAATCTGCACCACTAAAGTAATCTCGTCAACTACTAAAGCTGATTCATCTACTTCGCGCCACGGCTGTTTGTGGACTGATTCGCTATTGCCTAACTTACTCCATAATTCCTCAGCTAGGTGTGGTGTAAAAGGAGCTAGCAACAAGACTAAGGTTTCAATTCCTTCCTGATATACAGGAGAAGTTTCACACTGGGCATCTTTTAAGGCATTGCTTAACTTCATTAACTCCGAGACGGCAGTATTAAACTGATAATCTCCTGTTAAGTCTTCGGTGACTTCCTTGATGGCAGTATGAATCGCTCGACGCAATTCTTTTTCGGCTTTAGTAAATGTTGATGCTTCTGTTACTTGAGCAGGCTCGTAACTGCTTACTAAAGTCCATACCCGATTTAAAAAGCGGAATTGTCCTTCTACGTCTGCATCATCCCATTCTAAGTCTTTCTCTGGGGGTGCTTTAAACAGAATAAACATTCTGGCAGTGTCTACACCATATTGTCCCAAACCTTGTTCGAGACTAACACCGTTATATTTGGATTTAGACATCTTTTCAAAGAAAACTTCTAATTTATCACCCGTTTCAGGATCTACAGGATCATCAGGGTTAATCTCAGTCGCAGGAATATATTTATTAGTTTTAGGGTTTTTATAAGTCAAACCCTGCACCATTCCTTGAGTCAGCAAGCGTTTAAATGGCTCGTCGAAATTAAGTAAACCGCGATCGCGCAATACTTTAGTGAAGAAACGAGAATATAATAGGTGCAAAATAGCGTGTTCGATACCGCCTACATACTGATCTACGGGCATCCAGTCATTAACCCGATCGGTCGCAAAAGCTGTATTAGTGTTACTAGCGTCGCTATAACGGAGGAAATACCAGGAGGAATCAATAAAAGTATCCATCGTATCGGTTTCCCGTTTAGCAGGCTTACCACAGCAAGGACAAGCTACATTAATCCAGCTAGTTAACTGAGCCAAAGGAGAACCACCGCGTCCCGATAATTCGACAGATTCGGGCAATTCTACGGGAAGATCTTGCTCTGGTACAGGTACAGTACCGCAATCATCACAGTGAATCACAGGGATGGGACAACCCCAGTATCTTTGGCGAGAAATTAACCAGTCCCGTAAACGATACTGAATACGTGCCTGACCATAACCCTGTTGTTCAGCATATTCGATAATTTTGGTTTTACCTTCAACCGAAGGCATACCGTCAAACTGTTCTGAATTAACTATCGTTCCTGGTTCAGTATAGGCATCCTGTAGGGGCGAATCGCGACGCGAAGCTAGTCCTTTAGGGCGATTCGCCCCTACATCAGTTCCTTCGGGAACAATTACGGTTTTAATCGGCAAACCCTTCTCGGTGGCGAATTTAAAATCCCTCACGTCATGAGCAGGAACACCCATTACTGCCCCAGTACCATATTCATACAGCACATAGTCAGCAATTAAGATGGGTACTTCTTCGCCGTTAAACGGATTAACTGCTTTTCCGCCAGTCAAAATACCCCGCTTAGGTTTATCTTCTGCCGTACGTTCAATTTCAGTCTCTCCTTTAATCTCTTCCATAAAAGCTTCTACTGCTGCTTTTTGTTCGGGGGTAGTTACTTCAGGAGTCAAAGGATGTTCAGGTGCAAGCACTATATAAGTCACACCGTAGACAGTATCGGGACGAGTGGTAAAGACAGCAATTTTGTCAGTTCTACCCACAACGGGAAACTCTAAATAAGCCCCCACAGACTTACCAATCCAGTTAGCCTGCATGGTTTTGACTCGTTCTGGCCAACCGTCAAGCTGATTTAAGTCCTGTAATAGCTTCTCGGCATAGTCAGTAATTTTAAAGAACCACTGTTTGAGCAACTTACGTTCCACAATTGCCCCAGAACGCCAGGAACGCCCTTCATTGTCCACCTGTTCGTTAGCCAGTACAGTTTGGTCAATGGGATCCCAGTTAACCGCAGCCTCTTTCTGATAAGCCAACCCCGCATCAAGAAATTGTAAGAACAGCCATTGCGTCCATCGATAGTAGTCGGGTGAACAGGTAGTAACTTCTCGCTCCCAATCAATCGAAAGCCCCAACTGCTTTAGCTGCTCGCGCATTTGAGCAATGTTTTGCCACGTCCACTGAGCAGGGGGAATACCGCGATCGATTGCTGCATTCTCAGCAGGTAGACCAAAAGCATCCCAACCCATAGGATGTAGTACTCGATAACCCTGCATCCGCTTTAGACGAGCAATTACGTCAGTGATCACATAGTTACGCACATGACCCATGTGTAGATTACCCGAAGGATAGGGAAACATAGACAAAGCATAAAATTTTGGGCGATCGCTTTGGGGAGGAGTTTCATCGATCGCCGATTCTTGCCACTGCTGTTGCCATTTTTGCTCAATTTCTGCTGCGTTGTATCGTGACTCCACAACTGGGGTTACTCCTATAAATTGCTTAAATTAGATAACTCTTAAATAGTATAAGTAAACTTGGTCTTAACGCTGCTCTCAATACTCTATTCTTTGAAATCCTAAAATATTAGTTTATGGCTCAAAATATTGTTCAAATTAATCCAGAATCAGCTATTTTGGCGATCGCCAATGCTACTCAAGATAACCCGATAATCATTGATTTTGATGAAACATTATTACTTAGAAACTCAACGGCTGAATATATTAATAGTCTTCGTCCTCGCTGGCTCGGCTTTATTTTGATTATGCTACTAAAAATAATTAGACCTTGGTGTTGGCTACCAGGATCGTTGAGAGGCAAGCAGACTAAAGATTGGTATTTAGTAGCAATTCCTTCTATTTTATTACCCTGGACATTATTTCTGTGGCAGCAAAAAGCCAAAAAATTAGCTGAAGAATATAGCAATACTGAAATTATTGACGCAGTTAATAGTAACACTGACGCACCAGTTATCGTGGCGAGTTTGGGCTTTGACTTGATTATCACGCCTATACTGCAACATATGCCGATGAGATGGGATTCTTTAGTTGGTTGTCGATTTTGGTCAGGAGCTAGCGATCGCCAGCAGGGAAAGCTCTTAATGATGCAAAAAGTATTATCACCTTCGGCAATTACTTCAGCCGTCTTAGTCACTGATTCTGAAGATGATTTAGGATTACTGCAAGTGGTTGAGCATCCTTGTTTTGTTTTATGGTCTACCGCTAAATATGTCGATCCGTTTCAAGACTTTTGGCTTGATGCTGTAGTCAAAAAATTCAAAAAATCACTTAAGGGTTGAGGACAAGTAAAGTTCAAACAATATCCAAGATCTATCAGGATGTTGATGCGCTGGAGATTAAGTAGGTGGGTGTAATTAAATTGGAAATGAGGTTAGGGAGTAACAAGTAACAAGTAACGAGTAACGAGTAACAAATAGCTCTAAGGGTAGGGGTTTGATAACGAAGTGTATCCTTTAGGATAACTTATTTTGCCTACCTACTTAGATCGGCTTTTTCAAATGTTAGGGGGTTGCGGGAGTAGAAGCTTCTTCATCTTTAGTAGTCGAGAAAAATCGCTCTGTAATCCAAGCCGTGAGGATATGAGATAGCAATCCCACTGGCCCTGCAAAAAGACAGAGAATTAAAGAATGAACCGTCCAAACTCCAGTTTTTTGTCCCTGCCAGTAAATCCAGCGACCAACAAAGAGATCTAAAACTAAAAAATGAACCCATCCCGTAGCTGCAATTCTTTCGGTAGCAAAAAATTGAGCGATATCTGTTAGCTTAGGATTGGACAGAGCCTGAGCCGATTCTGGAGTAATTGACCCTGAAAAAAGATAGATATATAGACCTGCTAGTGCGACAAATGGCAGAAAAGATGCCATGACTTTTTGCGTAATTCCCCATTTAGGGAGGAAAATCATCAAAATCCAGAATGGAAGCACGAAGAAATTGGCAAAATCGAATAGCTGAGCAATTGTCATTACAGATACGGAATTAACGAGTTTTCTTGAAGTGATTCTAACAAACAAGATCGATAGCTTCGCTCGTACGTGGGTAGTAAGTAGTAGGTAGTAGATATTTATCAATCCAGCTAAATATTAAGTTGTGTCAGAAGAATCAACTGATAGACTGGAAATTAAATTTAATAGCGCGCACTCCCAAACTAGACGAGGCTGCACATAACTGAGCAAATACTGACGAGTTTTTTCCCAGGTTTCCATTAGCTCTAGCTGCTGATTTTGTTGCCAGTAATAAGCTTGCAGATAATCCACCAGCCACAGTTGAACTGAACTGTCTAGCTGAGTAGTAATAGCTTGGGCTAGATTGAGAGCCTCTAAAGGAGTTTTGGGCGATCCTTTAGGGTACCCTAAAGGACTAGCTTCGCGTCGCGCGGAGCGTAATCGCTTTAACTGCTGTAATAGTTCATCGGGAATTAGCTGTAATTGCTCCCAAGCAGCGATCGCCTGTCCTGGACTTCCTTGGGCGATCGCCATTAGCTCAGGATGCTCTAAAATGGCAGTGTAGTTATTGGCTTTCAGGATCGTGCTTAAATCTTTTGAACAGAGGCGATTAAACTGGATTCGCTGACAGCGAGACACCAAAGTAGTCAATAAAGAGTCGGTATCGGGAGCAATCAGAATTATTGTGGCTTTTCCAGGCTCTTCTAAGGTTTTTAATAAAGCATTAGCTGGTGCTTCCCCCATCGTTTGAGCATCTTCAATAATGACAACCTGTCTCGTGGCTTCCAGTGCAGGACGATTGAGAAACTGGGTGATCTGGCGAATCTGTTCAATCCGAATTTTGGGTGGTGTTTTATACTGCAAACCTTGTTCGGCAGCTTGAGTGGCGGTGTATAATTTTTCCCCCTTGATGAAAGTGGGTTCTACCCAGAGTAAGTCTGGATGATTACCTGTCTCTAGCTTTCTGCTGGCGAGGTACTGTTTTTCTAGAGATAAACCATTAGTTAATAGCAGCTGGGTAAAATTTTTCGCAGCGATGGTGCGTCCAATACCCGATGAACCACAAAAAAGATAGGCTGGTGCAATTCGGTTGAGGGCGATCGCTTGTAGCAACAATTCAACTGCTTTTGATTGACCTAGCAGATTCGGGAAAGCTTGCATATCTCAAGGTCAGCTAAATATAAATGATTAAAGTACTAGATTCGTTAGTTAGTCAATTAATCATGTTCTTCATCATCAATCATGGCAGGATCGATGAGGGTAATATCAAAAGGATCGTCGGGGGGAATAGTCGGAAAAACATCATATTCTCGATATTCATACACGGCTTCCACCTGGGGGCCAAAAACCACCTTATCTCCATGCTTTAAATCGTGAAATCTAACTTTCTTCCCATTGACCAATAAACCATTGACACTATTATTGCCTTCTGAGTCACCATCGATAATTCGATAGTAACCATGATCTTCTTCCTTTCTTCTGACTAGGGTGGCATGATGACGTGACACAAACTGAGATTGCAGCAAAATATTACAGTGAGCGCTTCTACCCATAGAGTAGCTCTCATCCTGAAGACGAACTTCCCGATGACCTTTGCCATCGGTAACAATCAAAATGTGTTCTTCACGGTGTTTTACAGGTCTTGCAGTCATGAGCAATGTTTCCAATTCCCCAGTCTATTCTGATAACTAGCTCGATCTATCTAATTATGGAATAGATGGGATGCCATAAAAAATAGTAACCAGCAGCTAAACTCAAACGGTTGCTAATTTGCGATCGACAATTCTAGCGGTTACTGAGCAATATTATGACTCCAAATCAGTACCACAGCTTAATCAAAATAAAATAAGGTAACAATTTTTCTTTGTTCCTCAGCTTCTCGACAAGTTTTTAAGAGAGTATCGCTATCATGAAAAGCAAAGCAAATTAACTGTTGACAACGAGAAATAATTTCGCTGTTACACATTGCACTAGCTTCCCCTAGAGACATATGATCGTTGTTAGAATTTTCAATTAGATGAACTACTTGCTCCAATTGCTTTTTAGATTCTTTAGGCTGGCGTGAAAGACTCTGGGGCAAAATTACGGTTAATAAATTTGAGTCAGCGCGCATTGCACCTTTAATCGCCGCCGAATTAGTGCCAATCGCTCCAGAAGTAACTAACCGATTTCCTGCCAAAACCAAAGCGTAGCTCATCATTTCAATTAGCTGCTGGTGCATTAGGGGTACATGGCGAGAACCTAACAAGGCAAATCGCTTAGAACCAGTTTGTTGAATTGCTGCTAATTCTTGGGTTAATGTATCGAGGCGGATGTCACTTGCGGTAACAGTGTCTAGTGGTTGTTGGCTCAATGAACAAATATTGTGATCGTAAGATTAACGCCAGTAATTGTAACAAATGATTGTGGTTCAAGGCGATAGGTTGTGGGAAAACTTTATTTTCAAGCTTTAAGCTCCAAAAACAAGATTAAGCAATACTGCCTCGTTTACGTGCTTCTTTGTAGGATGTACCGACGTTGCGCAAACCTGCTTTGATTAGTTGCTGTTCTAATAGACCAAAAAAGCGAGCGCGATCGCCTCCTCGAACTACCGCCTGATTATGTGCTTCTGCCAGGGCTACGGGATAACCATAGCCTTTTTGTACCTGAGCCAGCATAATACCTAAAGACTGGTCAAATAGGGCTTTATCTTCCACTACCCAAGCGGGAACTTCAATCCGCGCTACTTCTGCACCAACGTTGACGTAACAAAAATGCACTCTTTGAGCTTCGGCGTAAAGTTCTAAAATACGTAAATTACTGCGATATAAAGGGCTGCGCTGTCCTGGTTGTAGGTGACTTGCCCAGAAAGTTGAATCCCTTAAAGAATCTAGTTTCTGACAGGGATATTTGTCAATTAAGTCCCCACAATGAACTACACAGTTAGGATGTTCGTGTTCGCAGGTATGTAACCGCAAAAAATTTAGTCCTTCGGTACTTCGAGAGGCGCTGACGTAACCCATCATCGGGATTTTAGTTACTCTAAGGCGTTCACAAGCAGCTAAAATCGGTGGTAAAATTTTGTCCCTAGCTTCGACAGGTAAGCCATCTAAAAACCAGTAAATCAGCGAGCCATCAACCAAAGCTAGATTAGGTACATCATGGTGTTCCCCTGGGGGAAGTACCCAATTACAAGCCATCTCTGCCAGCATCTCGGCTTCGGCTACAGTGCGTCGATAACCCATCCATTCTTCTAAACGAATACCCCACTGCCGAGATATGTATAAGTCTTCGGTTTTATAAAAAACTTCGGGGAGGCTATCTAATAATGGGTGCAAGCTTTGTCCATAGTGGAGCATAATCTGACCGATATTAATCAGATAGCAGTAGGCAATCTCATGATGGGAAGGAGAAATCTGTGAACCATCGGTGGCAAAAACACTATGGCTATAGGGCGCTGGCTGAATCTCAAAACACCGATCTAGAGGCTCAATGGGAGTAGCTGCGGCAAAAATCAGGCGATCGCGAAAATCTGTCTGTAGCTGAATTAATTCTGCCTGTCGATTAGCTGCCTGTCGCTGTAAATTCTGGGCAGACTCCAATCTTTTGCCAGAAGCGATCGCCTCTTTGTGTAGATGTTGACTAATCCCAGGAATTTGCCCCGCAATTTTGGCTAGATCCAGCATGGTTGTTAATAATTTTGGTATATAAAGCAGATTTTTCAATCATAAAACATCTGCTCAATTGAGCTGGCGCGAATATTTACAATTAACAATTAACTTTGTAGCTTGATATATTTCCCTAAGTAAAATTATTTAGTCCAGAATCATTAAAATCTCGCCTCACAAGCCTGTAAAATATAAATAAGCAATTAATTAGTAGCAAAGTTATCTACCCACAACCTCTATAAAATAATGATTGCAGGGGCTATATTGCTAAATTCACACATTATTTACATTTTTACCCCACTAATTACCCAAACTTTATAGCTTGCTCCCATATTCGTAGATATACTGAGATTAAGTCACAAAAACAAACGTAATTAGTCTGTTGTATTAATTAACATATCAGTAAATTCATGGAAGATATCAATAACTATATTTCTGCTATCCAACAAGAGATTGTTGCCGAAGAAAAAACCGTTAAGGTTGCTCGATTAATTGTTTTGCTCATCAAAATCGAGAAAGAATTAGCTACTGTGAAAGAAACTTTAGCTAAACTGCAAAACCATCAGCAGAAATATAATCAAGATTCTCAGCTAGCGATCCAGATTGAGCAGAAAATTGCCACTGTCAATCGTCTTTCCGCCAAAATTAGTAAAGCAAGACTTAATTTAAACTACTATTTTATTTAGAGCCTCCATCTGGCTCACAGCGACCTGATTTGAAATAAATTAATCATAATAAACAAATTATTATAATTTACGCCTAAGCTAATGTGATACCAATTCTCAATAGTAAGAGGAGACTTGGTAGTAGCATGTATAAGTTAAAGTGTTAAGTTGAGATGGAGATGGGCGAGTTTGATTCAAGCATTTTTAGTGGTAAAACGCCAATTTATGTTTAAATCTTCTTGATTGCGTTATTCTTGCCCAGCAGTTAATTGTTTCTAAAGTCTGAGCATTGCCCATTCGACGCTTTAGACATTGCTGATGTAACACGCTCAATTCGATTTCGCTAATGTTTAACCCTTCGGGTTCAGCAGTCCTAAAGAATACCGCTTCGCGACGCGAAGGACGGACGCGCCAGCTGACGCGAAGCTAATCCTTTAGGGCTAGTCCTTTAGGGCATATTTTTTAGGGCAACAAAATTTCGAGCTGCTGACGAGCCAATCAGTATAATTGTTCTAATCTAATTTTGTACAGCTATAAAAGTCGGTAATCACTAGCTCCAGTAACGCTACTATCTGCATCGCTTTTATTTTAAAATAGGGAAGTTATGATAATTACACTAAACCAATTAATAATCGATCGCGGAGTTGATTAAATTTATGGATTTAATAGTTACCAGCCTGGTTAGCTTTCTTCAGATTTACTGGATCTTGCTAATTGTGAGAATTTTACTGTCTTGGTTTCAGACTGCGGAATGGGCGGGACAGATCATTTCCTTCCTTGCTCCTGTCACCGATCCTTACCTCAATATATTTCGGTCAATTATTCCACCTTTAGGTGGACTTGATATTTCAGCGATTTTGGCGCTGTTGTTATTACAGTTTGTCCAAAGTTCACTGGCTTCTTTTTCTGCTGCTAGCATGGCAAGCGGATTTTAAAGCTAATTTTCGTTCTCAAAATCGTCGTAATAGTAAGGACGAACTTTTCCTGCAAACCCAGAGGCTTTAAAGTTTTTTAATTTTAGAGGAGTTGGTTGATTTGCAGGGACACTGACTCTGATTTCAAAGTCACTCACACCAGGGGGTACTTCTTCAATCGTGCCAATTCGCCCCCGATTTTCAAAGGTTGAGTTGTCATTTGCATCATAAATCCGACCAAATACATCAGCATCTACTACGGTTTTGCCTGAAATATTTTTTGCTTTACCTTTAATGGTATAGCAACTGGCTGGACGAAGATCGCCGCTAGCAACGCTTCCGTCTGCCTCATCTCCCGCACATGGCTCGTAGGAAAGATTGCTGAGACTGATTGAAGTCATCGCTGCTGCGGGGGGAGTTATCATCCAACTACCCAACCAGAAGGAAATAGAAATCAGTAGCCCTGTTATAAATCGAATCATAGGTAATATTCGTCTCTATTGATTGTTTGATTATTTCTATTTGGTTGAATTCAATTTGCTACCTAAGAATCACAATACTTGCGCTCTTAACCAAGCAACAGGAAGAGATAGGGTTTTCTTTGGTTTAGAAACAAAAGCCCGCTGATTAAAAACATCGTAGTTATTTGCTTCAATTTCATCCAGAATTCTCTGATAATGCATTAAAGAAGCCCAAACTGGTAATCGAGAGTCACGAATTAAATAGCGAATACCTGCTTCGGCTTGTTTGTAATATTCTCTAGCTCGCTTAATTTGAAATTTCATTACTGCCTTCCAGCGCTCGTCTACCACTCCTGCTAGCAAATCCTGCTCTGTATAATTAAAAGCGTGGAGATCTTCCAGGGGGAGATAAATACGATCGCGCTGCATATCTTCGCCGACATCGCGCAAAATATTAGTCAGCTGCATGGCTATACCCAAAGCGATCGCTTCTTCGGTGGGAACATAGATCGGTCGATCTTTTTGCCACGGTACACTGTTAGCATCTACACCAATACCCAACACAGCATTGGACATTAAGCCGACTGTGCCAGCAACACGGTAACAATAGAGTTTAAGTTCTTCAAAAGTTTGATAGCGATTACACACCAAATCCATGCTTTGTCCAGCAATCATATCGCGAAAAGGTTGAATGCCCATCGGATAATTTTGGATGGTATCAACCAGAGCAACATCAGGATCATCAATTGGGTGCCCTGCAAAAACAGACTCTAACTGATGCTCCCATGCTGCTAAAGTTTCTTTGGTAGTGTACTTAGCTTTAGCGCCGTCAACTAGTTCATCAGTAAGGCGACACCAAGCGTAGATTGCCCAAATTGCCTTACTTTTCTCTTTAGGCATCAACAGAGTGCCAAGATAGAAGGTTTTAGCGTAATCTGCCGTAATTTTACGGCAAATCTCGTAAGCCTCATCTGTTGAGACTAATTTTTTTTTCGTTTCGGTTTTTGGTAATTGCAACATTCAGAAGCAAGCAGAAGTTACTGTCTTTTATTGAGCGGAGAATAGGGTAGTATACATTTTTGCCCTATGTCATTTAGCATTGTCTCATCCTATTGTTACTAGAAACATATAACAAGACAACAAAAGTTAGATTTGTAGATTAAACGGCGACGGCTGGGGTTTTATTATCCACTTGGGTTGAAGTTGAATAATCAGCCGCGATCGCTTTGGCTGCTAGTTTACCAGAAAGTACCGCACCTTCCATGCTGCCTAAATATTCTTGTTTGGTGAAGCTACCCGCTAAGTAGAAATTATCTATGGGAGTTTTTTGTGTGGGTTTAACCGACTGCGTACCCGCTAAAGCACGATAGACAGAGCGAGGTGTTTTAACTACCTTAGATTTTAGCAATTTTGCCTGATTATCTCCTTCAAAGTGTTGCGGAAACAGTTTGGTTAATTCTGCCATCGTCGCTGCAATAATTTCCTCATCCGACTTGGAGATCCAGTCTTTAGCAGGCGCTAGTACCAGCTCTAACATTGATTTATCAGGATCGGCATACTCTTTACAGGTGTTACTCATATCGGCATAGACACTCAGTAAAGGCGATCGCGAAAATAATAACTGGTCGATTTCGGTAATCTTGCGATCGAACCAGAGATGTAAATTAATTACCTCTACTCCTTCTAACTTACACATATCCTGGAAGAAAGTTTGCTCTTGCCAAGCTTTAGGTAGCAGAGGTTTCAAAGGATCGACAGGTATCGCCGAGACATAAGCATCTGCCGTAATTATGCGATCTTCTGCACCGTCTAAACCACGAATCAAATAGCCTTTAACCGTGCCATCTTCATTGGTCATAATCTCCTTAATCGGCGTATTAAGATGTACTTCTCCACCTCTGGCGGTAATATAGTCAACCATTGGCTGACACAATCTCTCGGTGGGTGAACCATCCAAAAACGCCACTTTTGAACCATAACGCTCCTTCAAAAAGCGGTTAATTGCCGTGAGGGGAATAGTAGCAGAAACATCTTCAGGATTGATAAAAGTCAAGGCTTTAGACGCAGCAATAAAAATATCGCTATTAACTCGCTCATCAATACCCTGCTGTTCTAACCAAGCCAGTAAATCATACCGATCCATATTTTCCACATACTGTTGTCCCCGAATAATTGCAGGCAATAACCCGACAGCAAACTTAAACTTCTGTGTCCAAGTCAACATATCGTTGTTACGAATAATCGACACAATTACGTTAAAAGGAGCAGGAATATCAGGAACATCGAAACGAGAATATGTCCCTGGTTTCTCTGGCTGGTTGAAGATTAGAGTATGTTCTTTCCACTGTAGCCTGTCTTCAATGCCCAACTCTTTAAACAGTTGAATCATATTGGGATATGCCCCAAAAAAGACGTGTAAACCAGTTTCATACCAGTCTCCATCCTCATCCTTCCAAGCAGCTACCAAGCCACCCAGAACATCTCGACGTTCAAGGACAATCGGTTCATGTCCCTCGTCTACCAAATACTTAGCGCAGGCTAATCCTGCTAATCCTGCTCCAGCGATCGCAACGCGCATTGACAAATACTTATCTCAAATAACGGTTTACATTACATAAGCCACTTAATTAGTTTTTGTGAGTTTGTGACCTAGTTTTGATTATTATACTTTGCATTTCGTTACAAATGCTTAGATCGATTAATATTTATCAGCGACAAGCTATTTATCAGAGTTATTCACCAGTTACTTTCTCATAATAGAGTCCAGAGAAATTTTGCAACCAACTATTTTGCTCTTGATTTATTAATCAAGTTGATTTTATAATCATTCGACGACAGGGTGGAAAACGAGAAGTTGTGATGGAAGAATTGCTCCAGGCGATCGCTAACAGCAGTATTGAACAGCAAGTATCTTTGTTACCTCAAGCTTTAGAGTATGGAGAATCAGGTATTGATTTTTTGATCGATCGCCTCAACGATCCTGAACTGGAAATACGAGCAAAAGCCTACGAACTTTTACAACATAATCAGTCTCAAAAAGTTCAACAAGCGATCGCTCCAGGACTTTTATTTAATCCTGGGGATAAGATTTTTCATATTAGAAAAAGCACGATGTGGTTTGACGATAGTTTTTATAGCTTATATCCATCCTCAAATGTAGATAAAGAAAAACATTTAGTTACCGACAATGACTATATCAATCAAAGTTTTAAAATCATCAGCTTTGATCGAGCAGCTTATGTAGTTACTTTTACGCCCTACTTTATTAATTATCAACAAGCAAAATTAGTGGCAGAATCATTACACAATAAAAGAATTTCCGAAGTAAGCATTACAGAATTTGAGTTTAATGATGATCAGGAAACAATTAAACATTGGTGCGATTGCTATCAAATAACTCAAGCGGTCAATAATTTGCAGAAAGAAAAGAATCTAAAAAATGGTTTAGATAGGTGGCTTGAAATCGATGGAATGTCTGATTTTAAAGACAATATCTATTGGTCAACCGTCGAAAGTTATTTAAAATCCAGCGAACACTTAGATTTGTTAAATCAACTTTGGCAAGATTTAGTAGGTAAGTTCGCATTTGTCGGTGAAATTATTTTTGATAAAACTACTTATTTAAGTATCGATCCGTATTATTCTCAGATCTTGGACTATGAGGACAGATATAAATATTCTTATGGTGAAGATGTAGAAGAATTCTCGTTATCTTTAGAAGAAACAGAGACAAATTATTTACTAACTGCACTAAATAGTTCTCAGCTAGAAATTAGAATCCTTGCTTATCAGTTGTTGAAAGGAATTAATTTAGATAAAGCGCAGCAAGCTATTTATCAAGGAGTGAAACTAAACCCAGGAGACATAATATACAGCGTTTATCAATCTGGTGTGGGATATAATGACCAAATATATCATCATATTGTAGGTAATCCAGATGATGTTGGTATTGAGCATCTTCGTAGTCAGATTACTAATAGTCATGAATACGAACTACCGTTATACCCTCAGCGCAGATATTGTTTTACAGATAAAAAGCAAGCTGAAGAAGTAGCAGAGACTCTACATCGAAAGTTAATTAAAGAAAGAGACTTTGCTTTGGAATGGCGTAAAGAAAATCCAAATTTTGATTTAAAAAAGTGGTGTCTTGATAATGATATTGCTTACAAATATGGGTGGGACGAATTCAAATTGGGTGGCATAGATAGTTATGATGCAATTTTTGAAATTAAAGAGCTAATCGCTCATGATGAACAGCTATACGACAATTTAAGACGAAGTAGATACATATATCATCCAGGACACATGGATACTTGGTGTAAAGATAATCATCTTTGTTATGAGCAGATTTGCGATGAGCATCATCCTGACTATTGGGACAATTATGGAAAAGTTTTGGATTATATAAATCTGCCCGAAAATATTGAGCTATTAAGTAAGTTTTGGAAAGATGGTGAGGGTAACTTTGCTTTTGTCAAAGAAGAAATTGTGTTGCAAAAGGTATATATTAAAATCGGCGAAGAACTACATGGTCAAGCTGAAGTCAATAATTTATTTGCCGTATCCGAAAAAGATCGTGAAGCAGCAGAAAAATTATTAGTTGAATTATTAGAAAATAGCAAAACCCAGACTGAATCTAAATCAAAAGCACGAGGAATACTACAAGATTTTCATGGAGACGAATCAGAAGAATATCAATGGGAGAACGAAATTCCTTTTTAAAAAGCTCAATACAAAAAATTATTAATCAAATGAAAGGATTAAGTATAACGGCGATCGGCTTGAGATGTTTTGATGAGTGTTTGGATATTTTTTACACTCTAAAGTCACCTTTAAAATTAGATTATTTAGAATTAGCAATTGGCAGTAAATGCGAGATTGATCGCGACTATCCAGATATTCCTTTGATCCTCCATGATTCATGTTTATACGATCGCTATTTTCGCTATAAATTAGATCCTTTACAACCATCGACCTGGAAAGCTTATGCTGATTTCATTAACCGTCATCAAGTTTTAGCCGTATCTCTTCACCCACCCCTAAAAAGTTATTGCAGTCAAAAAGAATTAGAAGTGGCAATGATGAAAATGCAGAAAGCATTGCAAGTACCTGTATATCTAGAGGTTATGCCTGCTGACAATTATTGGTGTTCTAGTATTCCAACTCTTATTGACTTTCCATTATTAATTGATGTTTCTCATGTCAACATTTGGCATCAGGGTAACACCACTACCACTAAAGAGACTTGTCTGACTTTGCTTAACTCTTATACAGTGGGGGCAATTCATCTGAGTCATAATGCAGGAAAAGCAGATACTCACGATCTCATTCCCCATAATGTTTGGTTTAATGATTATTTAGCAGAATGGAATGATAATTATTTTGTTACTTACGAAAGCTTAACCATTGATTACGCAGCTTATGAGAGGCTGGATAAATGTCGTAGATTTGAAGTTGATATCTGAATTTTTACTGCGCTGTTCCCTAAAGGATTAGCTCGCAAGCTCGCGTCACAAATAGGTAGACCTCAACAATGAAATTTTAAAAAAGCTAAAAGCTAAGAGCTAAAAGCTAAGAGCTACGTACAGATTACTTTTCAGCTTAATACTTGAAATTAGCAACGCCTTATTTCCCATACCAAATTGACTCTATCTGCTCGATAATAGACTTTGCTTGAGTTAGTTTTTTCTCATCAAGAATTACTGTAACGTGACCCAATTTTCTCCCTGGACGAGATGTTTTACCGTACCAATGAAGGAAGCTACCAGGTATTTTGAGAATGCGATCGCGTTTTTCTTCATAATCAGTATCAGACTCTTCAAAACCCAATAGATTGACCATAATTGCCCCTGATGACTTTAAAGCTGTTGAACCTAAAGGTAAACCCGTAACAGCCTGGAGCTGCATCGCAAACTGAGAAGTCTCGCAGCCATCTAGGGTGTAGTGTCCTGAATTGTGGGTGCGGGGCGCAATTTCATTGACTAACACTCGATTATCTTTGGTCAGAAAAAATTCAATCCCAAATACCCCTACTACTTCGAGTTTATCTAAAATCGTGCTGGCGATCGCCTTAACTTCTTCAGCTATTTCATTTGCGACATCTGCGGGGGTAATTGTCCAATGACATACTTGGTTTTGCTGAAAAGTCTCGGTAACTGGATAAATAGCGATCGCTCCAGAGTCATTACGAGCAGCAATAATACCTAATTCTCGTTCAAAAGGGACAAATTCTTCAATCAACAACTCCGCAATGGGAACAGTTTTAGCTAGCTGTTGTAAACATTCAATGTCTTTAATAATAAAAGTTCCCTGCCCATCATAGCCATGACGACGAGCCTTTAACACCAGAGGAAATCCATAGTCAGCAATGACTTGTTCCTGAGATGACCACAGACTAAACTGCGGTACAGGTAAACCAACTTGCTGCAAAAAACTACGCTGATGATACTTATCTAATAGGGGTTTCAGCGTATTCAAACTAGGTTTAAATATTGCGTCTATACCTAATTTTTGCAATCCCTCTAGATCGATAAACTCATTTTCAAAGGTAATTACGTCGCAAAGTGTTGCTAGCTTAGCTGTGGCGATCGCATCATCAACATTGCCTAAAATAAACTGCTTGGCTTGACTAACGGCAGGTTCAGTTTCACTCTCAGCTTGCACAATTAACTCTAGATCTAACAATGGTGCTTCTGTACCCATCATCCAAGCCAATTGACCCCCACCAATTACCCCAACGCGCTTACCTACCATGTTTTTTTTAGCCTATTTTTTAACTGTATTTTCAAACCATTAACAAGTTTATTATCTAGTTATGGGCAGACTTTATCAAAGATATTGGTAAGCGATCGCTAAGTTAATCAGTTTGGTCTTTTTCCCCAATTCACACAAGGCGTAAAATAAAAAGTAATACTTAGGCATCGAAAGAAATTGATATGGTTGCCATCACTAAACAATTAGTCACGAACACTTGGGCAATTGCTACTTGGGATGAATTTTTAAAAAATATTGAAAATCCTGCTCATGTTAAGACCAAAGGCTACTATTACGATGGCAAATACAGAATTGAAATTACTCCCATTGGCAACGAACACGCTCAATATCATTCAATTATTAATTATGCAGTTTATCTTTACGCCACTTTAAAAAACATCCCTTTTACTGGAAAAGATAACTGTAGCTATCGACAGGTTGGCTTAAAAGAATTTCAACCAGATTTGTCTTATTATGTCGGCAATAATGCCAATGCTATTCCCTGGGGAGTGGGGATAGTTGACCTAAATGAATATCCAGTCCCAGATTTAGTGATTGAAGTTGCTAACACTTCTCTAGCCGATGATTTGGGCGAAAAAAGATTACTTTATGAAGACCTTGAGATAGCAGAATATTGGGTGGTAGACGTGCAGAATGTTAAAGTAATTGCCTTTGCCATTGAAGACAATGGGAGCAAAAGAGTTGCCGAATCTCTGGTGTTGACAGGATTAAAAATAGAGATTTTAACTGAAACACTTCAACGCAGCAGAACTAGCAATCATACCGAAGTTGGTAGCTGGTTAATGCAACAGTTTCAATCACAATCAAATTAAGCACTATCTATAATTCCACAACCATCATCAACTGCGATCGCATATTGCAACATTTTTTAACAATATCTTCATCAGGTTCTAAACATCATCTAAAATCCACTCGGAATTGCGTTCTCCCAGATCGAGCTGAATACTCACTGCTTTGCCTAATCTGGGACGTTCGCGAGTTTTCTCAATATAAGACTGTATCTGCGCTACACTGTTCCAACCGTTGAGATAATTGGCGATCGCCTGAAGATTTTCGGCATATTCCTGCTCGGACAGGGGAAAAGAGGCTTGTTCTAGGTATTTCCACATTACCTGGACATAAATCTTCCCTTTAATCTTTCTCAGCTGCATATCATAAGAACAGCCCCACTTTGCTAATAAAAGTTGGTGTAATTGTTCGCCTGTGATAATGTTTTGACTCATAAAGCTGTTGACTTTGAGTGGAATCGATTCTCAATCTCTGTAATAATTTAATACATTGGTTTATCTTGCGTTACCCAAATGGTCAGCTCGGAGTTTTGCTGGATGTTGTTTAACCTTCAAACTCTAGTAGACTATAAAGTTGGACTCGCAACTGTTAACTTTTTAAAGCGGAGAATGTGACAAAATTCTTTGGCATAGAAAACTTTAAACATCTCCCAGTCATCATTTTAAGTTTACAAAAAAATACAATTTATCTATAGCTATGGTTCAATCTTCTGGTACTAATATCCCGAATATGGATGACGATAACGTCCCCGATTTAGGGCGTAGACAATTTATGAACTTACTCACCTTTGGCTCAATCACAGGAGTAGCTTTGGGTGCGTTATATCCAGTTGTCAAATACTTTATTCCCAACACAGGTGGCAGTGGTTCTGGCGGTGTAACGGCGAAGGATGCTTTGGGCAACGATATTATCGTGAGCGAATTTATCGCGACACATCAACCAGGCGATCGCACCTTAGCTCAAGGTTTAAAAGGTGACCCTACTTATATTGTGGTTGAAGGGGATTCAACTCTGCGTAACTACGGGATTAACGCCGTCTGTACTCACTTGGGTTGTGTTGTTCCTTGGAATGCCAGCGAAAACAAATTTATGTGTCCCTGTCATGGTTCTCAGTATGATGAGACAGGTAAAGTGGTTCGAGGCCCCGCACCTTTATCTCTAGCATTGGCAAAAGCTGAGGAACAAGACGACAAGCTAATCTTTAGTCAGTGGACAGAAACTGATTTCCGTACTGGAGAAAAGCCTTACTGGGCATAAATTAAGGACTGACTGAATAAATTCCCCATATTAATCATATAGTTAATCTTTTTGAGATTGTTGATCTAACAAATGAGAACATTGAAACCATTGGCAGTATTAAAGTTTGCCAAGGACATAATTACTAAAACTACCATTGTGGCGATCGCTACTGTGGCTATTTTCTTGACCAGCGATCTTGCTGTATCTCAATCGGCTGCTGCATATCCCTTTTGGGCGCAACAAACTGCTCCAGAAACTCCTAGAGAAGCTACAGGCAGAATCGTTTGTGCCAACTGTCACCTAGCAGAAAAAGCCGCAGAAGTAGAAATCCCTCAGTCTGTCTTACCCGACACCGTATTTGAAGCGGTAGTGAAAATTCCTTACGATTTAGCTAGTCAACAGGTTTTGGGCGACGGTTCTAAAGGTGGTTTGAACGTTGGTGCAGTACTAATGCTGCCTGAAGGCTTTAAAATTGCCCCTGAAGACCGTATTCCCGAAGAAATGAAGGAAAAAACTGGCGGGTTATACTTCCAAGAGTATAAAGAAGGTGCAGATAATGTCGTAATTGTCGGCCCTTTACCTGGCGAACAGTATCAAGAAATTACTTTCCCCGTACTTTCTCCTAATCCTAAAACCGATAAAAATATCCACTTTGGTAAGTATGCCGTTCACTTAGGCGCTAACCGAGGACGCGGGCAAATCTATCCGACTGGAGAAGCGAGTAATAATAACGCAGTTAAGGCTTCTGTTGCAGGTACAATCGCAGCTATTACTCCTCAAGAAGCTGGTGGTTATGAAGTGGCAATTGAGACTGAAGACGGTACAAAAACCGACAAGATTCCTGCTGGGCCTGAATTGATCGTAGAAGAAGGTCAGCAAATCGCTGCGGGTGAAGCTTTGACTAACAATCCTAACGTTGGTGGTTTTGGTCAGAAGGATACTGAAGTAGTACTACAAAGTCCTGCGCGGATCGGAGGCTTAATGGCTTTCGTGGGTGGAATTATGATTTGCCAAATTTTACTTGTGATTAAAAAGAAACAAGTAGAGAGAGTTCAAGCAGCAGAAATGGATTTCTAATTCATTTTGTTTTAGCTGTTATTTAATTGAATAACATCAAGGCAGGTTTTAATACCTGTCTTTTTTGCTGGCAAAAAAAGATAATAGCGATCGCTTTATGAGACTTACTTCATTTAGTACATAGTTCTTAATAAATCACCCTTCCAAGACCGAAACGTTTTAATCTAAAAGCTGAAGTATAAGTAAACAACTAATTAAAAGTAAACATGAGTGTAACGGCAAGTGGTGGCAGTTCATTAGCCCGTCCTCAACTCTATAAAACAGTAGCGGTGTCGGCAATCTTGCAGGCAGAACAACAAGACCGTTATTTAGAACAGGGCGAACTCAAAGAATTAACAGCATATTATAAATCTGGTTTTCAACGGATCAACATCGCTCAGACGATTACTAACAATGCCGATATTATTGTCTCCAGGGCAGCAAATCGCATTTTTACAGGTGGTTCCCCGATGTCATATTTGGAGAAACCTGCCGCGATCGAAGAAATGGCGTTAGCAACTCCAAGTGGCAATACCAACGTTCCTGGTGAGCTGATCGTAGAGCAAAAAGAAGATAGTAAAAACAACACAAATTTATTCAACGCCTTTAAGTCTTTATTTGCTGGGGGAGCAGGGGCAGTTCCTGCGGGTTTTAGACCCATCAACGTATCTCAATATGGCCCAAGCAATATGCAGAAGTCTCTGCGGGATATGGCTTGGTTCTTGCGGTATATCAGCTATGCAATTGTCGCTGGCGATCCCAATATTCTGGTAGTTAACATCAGAGGACTGCGGGAAATTATTGAGCGAGCTTGCTCTACTGCCGCCACAATCGTCGCCTTGCAGGAAATGCGTGCTGCGACCAAAGATTACTTCCGCAAAGATCAAGATTCTTCAGATATTATTGAGCAGTATTTTACCCTTGCCATTAAAGAATTTGAAGCTCCTACCCCTTCAACTAAGTTGCGTCAGCGCGCTTCTTCTGACTTGCAAGGTTTGCAGCTACCTCAAAGCTACTTTAATGCCTCGGAAAATCGTCAAAAGTTTGTCATGAAAACTGGCTTGTCTACTTTAGAGAAGCAGCTAGTGATTAAAGCAGCCTACAGACAAATTTTTGAGCGGGATATTACTCGTGCTTATGGTCAATCTATTTCTTATTTAGAGTCGCAGGTTAAAAATGGCGACATCTCGATGAAAGAGTTTGTCCGTCGCCTCTGTAAATCCGAACTTTATCGCAAGCAGTTTTTTGAGCCGTTTATCAACAGTCGCGCTTTAGAATTGGCGTTCCGCCATATTTTAGGTCGTGGCCCTTCCTCCCGCGAAGAAGTCCAAGATTATTTCTCGATTGTTTCGGCAAAAGGATTGGCTGGTTTAGTTGACGCTTTAGTTGATTCAAAGGAATATGCTGATTACTTTGGCGAAGAAACTGTTCCCTATCTACGAGGCTTGGGTCAAGAAGCTCAGGAATGTCGTAATTGGGGGATGCAGCAAGACCTACTGAACTACAGCGCACCTTTCCGCAAAGTACCTCAGTTTGTGACTACTTTTGCTCGTTACAATCGCCCTCTACCAGATCAGCATGTCTATGGTTCAGGTAACGATCCGCTAGAAATTCAGTTTGGGGCAATCTTCCCCAAAGAAACTCGCAATCCTAGCAGTAGTCCTGCACCCTTTAATAAAGATACTAAACGCCTACTGATTCATCGTGGCGCGGGGATTAATAACCAAAATAGTAATCCTGCTGCTAGACACGAATTCCCAGGCTCTTTGGGGGCAAAGGTATTCCGCCTCAACAATCAATTACCAGGCGCAAACAATCAAAACAGCGTTAACTTTGCCGAAAATTCTACTCAGACTGTAATTCGAGCTTGCTATCGCCAGGTATTTGGTCGAGATGTTTATCAAGGTCAAGAACTCAAGGTTGCTGAAATCAAGCTAGAGAATGGAGATATAACTCTACGTGAGTTTATTCGAGCCTTGGCTAAATCTGATACCTTCCGTAATCTGTATTGGACATCGTTGTACGTAGTCAAAGCAGTGGAATATATTCACCGTCGTCTCTTGGGTCGTCCTACCTATGGTCGTCAGGAAATTAACAAGTACTTTGATATTTGCTCTAAGCGTGGTTTCTATGCATTAGTTGACGCCATCATTGACTCCCCTGAATACTCGGAAGCCTTTGGTGACGATACTGTTCCCTACGAGCGTTATCTGACTGCTGGTGGTCTGCAACTGCGTAAGGCCCGTCCTGGCGCTATTGAAGAAGGTATTGGAGCAAAAGTTGAGCCACATATAACACCTCGCTATGTCGAGTTGGGTCAGATTAGTTCTTTCCGCACTGAGCCTGAAGTTAAGCAGAAAATAGCTCAGGGAGTAAGCGCCCAGCGAGTACAAAGTAAGGTATTTAAGCTGACTACTACTGTAGACAAAGTAGCGCTGAAAAACGTCGTTAGGGCTGCTTATCGTCAGGTGTTTGAGCGAGATATTGACCCTTATGTGGTACAAACTCAATTTTCTGTCTTAGAAAGTCGTTTGGGTAACGGCGAAATTAATCTGAAAGAATTTATTGAAGGATTAGGCTGCTCGGAGCTATATCTCAAAGAATTCTATACTCCTTATCCCAATACTAAGGCGATCGAACTAGGGACGAAACATTTCCTAGGACGTGCGCCAGTTAATCAAAAAGAAATTCAGAAATACAACAAAATTCTGGCTTCTCAAGGTCTTAAAGCCTTCATTGGAGCAATGGTTAACAGTATGGAATATATCCAGGTGTTTGGTGAAGATACTGTGCCTTACCGTCGCTTCCCCACTCTTCCCGCTGCTAATTTCCCGAACACAGAGAAGCTCTATAATCGCTTGACCAAGCAGAATGACGAAATCGTTGTGCCTAGTTTTGATACGGTTAAAACTACTTCTAGATAAGAGAAAATAGTTAGACTAAAGCGATCGCTTTGGTTGAGTAGACTGAATAGATTGTTAACCAGAAAACTGAGAGCGGTTTCATCGATGGTGATGAAGCCGTCCTTATACTGCTGGTTCTTAAATAAAGCTTGTCCACAGATGTAACTAATTACAACAGAATGCAACATTAAATTCTGTTAAGTAAGGAGAATTAACTGCAACAAAATATCGGATTATAGTTAGGTTGGGCAATTGCTACAGCAATAACTTAGTCAACTTTAATCGACAGTCCTAAATACTACAGAGCATTTATGGGAGCAGTTTATTTAAAGCAACCAAAATAGCTCAAGCTTGTAGAAAAATTACTTTATGTAAAGGTTTGTTGATAAGTTGGCAATTGATGGCAAATTAGTTTGGACAAGTTGCAATACTAATTTGTAGCAGAAAGCTAGAAACTAGGTAGCAAAACAGAGTAATCTATAACCTAGGGGAGTATCAGCAGCCAGATTTAGGTAGTAGAGAATAAGCCTAATCTAAGGGTTGTTATGTCAGCAAAATTTTTTCGTCACGTTGGCGAAGAAACCTAACTAATTAACAACAGGCGAACTGAAAATCCTTGAAAACCAAAGCTACCGATCAAAAGGTAATTTATTCATTAATTTCATAATCATTGGGAGGAATCCATCGATGAGTATAGTCACGAAATCCATCGTGAATGCAGATGCTGAGGCTCGCTACTTGAGTCCTGGTGAACTAGACAGAATTAAATCTTTTGTAACTAGTGGTGAAAGCCGTTTACGTATTGCTCAAACTCTAACTGAGTCTCGTGAGCGTATTGTCAAGCAGGCTGGCGATCAACTTTTCCAAAAACGTCCTGACGTTGTTTCTCCTGGCGGCAATGCTTACGGCGAGGAAATGACTGCAACTTGTTTGCGTGACATGGATTACTATCTACGCCTGATTACTTATGGTGTAGTAGCTGGCGACACAACTCCAATTGAAGAAATTGGTTTAGTTGGTGCAAAAGAGATGTACAAATCTTTAGGTACTGACGTTGGTGCAATGGCTCAAAGTATCCGCGAAATGAAAAACGTAGCTACTTCAATGATGTCTGGTGATGACACCTCTGAAGCTGCTTCCTACTTCGATTACGTAATCGGAGCTATGCAGTAGTCGGCAATGCCTGGCTGCTAATATAACTAGTAACAAATTTTTTCAAAAACACACTAACTTATCAGTGTTAAACAGTTTAAGACTCGGTAAGATAAGGAAATAAAACTATGCAAGACGCAATTACCTCTGTAATTAATTCGGCTGACGTACAAGGCAGATACCTCGATGGTGCTGCGATGGACAAGCTCAAAAGCTATTTTCAAACTGGTCAATTAAGAGTTCGCGCTGCTAGCGTAATTAGTGCTAATGCAGCTAGCATCGTCAAAGAAGCAGTAGCAAAATCTTTGCTCTATTCTGATGTAACTCGCCCTGGTGGAAACATGTACACTACTCGTCGCTATGCGGCTTGTATTCGTGACCTTGACTACTATCTTCGTTATTCTACTTACGCTATGCTAGCTGGAGATCCCTCCATCCTAGATGAGCGAGTATTAAACGGCTTAAAAGAAACTTACAATTCTTTAGGAGTTCCTGTTTCTTCTACTGTTCAAGCAATTCAAGCGATGAAAGAAGTAACTGCAAGCTTAGTTGGTGCTGATGCTGGCAAAGAAATGGGCGTTTACTTCGACTACATCTGTTCTGGCTTAAGCTAGTTCAGGATCGTCAGGCTAATCGTTTAAAATAGCGATTATCGCACAGATTCGGAAGTCTAGAGTGAGTGCTAGTTCCAACAAAGCTTAGTTTTCCGAGCGCTAAGGAAAAGTAAGTTGAGAAGAGATCTAGTATTGACTTCTGACTCCCGAATTTTGGTATTTGGGGGATAGCTAAATCACCAACTAAGTCAGTTTAAAAAAGCTCATTAAAAAAGCTCAATCGGCGACTTATTTTTGGCGTAGCAAAATTTACTACAGGAAAATTTAACTTTTTTTATTTAATCAGGAGAAATTATCTCATGCGTATGTTTAAGGTGACGGCTTGTGTTCCTAGTCAAACCAGAATTCGCACTCAAAGAGAATTGCAAAACACTTTTTTCACTAAGCTTGTACCCTACGATAACTGGTTTCGTGAGCAGCAACGTATTATGAAAATGGGCGGTAAAATTATTAAAGTTGAGTTAGCAACGGGTAAGCAAGGTATGAATACAGGCTTATCTTGAAACTGCCTTTAATCATATTTGAGTCCGAAGGGGTCTAAGCGACCTCTTTTTTGTTGTTCAATCTAGACTAGCAAACAAGACGATAAAAAAAAGTTTAATCATCATGTTTAATTCAGGCTAATCATCTGCTACCTTTAAAAAGCAAAAATACAAACATAAGATTTAATATTAGTGCAAGCTAAAGTTGTTAAACAATATCTTAGTTATTTCATTCCTTTCGTCGCGCCTCAAGTTAAATCTTGGACATGGGAAGCCCGCTTATTAAACTGGCTAACTTGCGTCTGGTTGATTATTGGCTTGGTGACTTTAATGTCTGCTTCCTATCCCGAAGGAATGCTCAACAATAATGACGGACTGTATATTTTAAAACGTCAGATGATTGGAGTGGCGGTGGGCATTGTCGGCTTCAACCTAGTGTCTCGTCTACCGTTAAACAAAACGATCAAGATTGCGCCCTTGATGGTGTTGGTTTTTTTGCTCCTCATTTTTGCCACTTTAATCCCTGGCTTGGGTAAGACCACCATGGGAGCAAGTCGCTGGATTGCCATTGGCCCTTTTTCTTTGCAGCCTTCTGAATTAATTAAGCCCTTTTTAGTACTTCAAGCAGCATATCTGTTTTCTCGTTGGCGCAAATTAGCAAATAGAGTACGTTTGGTCTGGTTGATTGCTTTTGCTTTAGTCTTGGCAGGAATTTTGAAGCAGCCTAATTTAAGTACTACAGGACTGTGTGGGATGAGTTTGTGGCTGATTGCCCTGGCGGCTGAATTACCGTTGAGTCAGTTACTAACAGTAGCGGGAGGGGGATTAGGAATAGCCAGCCTCAGCATAGCCTTGAACCCCTATCAATTAGATCGAATCACTTCATTCTTGGATCCCTGGCAAGACTATCATAATAAAGGATATCAGCTAATTCAAAGCTTACTGGCGATCGCTTCTGGCAGTTTTGGCGGTTCGGGATATGGTCTTTCTCAACAAAAATTATCATTCCTGCCAATTCGCTCGACCGACTTTATTTTCGCCGTTTATGCCGAAGAATTTGGCTTTATTGGCTGCTTACTGCTGCTGTTGTTAATTATTGGCTATGGCACTCTAGCCTTAAGAGTTGCCATTAAGTGTAGCCAAGCGCTTCCGCGATTAGTTGCGGTGGGAGCGATGGTATTTATTATTGGACAGTCATTAATTAATATTGGTGTTGCCACAGGCTCTTTGCCCACAACGGGCTTGCCACTACCTTTTTTCAGCTATGGTATTAATTCCATTGTTGCTTCATTATTACTGGCAGGGTTATTAGTCCGTGTAGCTAGAGAAAGCAACACCACTAGGATAATTCCCCTCAATCAAAGTGCATCTATTGGAGCTACTTTTTCTAGTCGATCGACTATGACTAGACAATAACTGTACAATAGAACATTTAATCTGGAACGATCCGCTAAAATGTTTCCCATGTCACTAACTAGTTAAAGTTGATGCCCTCACAATCAAAGCTAGTTAAATTACCATAGACCTTCCTAGCCACTAATTCCGAGAAAGTAATGCACCTGCCAGGCACTATTATTGATAATCAATATCAGATTATTCAAAAGTTAGGTTGGTCAGAAAGGGAAAAAACCTATCTGGCAAAAAATTTACAGGCTACGGTCGATGCCAAGTGCATCATCAAACAGTTGGACTTTGACAGTGAAAATGAAGCCAATTGGTACATTATCCAACAATATTTGTTTAGGGAAGCGACAGTCATCAAAAGACTGGGGGATCATCCTCAAATTCCTCAGCTACAACATTACTTTAGCCAGGGTCAACAGTTTTATCTTGTTCGTGAATATATTGATGGTGATAATCTCGAACAAGAAGTTGAACGGAAAAAATTTGACGAAGCTGAGGTAATTTACTTAATTCAAGATGGATTACGCATTTTGGACTTTATTCACAAAACTAATGTGATGCATCGTGATATTCAGCCAATTCACATAGTTAAACGCAAGCAGGATAATGTCCATGTCTTAATTAATTTTGGCGCACTGCGTAAAATTGAAGCCCAGGAAATTAATCTCAAGGGAGAGCTAATTTTAAATCGAGCCATTGACAACTTAGCTTATGCAGCTCCAGAACAAAAAATAGGAGAATTTTACTTTAGCAGTGATATTTATGCTCTGGCTAGAAGTGCCGTCTATGCTTTAACTAGGCGATCGCCTTTGGAACTAGAGCAAGCTAAGATTGACTGGCGATCGCAATGTCAGATTAGCAGTAAATTCGAGACAATTCTGATGAAGATGATGTCGCCGATAGTAGAAAATCGCTATCAGTCTGCTTTAGAGGTGCTGCAAGATTTACGACCATTGCTCAAAATTAAACAGTTAGTGGGTGGTCGCTATTTAATTACAGGTTATCTAGGAGGCAACGAGGGAGTTGAGACCTATTTGGCTAATAATCTACGCCGTCAATATCAATCTCCTTGTTTAATCAAACAAATTGAACTACCCCAGAGCGATGATCACAACAAGTTTCAGCTTGAAGGCAATTTTATCGAAGAATTATCTGTTTTAGAAAGGTTAGGATATCACGAGCAAATTCCTCAGCTACGGGATCATTTTGAAGAGAATGATGAATTTTACCTAGTTCAAGAATATATTCAAGGAAAAAGCCTGACACAGAAAATAGCCCAGCAAAATCTTTCTACTGCTCAAATAATTCAGATTTTCGAGAGTACTTTATCTGTTCTCCAGTTTATTCATCAAAATCGTCTCATTCACCGCAACATTAAACCGTCAAATTTAATTATTCGCGAACTCGATCAGCAGGTGATCATCACTGATTTTGGTATTTTGCATGAAATCAAAACCCGACCCAATCTTTTGCTAGATAGTCGCACTTTTGAGCGACAAAATTATTGGCCACCTGAACAGGCTGCGGGAAGACCAACGATTAGCAGCGATCTTTACGCTGTGGGTATGACTGTAATTGAGGCATTAACAGGAACTAAGCCAGCGACCTTTACTAGAGAACAGACTGGTAAGCTGTTATGGGAGCAAAACTTGACTCTAGACCGTCGTTTAATTAGAATCATCGATAAATTGATTCAGTTAGATTTAGGTCAACGATATCAGTCAGCGGAAAAAGTTCTTAGTGACTTGAGAAAAATCAACAGTTATGGAAGTTGGAATTATCAGCCAACTAAAATTAAACTTCAGGATTCTAAGACTGCTAATCAACAGAGAAGATCCAGAAGCTCTAGGAGATCTAGAAGATCGATTTTGCCACTGCTTATTGGTCTTTTAGGTGTTATTTGTTTACTGGGCAGTATTGAATTTACTTTTCCTACTGTTAGACCTCTTTATTATTGGTATCAGGGTCAGAAACTATTGCCCAAACAACCCCAGGCTGCTCTCGATCGCTTTACTCAAGCAACTAATCTCAAAGCTCAGAATTGGCGGGCGTGGTTAGGTAGGGGAGATGCTCTAGCATCTATGGAACGCTATCCCGATGCTCTAGAAGCTTATACCGAAGCGACAGAACTAAATCCTGACTTTAGTGCGGGTTGGCAAAAGCGAGGCGATGTTTTATTCCACCTAGATAAGTTTACGGAAGCGATCGCCGCTTATAATCAAGCTTTAGAGTTAGAGCCAGAATCAGCCACAATCTATAATCGCAAAGGACAGGCTTTATTTGAACTACAACAATATGAGGCTGCCTTAGTCATGCAGGATGCAGCATTAGAACGCAACCAACTAAACCCACAGTTTTTAAGCGATCGCGCCCAGGTATTATTTCAGCTAGGTCAATATAACAAGGCACTGGCTATATTTAATCAAGTTCAGGCAATTCAACCTAACAGTTTTCAATTATGGCAAGATAAGTTTCTCGTTTTAAAGGCTTTAAATCGTTCTCAAGAAGCAGAGAAGGTTCGGCGAGAAGTGAATAACAAATACATTCAAATCATTCAACAGCAGCCCCAGGACATATCAGCTTGGATTGCTCAAGGAGATTTTTTTGCCGAGACTCAGATGTACAACAAGGCAGTTGAAGCTTATAACCAGGCGATTAAATTAATGCCCGATAATTATGCAGCCTGGCTGGGTAAGGGCAAAGCTTTAACCCAACTGGGTCAGTCGGCAAATGCATTGGCTGCTATAGACCGCACTCTCCAAATTCTGCCTGAATCTTATAAAGCTTGGCAGGGTAAAGGTTTGATTTCCCAACGGCAAAATAATCTACCTGGCGCGATCGCCAATTACGATCAAGCGATCAAAATTAATGATAGTATCCCCTCTTTGTGGCGCGATCGCGCTATTGTCTTAAATCAGCAAGAAAAATATACTCAAGCTGTTGAATCTTTAACCAAGGCTAGCGAACTTAGCCCCTACGATGTGCAAATTTGGCAGGAGTTAGCATCCGCCTGGTCAGCATTAGGCAATGATAATCAAGCTATTGTGGCGATCGATCGGGGACTAAAATTCTATCCCCAAAATTTAGCTTTATGGAATTTAAAAGGTCTGATTCAAACCAACAATGCTCAGTATAACCAAGCCTGTCAAACATATCGTGATTCACGTGCGATCGCTGGCGAATCAATGATCATTCTGGATTCAATGAGACAGTTGGGATGCCGTTTAAACTAATATTAAATCTACAAATATTTGCTACAAATAGAAGACTTGCCCTAAAGGATTAGCTCGCAAGCTCGTCCTAAAGGATTAGCTGGCGCGTCCGTCCTTCGCGTCGGGGACTATCTATCTGTATCATTTTTATTTGTATTTCATATAAATTACGCTTAATGTAAATTAACTTTGTTTATTTGCGTAACGGACGCGATCGCACTACAGATCGCCTAAAGCTTAGTATATTTTGGGTTTCACTCCGTTCTATCCAACCTAGAAATCTTATGATTCAGTAAATTGCCACTTAGCTAAGATTTCCTCAACCTTTTCTTTTTCTTTTGGATTTAATTCAATATAGTTTTGGCAAGCCATTGACATAACATCATAAAATTCTTGCTCTGATACGATTATTTTTTCTTCAAAATACCAACAAAGAACTCCATTAAAAGGGTTTTCATCTTCTTGTAACTGTTCTGAATTGATGAACTGCCCAACTTGAGGAGAGGAAGCGATCGCCATCTACATATCTAGCACCGTTTATATGTTGGGTTTTGCTTCGCGCTACCCAACCTACAGATCAGCGATAATCAGTAATTATTAATAGCCTCTCATTTTGCCAGGGTTCAATAAGCCATAAGGATCGACTTGCTGTTTGAATGCTACTTTTTGCGGATCGATTTGTTTATTACCACCATCTTCAATGGTGTAGACATGAGGATTAGCGATGAACGCACCTTGGGATTCATGAGTACTAATGATCTGATTTAGTCTTGCTTCAGTGCTGTAGCGAATTAGCTGTAAACCCGCAGGTACAGCCTTCCCTCCTACACGCAAAAATTCTAGGTGAAGCATAATTTCATCTTCCTCCCCCTGTTGATAGAGTTTTTCTAGTCTTTCGAGGGTGAAATAAAAAGTTTGCAGGTAGGTTAAATTGCGATCGCAGCTTCGAGCAAGAAGAGTTGTATGATTCCAGGTAAATTCTAGTAGGCTATTGGCTTTGAGCGTTGAAGCTGGATGACTATAGGTTATTGCTCCTTTGTACTCTTTAACTAAATCCTGAAAAGCGGCAAAATCAAATTGAGAAACCATCAACAGAGCGCAAGGTTTGCCTTCGGGAATATAGCTTTGCAACGCCGTGAAGTAGCGTGAAATAGGTGCAGCATGAATACTAACCAGCTTTTTGACAATACCGTTGCTGTCACTTAAAGCCTGTCCAAACTTGGCAGCAGTCATAAAATCAGCAAAAATGGCGATCGCTTCTTGCCAAGGATAAGCAGGAGCGAGAGGGATTTCTAATTCGGTAATGATGCCTGTTGTACCATAGGCATGAAGTACATTTTGTACCTCATCTCCCTGTAATTCTATAACTCTAGGTTGATCCTCCATAGTTACAAGACGAACTCGACGGAGATTACCGCGATCGCTAATTTGTCCGTAATTGATCGAACCCATACCCACGCTCCCACCACCAATAAAGCCCCCAATACTAGCGGTACGATAGGTAGAAGGAGCCATGCGTAACTCCCAGCCGATTTCTCTAGCTTGTTTATCAAAGGCTGCCATTCTCACTCCTGGCTGCACACAGGCTATACCAGGTTTAAGGCTAATAATCTGATTCATTTTGGAAGTATCGAGAATTATACCGCCCTGCAACGGGATACATTGACCATAATTCCCTGTCCCCGCACCTCTTACCGTGAGCGGAATCTTGTTTTGCACGCAGACTTGGGCAATTTGCAGCACTTCGGCTTCTGTCGTGGGAAATACGGCTAGATCTCCGCGTTTATCTTGTAATTGCTCTTGGAGAATTGGGCTGAAATGATAATAATCTAAAGATAATTTAGTTAATCGCTCGCGATCGCTTGTAATTTCAATTCCCTTTAGTTCCAGAGCGATCGCTTGGTAGTCGATATTTGTATTTGTACTTGTATTCATTAATTTAGGATTACGTCTAAGCTTATTGTGACGCAAACCCTCTTATCAAGCAAGATTGACGGTATTTTAGTGATTATCTGAAAAATTGGTTAAAAAGTTGACACTGTTGAAAGTAACGCTTGTACCAAATCTTTGAACCAAAGTTAAGTCAGCCATAAGTAGAAAAAATATCTAATTTTTCCTACTATTCCCAATTCATTCCTGTTAGTTATTGGTTCTGGTTCTACATAGAACAAGTACCTTTACTGATGTCGATAAGCCTTGCTACAGGTACTATTGAGCGAATTATATTTACTCTTTATTGGTTGCTAGTACTGGAATTGTAGACATCTGAATACAATTCCAGTACCTCTTTTGAACATGAAAAATCACGGCAAAGGACAAGCGGCAATCTGGACACCGCAAATTATTCGTCAAATGCGATCGCGTTTTAAGTCAAATGCGCAAAGATTGATTTTTGAGATCTCGCTGTTTACTGGTGAACGAATGGGGGCAATTGTCCAGTTACTCGTGAGTGATGTATTTGATAAAAACGGTGAAGTACTTGAATTCATTACCTTTGCTAGCTCAACCCGAAAAAGCACAAAACACGGGTTGGCGAATACCCGTCAAGTAGCAGTCCATTCTGACTTAAAATTTTATCTTGAAGCTTATAAATTTGACGGATCGGGTTATTTGTTTCCCTCAGATAGTGAGACCGGCCATATCAGTTTGCGCGCGGTTGATAAGTATTGGAGAGCTATTTTTGATGAACTTGGTTTATCTGGTTACTCAACTCATTCTTCGCGCCGTTGGGTGATTAATAGCTTGAGAAAGTCAGGGATTGAAATTGTCACTATTGCTGAAACCATGGGCATGAACATTCAGACCGTGAGACATTATCTCGATAACGATCCGCGCGAATGTAGACGCGCGATCGCCACTCTGACTACGGTCGGCTTTTCGGAGAGAAACTACATGCGGACAAGTCCTTTGTCACCGAAAACGCGACCTATTTAGCTAGATGAGCAAATTGACTGCACGAAGGATAGGCATTTTTAACCGTAAGCAAATTAAAGATTATTTTGCTTTAAATCCAGATTGGATTAGTGCTGTGGCTTTATCTAAACTGATCGAGCGACCTCATTGCCGACACTTGGTTAAGGTCGGCTACTTGTCAGAAGAATTAATCAAGGTTAGCTACTTAAACAAGAATAGCGATGGGCAAAGCCCGCGCAAAGCGCATCGCAAAATAATTCACTATCATGAGTTCCCCGAAGTAGCACGACAATCGATGAAAATATCCAAAATCAAGGGATATACGCCATTGATTTACTGGCTAGCTATAGGCATCAAAAACACTCGTTACGACAATAAGTACAAGCTATCAGTAGCGCCAGAATTAGGCATTGCCATTACTGATTACACCCGTGACCATGCTCAAACCATCATTGCTTTAGAGTTACGAATTACCCAAACCCTCAGCGCGATCGCATCTTGCCTCAACCTACCAGAATTCGATGTTTATAATGCCGTGTTTAACCGCTTTGGATTTGGGCTAAACGTTAGAGCATTATTACTTTTCAACCTTTATCCGTTTGAAAAATTATTAGTTGATGGTAAACCTTGGGTAGAATATGAACGCCAAGGCTTGAAACTACAAAAACGCCCTCGTTCCCTGCGTAAGTTTCAAGCTTTTTGCGGTCTATCCTACAGCTACAAACAATCAGGAGACAAGGTTAAACGTAAGTTTCACGGCAACGGTATAATTCGCTCCCATCTTTATATCTGGGCAGTTTGCACTCTTTCCCGCACCAAAAATATCAAACATAATGCCTTAAGACAGGAATTAAGCGATCGCTATCAAGAACTGAGAAAATCAGTCAAGGGTAAAGACGCGCTAACTAGAATTCTATTTAAGTTAACTCGGATGTTGTTTTACGAGTTTGTGAAGGAACTTCGACAAGTAGAATAGATTAGAGAGAATATAAAGACAAGTTTCCCGTCAATCAAATTTTTATGAACAAAGCAGTAGTCTTACTTTCTGGAGGATTGGATTCCGCCACTACAGCAGCGATCGCGATCGCCGAAGGGTATCAGGTTATTGCGCTTTCTTTCCGCTATGGTCAAAGACACGAAAAGGAGTTAGTAGCTGCCAAAAAGATAGCTGAAGCCTTGGGAATTAAAGAACACTTTATCAGCGAAATCGATCTAGCTCAGTGGGGTGGATCTTCCCTGACGGATCAGTCTATGCCCATTCCTCAAGAGGGTTTAGAGCCTGATATTATTCCTTCTACTTATGTACCAGGACGCAATACGGTTTTTATGGCGATCGCTCTTTCCCTCGCCGAAGCGAAAAACGCCCAAGCGATTTATCTGGGAATTAATGCCGTAGACTATTCTGGTTATCCCGATTGTCGTCCTGAATATTTAGCAGCCTATCAAAAGCTGGCTAATCTCTCATCTAAAGCAGGAGTAGAAGGTAATGCCCCTCAGTTAATTGCACCTTTAGTAAAAGATTCCAAGCTGGATATCGTTCGTCGTGCTTTGGAGTTAAATGTTCCCATCGCCGATACTTGGTCTTGTTATCAGGGTGGTGAAACACCTTGTGGATTATGTGATTCTTGTCGAATACGCGATCGCGCTTTAATTGAAGCAGGAAGATCGGATCTCACTAGCGACAAGATAAGGCAATAGCTGACTAAATCGTAACGAATGGCTGTACTCCAGAAGTGTCAACGTTTCTCAGTAATTTAGCAATCTTGGTTCCCGATACTGGTTCAATCCAGTCAGCAGCAATTTCCGCCAGGGGTACTAAGACAAATGCTCTTTCTGTCATCCGTGGATGAGGCAAAGTTAAGGTTGGAGTATTAAGAACTAAATCTCCATATAGCAATAAATCTAGATCCAAAGTACGGGGTTGAAGATCTCCTTTACTGGTTCTCCCAAACTGTATTTCCGTAGCTTGCAAAATAGCTAATAATTCCTCTGGAGTTTGCGCAGCAGATAATAAAGCACAGCCGTTGAGATAGTCAGACTGAGTTTCATCAGTGCCAACAGGTTTGGTTTGATACCAACGGGAAGTTGTCTTCAGCTTGATTCCAGGAATTTGATTGAGGGCATTGAGAGAACTTTCTAAGATACTTAAAGAATCTCCCTGATTACTACCTAAAGCGATCGCGCATTCTGTCATGATTATTTGGGGGGTAGATAAACAACAGCCATATAATCACTGCGATTATCAAGATCAATTCTGGATTTTTGGTAGAGTTGCCTTAGTAACACCTCCGCCTCCTTGCCAGGAACATCCAAGATGTTTGCAGCTTGATCCACAGTGAGCATTTGCTTTTCTGTAATCATTTTAATAATTCGTCGACGGCGATGGCATTCGGCTTTTTCGCGTAGCTGAAAGCTTATCGGCGTTCAACATTAGTCAGCATGAAATCCTCGATCAAAAGTGCTTTCAGATTGATAGAGACAGCATGAACGTATAATGGATAAAGAGTTGTAGAGAGAGAGCTGATGACGTTACAAGAAATACAAAATCAGGCATTGCAGTTGTCTGTTGGCGATCGCTGGCGTTTAGTGCAGTCATTGTTAAGTTCAATTCAACAGGAAACGCTGGTGTTGAGTCATCCAACAACAGACGTGAATCCTTTGGCGGGTCTTAATCCCTGGACTCAAAGCCTGATTGGGGTAGTTCAGTTAGGGACAGAAGAACCTACAGAGTCCTACTGAGCTTGGTCGTTAGAAGTAATAGTTGCTTTTGTGCCAATCACGCTAGCTATACTTAGGAATGGAAAGTTTGATATTTAAACTATGGATCGTCGTCCAATCTATCTTGATGCTCACTCTACTACCCCAATGGATCGGCGGGTACTAGAAGAGATGTTGCCTTACTTTACCGAGAGTTTTGGTAATCCTTCGAGTAATACTCATGTTTATGGCTGGGAAGCCAATGCTGCCGTAAAAAATGCCAGAGAAGCGATCGCCCAGATCATCAACGCCACGCCTGAAGAAATTGTCTTTACTAGTGGGGCAACGGAAGCCAATAATTTAGCGATTAAAGGGGTTGCCGAAGCTTATTTTAATCAAGGTAAACATATCATTACTGTCGCTACCGAACATCGGGCGGTACTCGATCCCTGTGCTTATTTAGAAACTTTGGGTTTTGAAGTTACCTATCTGACTGTGCAGTCTAACGGTATTTTGGATTTGACTAAGCTAGAAGCAGCCATCCGCGAGGATACGATTTTGGTTTCAGTTATGGCAGCCAATAACGAAATTGGTGTGCTGCAACCTTTAGCCGAAATAGGCGAACTTTGCCACGATCGCGGAGTATTATTTCATACCGATGCTGCCCAAGCGATCGCCAAAATTCCTTTAGACGTGGCAGCAATGAAGATTGATTTGATGTCCTTAACTGCTCATAAAGTATATGGGCCAAAAGGAATCGGCGCTTTATATGTGCGTCGTCGCGACCCCAGAGTTAAGTTAGCTTCCCAGATTCAAGGAGGCGGACAAGAAAGAGGTAGGCGATCGGGTACTCTCTATACCCCACAGATAGTCGGCTTTGCTAAAGCTCTCGAAATTGGGGTGAAATCCATGAAAAGTGAATCAGAGCGTTTAATGCAGCTTAAAAAACAACTCTGGTCGATATTTGAACCTCTAGACGGTATTTATTTAAACGGCGATTTTACTCATAGCCTGCCGAATAATCTTAATTTGAGTATTGAAGGGGTCAACGGTTCGGCTTTATTATTAGCCTTACAGCCATTAGTAGCAGTGTCTTCTGGTTCGGCTTGTTCTGCTGAATCTACTGCACCTTCCCATGTTTTAACTGCTTTAGGTAGAGATGAAAAACTAGCCCATGCTTCTCTGCGGTTTGGCATTGGTCGGTTTAATACCCCAGAAGAAATTGCCACGGTGGGAGAAACAGCGATCGCCACGATTAAATCCTTACGTCAAGCTAATTAAAGGCAAATCAAAACTAGTTTAAACATTCTGTTTTAAACAACTAATGCTACCAATAAGATACAAAGAGCCACATAAAACAGTTAATCGGTCTGGATCTCGATCAGATTGAGCGATCGCCATATCCAATGCCTGAGTAACATCCTGATGGGTTTGGCAATTGTTGAGACGAGGGCAAACTTGAATTGCCAAAATAGCTAATTCTTCAGGATTGGCGCTACTGTGACCTGGCACGGGAACTAAGTGTACTTCATCATTGGGCCTTAACAGCGCCTCAAAAATGTCTTCGTGATCTTTGGTAGATAACATCCCCATCACCCAGATAACAGGCTTATTGAGGGTGTCTACATACTGTCGTAAGGCGATCGCTGCTGCGGGATTGTGAGCGCCGTCAATTAACAAAGGACGATCGTTCCAAGTTGTCCACTGCAATCTTCCTCGCCAACGAGTTTTATTGATACCCGTTTGAATTGCTAGTTCGGGAATGTGCCATCCCTGTTGTTGTAAAATTTTGATGGTGGCGATGGCGATCGCCGAATTACTCAACTGGACTTGACCCAATAGAGGGAGAGGATATTGCAAATCTTGGTACTTTGCCCAGGTAGTTTGGTTAGATCCAGTAATTTTAACCTCGGTAGCGGGTTCAACTATGGTCATGGGTGCGTTTAATTCTTCTGCCTTGGCTTGAACTACTTCTTTGGCCGATAAAGGAAGTTGACCGACGACTACAGGGCAATTAGCCTTAATCACCCCTGCTTTCTCTCGGGCAATATCAGCTAGAGTCGGGCCTAAACGTTGCCAATGTTCTCTACTTAAGGAGGTAATCACGCTAACCAAACTACTATCCTTAACGTTAGTAGCATCAAGCCTGCCACCCAACCCCACTTCGATTACTGCCAGATCGACTTGCGATCGCGCAAAATAGAGCCAGGCTGCTGCGGTAATTACTTCAAATTGGGTCGGACTTTCGGTATCAATCGCGATCGCTGACTGGATTTCTTGTAATATTTCTACTAAAGCATTATTGGCGATCGCCTGTTCGTTAATTTGAATTCGTTCTGTCCAATCGACTAAATGCGGTGAGGTGTAGCGTCCGACTCGATAACCTGCTTCAGTTAAGATCGAGGAGAGATAGGCGCAGACTGAACCCTTGCCATTACTTCCTGCCACATGAATAATCGGTACTCGATCCTGAGGATTACCCAAGTCTGCCAGTAGCTTTTTAATTCGGTCTAAACCGAGGTGAACGCCGAAACGCTGAAAAGGATCTAGAAGAGTGCTAATCCTGTTTTCTTTAACTACCATGCCCACAACTCCGCCGAAATATCGCGACACAAATAATCATAATCTATGCTACGGTCAGAGTCTTTAATTTTTTGGAGAATTATTAATCAACTTATACTTGCTTCACCAGGAGTCAAGCTAGTTTGGCGAGAATTTTGCTCAAGCAATGTAGTTTCATGTCAGATCGGGTACTGAAACTAGATAAGATAGATAGCAAAGTTGCAGTTGCAGATCATAATTCCTCATATAAGATAAAGCGCTGATTTATGGCACAGATAGAAACTAGAACCGAACCCATGATTCTCAACATGGGGCCTCATCATCCTTCAATGCACGGTGTTTTGCGCCTCATTGTTACGCTTGATGGGGAAGATGTAATCGATTGTGAACCTGTAATCGGTTATCTTCATCGAGGCATGGAGAAAATTGCGGAAAATCGCACCAGCGTTATGTACGTCCCCTATGTAAGCCGTTGGGACTATGCAGCAGGCATGTTTAATGAAGCCATTACCGTAAATGCCCCTGAAAAGTTGGCGGGTATTGAAGTGCCAAAACGCGCTCAATATATCCGCGTCATCATGCTGGAGTTAAACCGCATTGCCAATCATTTATTATGGCTTGGCCCATTTATGGCAGATGTGGGCGCACAAACTCCCTTCTTCTACATTTTTCGTGAACGAGAGCTAATTTATGACCTTTGGGAAGCAGCCACTGGACAACGGTTAATTAACAATAACTATTTCCGTATTGGTGGTGTATCGGTCGATCTGCCCTACGGTTGGCTTGACAAGTGTGAAGATTTTTGTAATTATTTCGACCCAAAAGTTGATGAATATGAAAAACTGATTACTAACAACCCCATTTTCCGTCGTCGGGTGGAAGGAGTCGGCACAATTTCTCGCGCTCAAGCCATTAACTGGGGCTTATCAGGGCCAATGCTACGGGCTTCTGGAGTTAAATGGGATTTGCGCAAAGTAGACCACTACGAATGCTATGACGACTTTGACTGGGATGTCCAGTGGGAAACGGCGGGCGATTGTTTTGCTCGTTACCTAGTGCGGGTTCGTGAAATGCGCGAAGCGATCAAAATTATCCGTCAGGCATTAAAAGGTATTCCTGGTGGCGCTTACGAAAACCTCGAAGCACAACGGATGGCTGAAGGGCGTAAATCAAAGTGGAATGATTTTGAATATCAGTATGTCGCCAAAAAAGTTGCCCCCACCTTTAAAATCCCCGCAGGCGAACACTACGTTCGATTGGAAACTGGCAAGGGTGAACTAGGTATCTTTATCGTCGGGAATGATAATGTCTTCCCCTGGCGTTGGAAAATCCGCGCCCCTGACTTTAACAATCTACAGATTTTACCTGAACTATTGAAAGGCGTTAAGTTGGCGGATATTATGCCTATTCTCGGCAGCATCGACATCATTATGGGGTCAGTAGATCGCTAGAATAAGAAATTCAAGCTACATTTTACTAAAGGTGGGATTATCCCGCCTTTTTTATTTATTTAGGATCTCCATTTAGTCTGACCCTTTATGATGTAAGTAAAGTAGTTTCATACCATTAAAGTCATGGACACTTCAGCTAATTTTCAGGCGATCGCTCAACAAAATCAAACTAGCACCGAAGAAGCACTGCAACTCTTTGATGAACTAGAACCTGTAGACATCGAATTTATGCTTGGTAGATGGCAAGGATCGGGTTTTCCGACTCATCATCCGATGGATGGTTTACTTGAAGCTTTCAACTGGTATGGCAAAGAATTTATCTCTCCAGATCATGTCCATCCTTTACTGTTTACCGATGGTAATAGTATTTTTAAGGTTGACCCTAACCCCACAATAATGAACCTGGGACTTAGTTTCCCTATTCCTAAAAATGAAGGTCTAAAACCTTTTTATAGTGCGATGAATAAGCTACTCAAAACAGAAGAGAGTAAAGCCAGAATTCGCATGATGGAACATCGAGGTAAAGTCAGCGCCACGATGATTTATGATTATCTACCTATTAACGACGTGTTTAGAAAAGTAGATAACAATACTGTTTTAGGTTTAATGGATTATAAATCAATACCCCAACCCTTCTTTTTTACCTTAAAAAGAGAATAGCAATTTTAGTTATTTTAAGCCTAATTTTTTTCTTAACTCTGTTGCACCCATAAATAATAATGGAGTGACAATTAAACCTGTGACAATAAAGTGTAAAGGAAAGTGAAAATAGAAGTACCACAAGATTAGAACCCCGTAGGTAGAATCCATATGATCGATGAAATAAAAAAGCTGATTATTTTCATCACCAGGGGGAATATCCAAACGACGTTTAATAAAAGAATTGGGTAACTCGGCAAGATTAAATATAAAACCAACTAATAGACCAAACTCAATTAGATTGAAGTTAGAAAAGGAAATTGCTTGCCGAGAAAGAACAGGAATTATTATTTCTAATAGATTTAATAAATAAACACTGGTGACCATCGCCAGCGGTAAACTTATTAAGCCACGCCATTTTTTGTTTTCCCCAAACCAATCAATTTGAATGGGAACATTCAAGGCTTGAAACGGACTGGTTTTCCACAAAAAAGCTTCAATAACTCCAGCAATAAATAGACTAAGAGCTAGCCAAAGTAAATTTAAAGTATCTGGAATAAAGTATTGTGTCCAGCCCATTATATATATCTAAATCCCAGAAACAATATGATTTTTTAGTAATAATATCACTAAGCGTCATAATTACTACTTGGCTAATAATATTAGCAAATGTCGATTTTAGACAACTAAGCGATCGCTTGGAGATAAAGATTAATTAAATTAACTTTCCTGGTGTCTCTTGAGCATTAATCACTAAAAAATTGCCCCGCCAAATCAGTAATATCGGTTTCGGGTATTTCTGACTGCTGCCATTGCGCTACGGTGTTTAAACTACCATCAAGAAACATACTCTGACAGGCTTTTCGCTGAATTTTGCCACTGGAAGTTTTAGGAATACTACCAGTTTTGAGTAAAGCTACGGCAAAGACATTCGCCATATTTTGTTCTCCCACTGCTAGACGAATTGCCCCGATAACTTCCTCGGCGTTGAGCGTACGTAAATCAGTACGATTGACTTCATGAGCGATCACTAACTGTTCTTCTCCCCCTAGATCGATGCTAAAGGCGGCACCATGATTAGGACGAAGGGCAGGATGGCAGCTTTCCACTGTTTCTTCAATGTGTTGCGGATAATGATTTCGCCCCCAAAGAATCATCATGTCTTTAATCCTTCCCGTAATATATAGTTCACCGTCTTGAATAAATCCCAGATCCCCTGTACGAAGATAAGTCTTATTTGAGCTATCAGCTAATCTCGCTTGAAAAGTCGCCTCGGTTTGTTCTTCCCTTTGATAGTATCCTTTGCCAATACCTGCCCCTGCTGCCCAAATTTCGCCGATGCGTTTCGTAGACGGCGCGGATGCGCCATCGCCTTCACACTGAGTTTTAGTTTCAGGATTAACGATAATCACTTCGTCTCCCAGCCAAGTATGACCACAACTAACGACTGCTTTAGCATTAGGATGCTCCGCGTTTACAACTAACACCTGGTCTTGCGTTAAAGCTTGTCGATCAAGATAGGTAATAGTCGGATATTCAGAGGCATCGATACCCGTAATCAACAATGTTCCCTCAGCCATACCGTAACAGGGGTAGAAGGCTTCTTTTTTAAATCCACAGGGTTTATATAACTGACTAAACTTGGCAAGGGTTTCTGCCCGCACAGGCTCCGCTCCTGTAAACGCCACTTCCCAATGACTAAGGTCTAAACTAGCTCTTTGCTCGTCGGTAATCTTTTGGCAAAGAAGATCGTAGGCAAAATTTGGCCCGCCACTAGTAGTTATCTGATATTTAGACAATGCCTGTAACCAGAGAAAAGGCTGCTGTGCCAAAGCGATTGGTGACATTAATACCGCAGGCAATCCAGCAAATAGAGGCTGCATCACCCCGCCAATTAAGCCCATATCGTGAAACATGGGTAGCCACATCAGGATTTTAGTTTGAGGATGATGACCAAAAGATTGATAAATAACTTCAGAGTTGTGCAGCACGTTGCCATGAGTCACCATTACTCCTTTGGGTTGTCCCGTTGACCCAGAAGTATATTGTAAAAACGCTAAAGTATCACCGTCAATTTTAGGCGATCGCCAATGCTCGGCCAAACCCAGATCGACTCGATCGCTCTCTATCCAGGGTAAAGCTTTGAGCTTGAGCGCCATGGTGGGATGAGCTATTAACTGTCCTTTGACGCGATCGGCAAATTCGTGGGTAGTTAAGGCAATGGAGGCTTGACAATCGACAATCCGATCTTGATACTGGCTAAGTGATTTAATATGCTGTCGGGGATAGTCGGTAACGGCAACAACTCCAGCATAGAGACAACCCATAAAAGCAGCAATAAACTCTAAACCAGCAGTATAGGGATAAACCAATAAAGCGCGATCGCCTGGCTTAACTTTAGTCAACAACTGTACGGCGATCGCTCGTGCCTGAAGATCTAATTGTTGGTATGTACAGCTACCAGATTCATTTTCGCCATCGGCTAAAAAGGTATAGGCAGTTTGATAGGGTACAATTGTCGCTTTATCAAGTAAAACATCTACTATGGTGGAATTAATTACCATTCGTTTACCATTCTTTAAACAATGACTGTAAGATTTCCCTATAATGTAGTCCAATAACGGAGGAAGGTAAAATCGTGGGGAGTATAAAAGTAGCAATTGTCGGTATAGGAAACTGTTCCAGTTCTCTTATCCAAGGAATCGAATACTACCGAGATAAACAGGCAGAAGATGCCATTGGCTTGATGCACTGGGATTTGGGAGGCTACAAGCCTTACGATCTTGAGGTAGTTGCTGCGTTTGATATTGACCAGCGCAAAGTAGGCAAAGATGTCGCCGAGGCGATTTTTGCTCCTCCTAACTGTACAACTGTTTTCTGTGAAAATGTACCCCAAACTGGAGTGAAGGTACAAATGGGCGCAATTCTAGATGGTGTGGCAGCCCACATGCAAGATGCTGATGAAAAATATACTTTTGTAATTAGCGATCGCCCTGAACAGTCAAAAGCAGATATTGTCAACATTCTTAAACAGTCTGGGACAGAGGTTTTAGTCAATTACCTCCCTGTGGGTTCTCAAGAAGCCGTGGAGTTTTATGCTGAATGCGCTTTGGATGCAGGAGTCGCTTTTGTTAACTGTATTCCTGTCTTTATCGCTAGCAAGACATTGTGGGCAGAAAAGTTTAAAAGTCACGGGATTCCCATTATCGGCGATGATATTAAATCGCAGTTTGGGGCAACCATTAGTCACCGCACTTTAGTCGATTTGTGCAAAAAACGCGGGGTTAAAGTCGAACGTACTTATCAGCTCAACACTGGCGGTAATACTGATTTCCGCAACATGCTCGATCGCAGTCGTCTAGATTCTAAAAAAGAGTCGAAAACCGAAGCCGTACAGGGCGTAATTGCTAAACGCCTAGAAGATGAAGATATTCATGTTGGGCCTAGTGATTATGTCCCTTGGCAAAAAGACAACAAGGTAGCATTTATTCGCATTGAAGGTAAATTGTTTGGCGATGTGCCAATGAATTTAGAAATGAGACTTTCCGTCGAAGATTCTCCCAACTCCGCAGGGGTGGTCATCGATGCCATTCGCTGTTGTAAGCTCGGTCTAGATCGCGGTATTGGTGGCGTACTAACAGCGCCTTCTGCTTACTTTATGAAGCATCCACCAGAGCAGTTTACTGATGATCAAGCCTATCAAATGACTGAGGCTTTTATTGTCGAGCAATAATCTAATCTTATTAGCGTTGGTAATTTAATGTATTACGTACAAAATGTTTCTGTTCGTAGCCATCAGCTATTAGCTTTTTAAATGCGATTAAGAAAATGATAATTTTGAAATCATACTTTGATTTACCAACTGCATCTTATTTTTAAATTGATCGTTAGATCTTAGGGGCGATTGAATTGATTAATCGCCCTGACAAGCTTTTACTTGGCTTTTAACCACCACTAATTTTCTCTTTAGTGCTTAAAAGTGTTGCAGTAAAATCATCTCCCACAAATACTTTTAATTCTTTATTCTTGAGGCGATAGCTACTTATGATATGCTAGGCAATCAAATCTACATGACAACTTTTGAAGAAGTTGAAAAATTAATCGAAACTGCTATCAATTTTCAAATAAAAGAATTAAGATTAAATTTTTCATGTAATTATAAATCAACTATACCTGATTCTATTGGTGATATCTCAAGCTTAGAATATTTATCCATTGATGACTCTCCTAGATTTATTGAAAAAATACCTGACAGCATAGGTAAGTTGTCTAACTTAAAAACGCTTTATCTTAAAGATTTTAATTATGCATTAGAATACTTACCAGAAAGTATTGGTAAGCTTAAAAAATTAGAAAAACTTTATATCACTGACTGTTGGCGACTTAAACAATTGCCAGAAAGTATTGGTGAATTAGAGAATCTCAAAGAACTTACACTTCTCGGTTGTCATAGTTATCTCACCTATTTAGAGAAATTACCAGATAGCATTGGACAGCTTAAATCGCTCACATATCTTTTAATTCACAATACTTCTATACATTCATTACCTGATACTATAGGCAATCTAGGCAATTTAGAACGTTTAGAAATTGGTGGTAATGAAAATTTACTAACACTACCTAATAATATTGGCAAATTACATCAGCTAAAACATCTCGATATTGAAGGAGGATATTTAACATCTTTACCAGATAGTATTGGTGAACTGCAAAATCTTCAAGAATTAAATGCTCAAAGCAATCATATAAAATATTTACCAGATAGTATTGGTAACTTAATTCGGCTAAAAGATTTAAATCTTAGTTATAATTGTCTAGTACAATTGCCAGACAATATTGGTAATTTAACCAAGTTAGAACATTTAGAACTTATTTGTAATAACTTAACGGGATTACCAGAAAGCATTGGTAATTTATCTGCACTGAAATATCATATAGATATTTATGATAACCCTCTTAAATCGCTTCCTGACAGTGTATCAAAATTACGAGTAGATATAAATTGGTAATTTATTCAAGCTTTTGATTTGCAAAAATTAGTGCGATTGGACTTTTTTTGTTTAAGTTTTTCGATTTTCCAATTTAAGCTGCAATTCAAGTTAGCTTAATTGACTTCAGAACCCAATCACAGCAAGCATATCAAATACGCGACAGATTTTTAACCACCACTGAGTTTCGCTTTATAGCCAATTTTGGTCAGCGTCTCTAATAGTTTCTGTTTATGATCGCCCTGAATTTCCAAACTGTTATCTTTCACCGTCCCGCCACTGCCACATTGGCTTTTTAACTTCTTCAATAGCTGACTAAGAGTTTCTGGTTTATGCTGAAACCCAGTGACAATAGTAACAGTCTTACCCTTTCTACCCGATCGCGTTGTCTGTATTCTTAAATCTTGTTGGTTGGGTGGTAAATCAGGAACTCCCCTTGCCATAGCTTTGGAGTTATCTACGTTGCCGAACTCTTGATATGCAATCGGATTTTGCTTTGATTTCTTTTGACCAGCCATATTTATTTGATTAATCATTAATTTGCTGATAGCTAAAACAATACTATCAAGTTCTTACACAACCACAGCAGTACCAAGATATGATGTTTGTGCAATTAAGGTAGTATTAATTAAGCATCATGTCTGTAGGAAAAGAACCATCAGAAATTTTAGAGCGCAAGCTAGCTTACAAAGGGCGTAAGTTTGACTATGAAGTTGTGAAACTGCGTTTACCTAATGGAGTGGAGGGAGAATGGGAATGTATTCGCCATCCAGGGGGAGCTTTAGCTGTTCCCGTCACCGCTGATGGTAAGTTTGTCCTGGTTAAACAATATCGCTTCACTGTAGAAGGTAGATTGCTCGAATTTCCAGCAGGCACAGTAGAAGCCAATGAGTCTCCTTTTGAGACAATTAAGCGAGAAATAGAGGAAGAAACGGGCTATAGAGCGAATAAATGGCAAGATATGGGCAAATTTATTCTCGCCCCTGGATATTCTGATGAATATATTTATGCTTTTTTGGCACAAGATCTAGAAAAATTAGCTATCCCACCACAGCAGGATGAGGATGAGGATCTTGAGGTGGTGTTAATGAGCGAGTCGGAATTAGAAGCAGCTATTCTAAACGGTGAACCGATTGATGGCAAATCCATCGCCTGTTTTTACATGGCGCGGGCTTATTTAAAATCAAGCTAGATCAAGTTAACTCCTGGAAACGTATAGTTATTTTAGAGCTTTTAAAATATTTAATAGAACCATGAAACTCAGAATTAAATTTTGTCTACCCGCATTTATCTCCAGTGTTTTCACTTTAGTTATTGCCTTGCTCGTGACGATTTCCTGGGGAGTTGCTCCTGCTTGGAGTGCTGATTACAATAAACAATCTTTGATTAACTCAGATTTTTCCCACCAAGATCTAAAAGATGCTAGTTTCGACCATACTAATCTGCGAGACAGCGATCTGAGTTTTATTGATGCTACGGGGGTACGTTTTTTCGGGGCAAATTTGGCTCAAGCTAACTTGGAAGGTGCTAACCTCAGCTACGCCAGTTTAGAATCAGTGCGTCTTACCCGTGCCAATTTAACCAACGCAATCTTAACAGGAGCATATCTAACTAACGCTTTGATGAATGAAACAATCATTACAGGAGCAGATTTTACCGATGCTTTGCTCAGTCCTACCACGGAAAAAAAGCTCTGTGAAGTTGCCAGTGGCACTAACCCCACTACAGGTCGAAATACAAAAGATACGCTGTATTGTCCTTAACATAAATATTTCAGTAATTAAGCGATCGCCATCATTGTTGGTAAGCTAAAAGCTAAGAGCCAAAAGCTATATGCCCTAAAGGACTAGCTGCGCGTCGCGAAGCGGTATCCTTTAGGAAGAGCTTGTTAATCAAGCATGAAAAGGTAATTTCTCACTAGTGAAGTTATGTTGATAATTCTGAGAATTCTTAAGATTCTCTTTATATTTGTGTTAGCTTTTGAATGTGTTCAAATTTACTTTATTGCGGATAGTCGTTAGGCTAAAATTCAACATTATGAGAAATACTAGTATAGAATCAAGAATCGTCCATGCGGTTTGGTCTTCTGTATCAGCTATCAACCAACAGGTGTTGTTGCAGCTAGACGATCAAGATTTAATCCAGCAAATCATGCGCCAGATTGATAAATCTTCGAGTTGGAGTTCGGAAGAGCGCCAGAATTTAATTGGCTATATTAGCTCTAAAGTGATGTTGATTAGAGATATCGCAGGGTCTTAATTTTGTTGCCCCAAATCACAAATTTGGCAAAAATGTCACAATATAAAGAATTAAATCTAGTATAGTGACCCAGAGTCCGACCCTATAGAACCACTTGTGAATCTAATCGCTGCTAATTCTGAGTTAAATCCGCAAGAATTATTTCCCTTTGAGCTAGACGAATTCCAACATAAGGCGATCGCCGCCTTAGCAGCAAACAAATCTGTAGTCATCTGCGCTCCTACAGGTTCAGGAAAGACTCTAATTGGTGAATATGCCATTTATCGCGCTCTAAGCCATGGTAAGCGAGTTTTTTATACCACTCCCCTGAAGGCGCTTTCTAATCAAAAGTTTCGCGATTTTCAGGAACAGTTTGCCCAAGGAGACTCGCGCAAGATTGGGCTACTCACAGGAGATACGATTATCAATCCGAATGCTGATGTGGTAGTTATGACCACAGAGATTTTTCGGAATATGCTCTACGAAACGCCGATCGGCCAGTTAGGTACATCTCTAGCCGATGTTGAAGCGGTGGTGCTGGATGAGTGCCACTATATTAGCAATCGCTTTCGGGGGACAGTCTGGGAAGAATCAATTATTTATTGTCCACCCCAAATTCAGCTAGTAGCTTTATCTGCAACGATTGGTAATCCCCAGGAGTTGACCGACTGGATTACGAAGGTGCGTAATTCTAAGCCGAACAATGCCACCAAATATGAGTGCGAACTAATTAATTCTGATTTTCGCCCTGTGCCTTTGCGCTATTACTTTTGCGATCGCAGTGGGCTACACCGATTGTTAAATCAAACGGAAACCGAGATCAGCCCCAAACTTAAGTCCGTCGCTTCCCGTCAAGGACAAAAGCCCAAACGCTTGAAAATTAAAGACTGTCCCAAAATTTATCAGGTGGTGCAGCAGCTACAAAATAAAGACATGCTCCCAGCGATCTATATTATTTTTAGCCGACGGGGTTGCGATAAGGCAGTAGAAATGATCGATGGTCTGGCTTTAGTTTCCGCCGAAGAAGGTCAAAAAATTGAAAGTATTTTACTGTATTTCTTTTTAACTAATAATGTTGAGCTTCAGACAGCATTGTTAACCCATTTTGGTTCAGTTAACGCCGAATTAGCTGAATTACTGCGAGATTATCTAGCCGATAATGAGCAGGCAGAGATGAACTTAGCTAATTATTTAACAGCCAATCCCAATCAAAAATATTTACTGTGGCAATTCTTGTGTGAGAATTCCCAAATTGCTCGCATTGACCAGATTGAGCCTTTAATGCGGGGAATTGCGTCCCACCATGCAGGTTTGCTCCCCGCCTGGAAAGAACTGGTCGAAAGACTGTTTGAAATGGGACTGGTCAAGATTGTTTTTGCTACTGCTACTTTAGCAGCGGGAATTAATATGCCTGCCCGTACTACGGTCGTGTCTGCTCTTTCTAAACGTACCGATGGGGGACATAGTATGCTTAGTCCCTCAGAATTTTTGCAGATTGCAGGTAGAGCTGGTAGAAGAGGCAAAGATCAGGTGGGTCATGTTGTGACGATCCAAACTCCCTTTGAAGGGGCAAAAGAGGCTGCCTTCCTGGCAACTTCAAGCGCGGAACCCCTAAGAAGCTGGTTTACTCCTTCCTATGGCATGGTGCTGAACCTACTGCAAAAATACACTTTACCTGAAGTCAAAGAATTACTAGAACGTAGTTTTGCCGAATATCTGTCGCAAAAAAGACTCGCTCCCGAACAAACGGCGATCGCTGAAATTACCACCGAACTGGCGAGGTTAGATATTTCCCTGGCTGCCATTCCCCCAGGAAAATTAGCTGGCTATCAGAAACTGCGAGAACGGGCGGTTGAAGAACAGAGATTACTCGACATTTTGCAACAACAGGCAGAAATTAACCAAAAAAATCAGCTTAAGCCTTTAGTTCCCCAAATAGAGCCAGGCAGAATTATCGGCTTAAAAGGTAAACATATTCGCGTCAACTCCCCTCTGGCTGCGGTATTAATTGCTAAAATTCCTGGTTCAGGTAGAGCGCCTAATTTACTTTGTTTAGCGGCCGATAACTATTGGTATGTTGCTGCTAACGCTGATGTTACTGAAATTAACCCTGGAACTTTGACTGATGCAGAAATAGCCGAAATTGCTTTACCTCCGCTAGATAACGTCAAACTAGGCAAATGGCTTAAAGGAGATGAATTCACCGCCCTCATTGTCAAACAAATAAGCGATCGCATCATCCCCATTGCTCCTGCTGCCGAAGTAACCGAACAACAGCAGAAACTAGATCGACTACAGCGAGAGATTGATTGCCATCCCGTACAACAGGTAGACAATCCTAATCAACTGCTCAAAAAATATCAAAAGCGACTGCAACTACGGGATAAACTACACAAAACTCAGATTAAGTACCAAAAGCAAAAGTCGAATCAATCCTATTACTGGGAAGAGTTTCTCAATCTGATCGAAGTTTTACAGGAATTCGAGGCTTTAAAAGAATACAGTCCTAGTTTCTTAGGTCAAGCAGCAGCGACTATTCGCGGTGACAATGAACTTTGGTTAGCCTTAGTCTTTGTCTCTGGGGAATTAGAACATCTTGAACCCCATCATCTGGCAGCTACCGTCTGTGCTTTAATTACTGAAACTCCCCGCGCTGATGTTTGGTGTGATTTTCCTCCCCCACCTGAAGTGTTAGACGTTTTGGGAGTCAACAAATCAACCGAAAGCAGTTCAGCCATCAGAGAAATTAGAACTCGTCTGTTTCAGGTACAGCGTCGTCATGGAGTTGGTCTACCCGTTTGGCGCGAATATGGACTGGTGGGATTATGCGAACAGTGGGCGTTAGGAATGAATTGGCAAGATCTTTGTGACAGCGTTAGTTTAGCAGAAGGAGATATTGTCAGAATGCTCCGCCGTACTGTTGATGTGCTGTCGCAAATTCCGCAAATTCCTAATATTTCTAGTACCCTATCTAACAATGCCAGAGAAGCAAACGCAATGATGAAGCGTTTCCCAATTTAATATGAAGTCCGTTTAGACAATTCCAATTAAAACTCGCGCAAAGACGCAAAGGCGCAAAGATTATTGTAAGAAGTAATTAAGCGGACTTGATATAAACCGTCGCTAGCGGGAAACTCTCACTTTGAGATGGACTATTCAAGGAAGTAGGAAATAGGAAGTAGAGAATTAAAGTATAGGGTTTAGAGTCTTTGGAGGATATTAGTGCCATGGGTATCAGTCCCACAGGTACTGTAAAGATGATGTTTTGTGGCTAAAGCCTGAACTATTTCTGTTTTTCCAGGACTAGGCTGCCAAATTTGAGGGTTGTTATAAGCATAGTAAGTTTCTACAGCATCAATATTCAATTGCGCAGCAGCAGGAATTAACTGGCTCGCTGAGAGACGATAGCGTTCTGGGTGAGCTAAAACAGCCAGTCCTCCAGCTTGATGAATACTCTCAATTACTCGTTCGGCTTGAGCAGCTTCTTCATGGGGTCTATTTCCTTGCAGATATGAGCTGATTGCAGGATGCTCTGGATTGAATCCATAACCTAAGATATGTACTTCCACTGACAATAATCTGGAAGTGATTTCTGTACCTGTCCATAGCTGAGGTAAGTTTTTTCGCTCTAAACTAATAGTGTCAAGATAAGATGCTGCTTCTTTAAAGCCATCTACAGAATGATGATCTGTAATTGCCAAACCTTTTAAGCCGATCGCGATCGCCTGCTGGATTAAATCTACTGGCGTTAATTGACCATCTGAAGCAATAGTATGTAAATGAAAGTTGTATGAGTGAGGACAACTAGCAGCATCAATTGTCTTCCAAACACTCATCAAGTGTCCAATATCCTGTGCTGTCGGTTTGAGAGAATATGTCACAACCATATGCGTCAATAGATAGCCGAGAAGTGTTTCTAATTGTTACAAATAACATAACAAAATAAAAGACCCCTTGGGAAAGCTTTGAATAACCAATAACTATAAAAAAATTCTTAAATCCCTTGACAGATATGACTTTAAGGTCATCAAAAAAAATGATATCGATCCCAAATAAAAGATATAGAATTAGTTAATAATTTTTACATGACGACTTTGCTACCTGCTGTCCTTCCTGTGGGCTTGATTATTTTGATTGGCTTTGTTGTCGGTCGTACTATTCCTCTACAGCGTTCAACCCTCTCTCAGCTATCCCTTTACGTCTTATCTCCCGCTTTGGTGATTAGTAGTTTATATCGTACTGAGGTGTCTTTAGATAGTTCCAGTAAGCTTTTACTTGGCTTTGCTTTAACATCCCTCAGTCTCTACCTAATTGTCACCGTCATCAGTCGTCTCTTGAGCCTACCTGCTCCTTTAAGTCGAGCTATTACCGCCGTAGTTATGTTTCCTAATAATGGCAATATGGGTCTGCCAGTCGCCACTTTCGCTTTGGGGACAGCAGGATTAGATCGGGCAATTATCTATATGCTGGGTTCTGCCTTTTTGATGTTTTGCTTTGGCCCAGCAATGATTCGAGGTAAGGGGATCATTGAGGGTTTTAAACTTACTCTCAAGCTACCGCTGTTGTGGGCATTTTTATTTGGTCTAGGCTTGCATTACTGGTCGCCAAAAATTCCTTGGGGATTAGACAAGGGTATTGAGCAGTTGGGTGCAGCAGATATTCCCATCGCCTTGATTTTATTGGGAATTCAATTATCCCAGACTCGTTTTCGACCAGAGATTAAAGAAATTATTTTAGCGATCGCTCGTTTGACCTGCGCGCCGATGATTGCCTATGTCATTGGTAGACTACTTCAGTTAGAAACTCTCAATTTACAGATCCTTGTTTTAGAGAGTGGGATGCCCACCGCAGTTAGTTCCTTCGTGATTGTCAGTGAGTTTGGTGGAGATCAAGATTTAGTAGCCAGGGCAATTGTTACTTCTACTTTAATGAGCTTTATTACGTTGCCGATTTTATTATCGTTTTTGTTAGCTCTTGGCGCTTAGTTGTCTATTTAAAAGGTTTAATTAGGTAAAAGATATTGAATCACTACTCTTCAACACTCGATCATCAAAAGCGTTTTTGGCAATTAGCGATCGTCAATGTCATTTCTAACCTGATGGTGCCATTGGCTAGTCTGGTTGATGTGGCATTTTTGGGTCATTTGACGGAAATTCGTCATTTAGCGGGGGTGGCGATCGCTACAGTGTTATTTAATTATATTTACTGGACTTTTGGTTTTCTGCGCATGGGGACGACAGGATTAACCGCCCAAGCCAGAGGTAGAGGAGATACGCAAGTTGAGATCCTAATTTTGTTACGCAATAGTGCGATCGCTGTAGTTATTGGAATCATTATTCTCTTGCTACAGCAACCCCTAAGAGAAATTGGCTTTAACTTACTCCAAGCCGATCCTGAAGTGCTTCAAGCAGGGAGAGCTTATTATAACGCCCTGATTTGGGGTGCGCCTCCTACTTTACTCAACTTTGTCTTATTCGGTTGGTTTTTAGGGCGAGAACAAGGAAAAGGAGTCTTGCTCATGTCTTTGGTCAATAATGGCGCTAACATTGCTCTAGATTATCTGTTTGTGGTTCGCTGGGGACAGTCAAGCGCGGGGGCGGGTGGAGCAACGGCTATTAGTCAATTAATCACCCTAATTATGGGATTAGCTTTGGTATACCGCGAACTGGCGGGGATATCTTGGCAACAACAGCGATCGCAGATCTGGGAATTATCTGCCCTCAAGACTGCTTTTTTCCTCAATCAAGATATTTTGATTCGTACCTTAGCCTTAATATCCACCTTTGCTGTGTTTACTAACCTCAGCGCCACAATGGGAACAACGATTTTAGCTAGTAATACGCTCTTATTGCAGGTGGTTACTTTGGCAGCTTATTTTATTGATGGTGTTGCCTTTGCTACTGAAAGTATTGCGGGAAATCTCCACGGACAAGGGACAAAAGAACAACTGCTGCCGTTATTAAAATTAGCGGGTAGCGTAAGCTTGCTCGCTGGCTTGGGTTTTGCTGCCGTGTTTAGCTTTTTCCCTCGGCCTTTATTTGGTTTATTAACCAGTCACGCAGAAGTAATTCAGCAAATTAGTAATTATCTCTGGTGGTTATTTCCTGTATTGGGTTTTGGTTCAATCGCCTACATGCTCGATGGCTATTTTTTAGGCTTAACCGCAGGTAAAATTTTGCGCCAATCTACTCTAATTGCAGCAATCATTGGTTTTACACCGATGGCGATCGCTGCTTGGTATTGGCAAACTAATCACTTACTCTGGCTAGCTCTAGCTCTATTTATGGCAACTCGAAGTATTACTTTAGGCTGGAAAATTAATTATTCAGGCATCACTACTTGTAAGCTAGATTGATACAACTCAATAATATTGATGCGAGAAGTAGGATGTTGAGAAAAATATTGAAGAGTATCAATTGGTTAAGTCGGCATTGGTTATATTGTTTAATCTCTGGACTAATCGCGTTTTCGATTGTTTTTGTCCAGACTTATGGGCTGAAATCCTCAGCTTCATCATCTCCAGTGATTGCCGCAGCACCACCAGAATTAGTGGATTTAGAGCAATTTTCTGATTTAGTGAGCAAGTTAGAGGCGAGATGGGAAAAGACTTATGAACAGTACTTTGACCGCGATTTTGCTCATCAATCGAACTTAGGTAATCAAATTGCCAAGCGTTTACAAGAAGTTCAAGAGCAGACAAATATCTCTCCAGCGGTTATTTGGGCTATGCCAACAGATAATTTTTTAGAATTAATCTTAGTTACTCCTAAACAACAGCTTGTGATTAAAAAAATCCCTGGAGCAAATCTGGAGAGATTGACCAAGAGAATTAATGAGTTAGGAGTGGCAATGAGCGATCGCACTTCTCTTGATTATTATCCTCCAGCCAGATTAATTTACGATTGGATCTTTAAACCTCTCGACCCCTATTTAGAAGCCGAAAACATCGATACTCTATTGCTTTGCACTGGCCCCAAACTGCGTTCTCTTCCTTTTGCAGCGTTACATGATGGAGATAAGTTTGTCATCGAAAAATATAACTTGGCTCTTATTCCCGCTTTTAGCTTGACAGATACTAATTATCAAGCACAGCTAGATCGACAGGTTTTGGCAATGGGAACATCCGAATTCGAGAACTTGCCTCCGCTGCCTGGAGTAGGAATTGAGCTAGAAACTATTGTGCCAAAGTTATGGTCAGGACGCAAAATAATCGATCGAGATTTTACGGTGGCTAATCTGCAAGATGTTCACCAACGAGAAGGCTTCGAGATTATTCATATCGCTTCCCACTCTGAGTTTAATCCTGGTTCCCCTGATGATTCGTTTATTCAGTTTAGCGATCGCCGATTAAGTTTGGCTCAAATTGAGGAGTTGAATTTAGAATTACCTCCCGTTGATTTATTAGTTTTGAGTGCTTGCCAAACCGCTTTAGGAGATGAAGATGCGGAGTATGGTTTTGCTGGCTTAGCGATGCAAGCGGGGGTCAAATCTGCTTTAGCTAGTCTTTGGGCAATTGATGATACAGGAACGGTTGTACTGATGAGTGACTTTTATCAGCAGTTGAAATCTACCCCTAGCAAATCAGCAGCATTGAGACAAGCCCAAATGAATTTGCTGCAACGGAAAATTTTTGTGGAAGAATCTCAAATCCAAGGCTTAGACGTAGCTGTCGATCTGGCTCAAATAAGTTCAGCTGAGCAAAATCAAGACTTCACCCATCCTTATTATTGGGCGGGATTTACCTTGATTGGCAATCCTTGGTAGATCAATAGCTCTAAGTTGTAAGCTTTAAGCTCTAAGCTCTAAGCATTTTGATGGGCGATCGCTTATACAGAGCATGGCATTACTATACTCCTGCACATGCTCTTGCTAACTCTAGGCTACTGTTGCCTGATTCAACAGATTTTGGACATCTGCGGTTTTCATCCGTGCGCCCAAGGTAGTAACTATCTTAGATGACGCTAAAGACGCTAAACGCCCTGCCTCTGGATAACTCATGCCGTTAGTAATACCGTAAAGAAAAGCACCTGCATACATATCTCCTGCACCAACAGTATCGATCGCCTTCACAGGAAATGGCTCAATCTCGATTAACTGTTCACCGTCGAAAACCACTGAACCTAATGCTCCGCGAGTCACGGCAAACCTTTTAGCTAAAGTTTTAAGATATTCAATTGCTTCATCAAAATCTTCGGTTTCTGCCATTAATAAAGCTTCTGACTCATTAGCAAACAGAAAATCTACCCCTGAACCAATAATTTCTAGTAGTCCCGATTTAAAAAATTTGACCATATTGAGATCGGCTAGGGTAAACGCCACCTTATTTCCCGCAGCTTGGGCAGTTTCTCTGGCTTTAATTGCCGCTTGCTTGCTGCTTTCGCCACTAACTAAATAACCTTCAATATAAGTATATTCAGCCTGTTCAATCGCTTCAGGAACAAGTTCGGCATCACTAAATTCCCCTGAAATCCCCAGAAAAGTATTCATCGTGCGATCGGCATCAGGAGTCACAAAGACTAAACATTTGCCCGTTACACCTGATTTTGCTACCTGGCTTTCTAAATTAGTTACTACACCACAGTCGATTAAATCTTGGGTATAAAAATTCCCTGGTTCGTCATCTGCTACCTTGCAAGAATAAAACGCTTTTCCGCCAAACTGACTAACCGCAATTAACGTATTGGCTGCTGAACCACCACAGGAACGTTTTTGCTCATAGTTCGCTAAATTACTGACAATTTTATCCTGGCTATCTTGGTCTAAAAGAGTCATCACACCCTTTTCAATTCCCAGGTTTTGTAATACTTCTGGTGATACTTCAAACTCAATATCTAATAGAGCATTACCCAGAGCGTACACATCATATTTCGCCATAAATTACCTCAAGTCATTAATCTAATTAACTTTAAGCAAGATAGCATTATTAGCACTTGGGTATCAGTTGCGATCGCTAATTAAAGAATCTATAATTACACCCTTTTTAGGCGAACTTTTTTGAGGCTATCAGGAGATAAAGGCTGGTTATCTAAGTCAGAGAGAGCATTTGCTTCAATTTCTGAATCACTCATAGAATTAAGCCTTTCTAAATCAGTTAAATCTTCTGATTGTTTCGCTTTGTCAATCGTTGTCCGAGTAATAGAGTTTTCTTTCATATCTGGTTGTCTGAAGCACTAAGAGATCGCTATCCAGTTTTACTCAGCTTCTTGCCAGCCTTCGATAGTTGCTACCAAAATATTGATCAGTGGATGATTAACAGCTTCTTTAAAAGTTTCTATACCAAAGGCTTTGAGAGCATTGATAACTTTGGCTTTTAATGTAGGATTATTCTCAATTTGGTCAACAGCTTTGCCTATAACTATATTTCTCTCTTTGCCTGTGGTTGTGGGATATGTTTCGGACAACTGTTCTAGAAGATGTTGAATTTCTGCTGCTGCTTGAGCTAGATTTTGTTGTTCTGCTTCATTAATTACTCCTGCGACTTTTGCATTATCTTTAATTTCGCCACCATTCATGTGACCGATGCCGAAATTTCCGCTATTAATATGTACTACCGAACTGGGATTAGTATTGATATTCAATGGAATCTTACCCTTTAATGCTAAATGTCCTTCAGAAGTAATTTCTGTAACTAAAATAAGATCTATTTTAGACTTACCAGGATTTTGACTTTGCTTATGTTCTCTTAATTCGATAAATTTTGAGCTTTTTAGCTGATTTAAGATTACTCTAACGTCATGTATATTTAGATTAAGATCGCTGGCGATTTGACTGTCTTTAATAGGACAATTTTCGGCAATTTCCTGTAATATCAAGATTTTTTCTGGCTCGAACATTTCATTTTCCTTGGCTACTGTTTGATTAATTTGTATTCCTGGTAATAGAAGCCTTTCATATACATGGGCAAGAAATTCATTTTTGGCTTTTAATTCTCCTTCTAAACCAGATATTATGCGCTCATATCTAAGAATTAAATTTTCTCTTACTTTATCTTTACTAACTCCAGGTGGAACACTAACTTTTAGAACTATTAATCCGTCTTCTAAAGCTTTATATTTTCGCAAAAATAATTGTCCACCATCGGTATTATAAATTTGTATATTTTCCTCATTAAAAGCATAAGCAAATGCTTTCCAATTAATGCCATAACTAAAGATTAAATTGGCGGTATTTTCAACTTCCTGAAAGATTTTAGTAAATTCCCCTGGTTCAAAGTTTTGCTTGGGATCATGAGGAAGACGTTTTTGTTTATCTTGCTCTAAATAAACAAAATCACAAATTGCATTGTTCAGGTTGGTTTTACTGTTAGTATGCCAGTATTCTATGCAAGCTCCAGTAAAAATCGCTCTCTCGAAGTTAGTTTCCAGTGCTTGAATCCTACTTAGATTTGTTTCACTGAGATTTATTCCTCTAAGATCTTTTCCACTGAGATTTACCCCACTGAGATTTACCCCACTGAGATCTGCTCCATTGAGATTTACCCCACTGAGATCTGCTCCATTGAGATTTGCTTTACTAAGATTTGCTTTACTAAGATTTGCTCCACTGAGATCTACCTCACTAAGATTTGCTTTACTAAGATTTGCTCCACTGAGATTTGCTCCATTGAGATTCAACCCACTGAGATTCAACCCACTAAGGTTTGCCCCTCTAAAATCTGCCGTTTGGATATACCTCCTACGGCGATATCTTCTACTGAGATCTGCCTCACTAAGATTTGCTTCACTGAGATCTGCTCCATTGAGATTTGCTCCATTGAGATTTGCCTCACACAGATCTGCTCCATTGAGATTTGCTCTATTGAGATTTGCCTCACACAGATCTGCTCCACGGAGATTTGTCCCACTGAGATCTGCCTCACACAGATCTGCCCTACTGAGATCTGCCCTACTGAGATTTGTCCCACGGAGATCTACCTCACACAGATCTGCCCCACCGAGATTTACTCCACAGAGATCTGCCTCACTGAGATCTATCCAGCGAAGATCTACTCCAGGGAGATTTGTCTCCATAAGAATAGCCTCCCTAAGAATAGCCTCACTAAGATCTATCCAACTGAGATCTGCCTCGCCGAAGTCAGCTTCTATTCTACGGTTTGTTTCTCTCCATTTGTTCCAAACCTCTACTCCTTGCTTAAGCAAAGCAAGATGTTCTTTATTTGCCATCTTGTTTCATCCCTGTCCATTTCTTTGACAACTTACCAGGGCTAATATTTTTCTTCTTTCTCCCATAAAGTATTGATAAGCGATCGCCATTTTGTAACGCAATTGAAGCTTCTCACCTAATCATAAAATATTCGCACTTTTTCAACTTTGATTAACAATTTTTCTTAAGTTTTTATCAGAGCAAATAGAGATTAGCCGCGATCACCCACGATAAAAATTCACCTTTAATTCATCTCAAGATACAGGGAAAATTCACAGTCGCTGATTTAAGAATAGTGCGATCGCTTTCCTTCTTGTTGCCTGATGCGCACTGATTAATCTGATGACATCGCCTAGAGCCGATATAATTATCCTAAATGGATTAGCGCTTAACAACTAGTTTTTAGTCGCCCCTGCTCTTAATATGTCATCATCCAATTTAAAAACCTCTGTTGAAGAACAAGAAGATTATCTCAATGAGCTTCCTGGTGAAGTGGAAATGTCTCTGTTCGATCATCTAGAAGAACTACGTCTACGACTATTTTATGCCTTAATTGCCGTGGCGATCGCAGCTCTTGGCTGTTTTATCTTTGTTAGACCGCTTGTTCGCACCTTAGAAGTACCCGCCCAAGGTGTTAAGTTTCTCCAGCTAGCTCCAGGAGAGTTTTTCTTTGTTTCGATTAAGGTAGCTGGCTATAGTGGCATGGTATTAGCAAGCCCTTTTATTTTGTACCAAATTGTGCAATTTGTTCTACCAGGACTTACTAGAAAAGAACGTCGGCTACTTGCTCCCGTAATTTTTGGCTCTAGCATCTTGTTTTTTGCTGGCTTGTTTTTTGCTTATATTGCCTTAATTCCTGCTGCGCTCAATTTCTTTATTAACTACGGTAGCGATGTAGTTGAGCAGTCTTGGTCAATTGATAAGTATTTTGAATTTGTTTTACTGCTGCTGTTTAGTACGGGGTTGGCTTTTCAGATTCCCATTGTACAGCTTATTTTAGGCTTTCTTGGTATTGTTAATTCGGCACAGATGTTTGCGGGTTGGCGCTACGTAGTGCTAGGTTCAGTAATTATGGGAGCAGTACTGACTCCTTCAACAGATCCTTTAACCCAGTCTTTACTAGCAGGAGCGGTATTGGGATTATATTTTGGGGGTATTGGCGCAGTTAAGCTACTGGGAAAATAATGGTTGTCTATTTTAACTCCAAAGCTTAATTGAAACTAGCGGTCATTGAATCATTATTCCAGCCTGGTTCTTAAAACCAAAATTACATCAAGACTGACAGTAAAAGACCAATGACAACAAAGGCACAGCTTAAAATTACTAGAATACTAAGCTGTTGATTCAGAATTGCTTTTTTGTTCAGTTTATCTAAATGATTAGAAATATGGTAGACCTGTTTTTCTAGGTTAGCGCACCGATTTTCCAGAGAAAACTTGCTATTTTCATATCTCTTGGCGTCACTATTGCCAACATTTTTTCGCTGATTTCCTCGATCATTATTTAAATTATCGAGTAGTTTTGACTGCTGTAAAATTACGGATTTAAGTTGCTCTATTTCCTGAGAATTCGACTGAGATTGGGTTGCTTTATAAAGATACTGTTCCAACAAACCTGGCCCCAGCTGAAAATATCCTTTATAGGCAGAATAAACTGCATTAATCAACTCTTTTTCAGGAGTATTTTTTTTAAGATAGCCTTTTGCACCTACTTGTAAAGCAGCATCTAAATAAGTGTCATCATTATGAACACTAATAATTAAAACATTTGTATTGATAAACTGCTCGGAAATAATTTGAGTAGCTTCTAGTCCATCCATGACAGGCATTTCAATATCCATTAATACTACATGAGGATGGTGAATCTTGATTAACTCGATCGCTTCTTTACCGTCATTAGCACAACCAATCAGCTCTAAACCAGGGTCAGCTTCAATATAGTTTTTGATAATTTCTTGAACTGTTTTTTGATCGTCTACTATCAAGACTTTGATCATTAGCTTGGGGTATTTTACTGATAGATTAACTTTAAAACTACATTATAATGTCAATAAATATAACAGACAGGGAACTAAAAGTCACGACACCTGACTTATAGAATCTAATAGAATCTAAATAGCAATACAAATATACCTCGAAAATATTAAGAGACAACTAATAAACTGATAAATTGATAAATAGTATACCTAATACTTCCAGATTTCAAAGCTTTCCATAAGCAGATTAATTACTTAACTTAAGATTAGATGAAATTAAATTATTCTGACATCTTCGTAACTCTTTCTACAAACAAAATAGAGTTAATGGTAGATTTTTATAGTCAGCTTTTAAACCAGTCGCCAGCGATTTATCAACCCCCGATTTATGCAGAATTTCAACTAGAAAAACTTCGGCTCTGTATTTTTCAACCTAAATCTGAACGCCAAGCAGAATTTAGTAATCATAGTAGCAGTATGAGTCTCTGTTTAGAAGTTGAGAATTTAGTCCAGGCGATCGCTCATATTTCAGCTTTAGGTTATCCACCTCCTGGAGAAATTATTGAAGCATCCCATGGTCGAGAAATTTATGCTTATGATCCTGGCAAAAATCGCTTGATTCTACATCAATCTCCAACTGAGTAACCTTGATGGTGTAGATTAAATACCAAATAATCAATCGCAACTAAAAAACCAGAGAGCTAATTTTAGTCTCTGGCAATATGTAAGTTAATTCTATTTATTTACAGTTAAAATTATTCTTTAGCTGTTTCGGCTGATTGTTCGCTCACTTCTGTGACTCCAGCATCTTCTGTCTCTACAGGTTTTGCTGGTAGAACTATGGAAATAGCCGTACGTTCAGGATCGTCTAAGACTTCTGCTCCTTCAGGTAAGACAATCTCACCTACCTGAAGCATACTACCAATTTCAAAGTTAGTAACGTCAATCTCAATGGACTCAGGAATACTATCGGCAGCGCAAATAATTTTCAACTCAGTCATAATTTGATCGACAATGCCACCTTCTTTCGTTCCCGCAGCTTTACCAGTCAATACAAGAGGCACAACAATCTCTACCTGTTGTTTGGCAGAAACAGTGAAAAAACTTAGGTGATTTAAAGTTCTTTTCCAGGGATGAGCCTGTACCTCTCTAATCAAAGCCTTACCTTTCCAGGAAATATCAGGAACGTTGAGATCGATCAAGGTATTATTGATGGCTGCCTCTCTCAATAATAATTGAGCTTCTTTGGCAGGAATTGTTAAAGAAATTGAATTGGCTCCATCATGACCGTATAAAGCGGCGGGAATTAATCCTTCACGGCGTAAAGCTCTTGGTTTACTCCCCTCTGGACGGGATTTACATTCTACTGAAATGTTCATATTGTTTGGTTGATAGTAACTAAATATGGTTAATCTGGTTTAATCTGGTTCAAAGTTGCTCCAAGCTAGCAAAAGTTATCAGCTTGTTGTTTGAGCATTAGGTATTAGCAGCCTACTCAACAGGAACACCATCGGCATCTAACAAGGCTCTTTTTGGACCATGAATCGGATCTTCGACTATAATTGTCTGATCGCGACCTGGCCCGACGGAAACAATGGCGATCGGCACTTTCATTAACTCTGCCAGATACTTGAGATAATTCAGCGCTTTTTTCGGTAAATCCGCTAGAGAACGACAGCCTGTTGTATCCTGCTGCCACCCTGGTAAGCTTTTATAAACAGGTTTGCAGTTAGCAAAATGACTAGCGTTAGTGGGAAAATGATTGCAAATTCCGCCATCTATTTCGTAAGCTACACAGACCTTAATTTCTTCAAGTTCGTCTAGTACATCCAGCTTGGTAATGGCTAGACAATCTAAACCATTGATTCTGACTGCATAACGACCAATCACCGCATCAAACCAGCCACAGCGACGACGACGACCTGTAGTAGTACCAAACTCAGCACCTAATTCTCCCAATAGCTCACCAACCCGATCGTTAAGCTCTGTAGGGAAAGGCCCTTCGCCCACACGAGTCGTATAGGCTTTTGCCACACCGATTACTCGATCGATAGTAGTTGGCCCTACTCCTGCGCCGACACAAGCTCCTCCAGCAATCGGATTAGAAGAAGTAACGTAAGGATAAGTACCATGATCTAAATCTAATAAAGTTCCTTGCGCTCCTTCAAACAGAATATTTTTTTTCTCGTTTACTGCTTCATAAATTTTGAGAGAACTATCGACAACAAATGGCTTAAGGTATTCAGCGTATTTTAGATACTCTTCAATTACTTTCTCTGGGTCTAAAGGAGGTAAATTATACAGTTTTTCTAAAATTACGTTTTTATAGTTAATCGTCCAGCCCAGCTGTTTACGCAGATGCTCCGAGTTCATTAAATCTAAAACTCGAATACCTGTTCGCTCTGATTTGTCAGCATAGGTCGGCCCTATTCCTCTACCAGTAGTGCCAATTTTATATTCACCCCTGCTTTCTTCTGATGCCTGATCGATCTTGCGATGATAGGGCATAGTTACATGGGCTGTCTGAGATATATGTAGGTTATCTACTGTCACTCCCAAAGCTTTAAGCTGCTCTATTTCTTCGATCAACACTTGAGGATCGATTACTGTCCCTGAGCCAATAATACATTCTGTATTAGAATACAAAATTCCCGAAGGGATTAAGTGCAGTTTAAAAGTTTGTCCAGCTACAACAACTGTATGTCCTGCATTTACTCCACCTTGGGAGCGTACCACGACATCTGCCGAGCGACTAAGTAGATCGGTTATTTTTCCTTTTCCTTCGTCACCCCATTGGGCGCCGATCACGATAACATTAGCCAAGAGTTTATTTGGAAGCTAAAGTTTACACAAACTATTATTATGGTGATTTGCTGTACATAATGTCAACAAATCTTAGTTAAGAAGTTAAAAACAGAATGCAATTGCTGCAACAAGTAAGGATTATTGACCCCGTTCAACAGGTGGATCGGTTAGCGGATGTGTTGATTATCGACGGTAAAATCAAGTTAATCGACGACCAGATTACTAATTATCCTACTGAGACCTCAATTATCAAACCGAAAGGCTTAGTTTTAGGGACTGGACTGGTAGATCTCTATAGCCACAGTGGAGAGCCAGGCAACGAAACCAGAGAAACTTTGTTTCAGCTATCTCAAGCGGGAGCGATGGGAGGATTTACTCAGATCGGCATTCTGCCTGATACAATTCCTGTCATTGATAATGCTGAAGTGATTACGGGAATCAAGCTCAAAGGCGATCCGCAGGCTAGGCGTGAGCCTAATCGCTTTAATCATCAAGGTAATCAACAACTTACTCTACCTCGACTCAATTTCTGGGGTGCAGCCTACAGCCAAACCGATCACAAGATGAATGCTCTTGCCGAATTACAGCCAGAAATCGTTGGTTTTACTAGCAGACACAATTTAAGCAATCTTCACGTCTTAAAACAGATTTTAGAATATCTTCAGCCCCAGCAGAAACCGATCGCGATCGCTCTCCATCAAAATGAGCTAACAGGAAATGGTGTAGTTAGGGAAGGAAATGCCTCGATTCGCTACGGTATGTCAGGAAATCCTGGTTTTTCAGAAGCAGCAATCATCGCTGCTGTTTTGGAGATAGCGGCAGAAATTCCCACGCCGATCCATATTATGCGTGTCTCTACTCAACGAGGAGTAGAATTAATTGCCGATGCCAAAGCCAGAGGAGCAACTGTAACCGCAAGTACTAGCTGGATGCATCTTTTGTGGGATAGCAATGCTCTTGGTAGCTACAGCCCCAATTTACGCCTTGAACCACCTCTGGGTAATGAGTCAGATCGAATTGCTTTAATTGATGGAGTTCGTCAAGGAATTATTGATGCGATCGCCATTGACCATCACGCTTATACCTATGAAGAAAAAACCGTCGCTTTTGCTCTAGCACCTCCAGGAGTTATCGGCTTAGAGTTAGCTTTAGCCTTATTGTGGCAACGATTTGTTCAGAGTGGAGCATGGTCGGCAATAGAACTCTGGCAAGCCTTGAGTAGTCGCCCCCGTCAGTGTTTACAGCAACACCCCATAGCGATCGCCCCAGAACAAGCGATCGATCTAGTTTTATTCGATCCAGAGAAAAAATGGATTGCTAATCAAGATAATCTCAAGTCTCCTGCTGCCAATACACCTTGGTATAACCAAGAAATTACGGGCAAAGTAATTAAAACAATGAGTCCTAAAGGATTAGCTTCGCGTCACAATGAGCAATGACCAATGAGCAGTGGTAGGGTGGGCAATAACGCCAATTGTGCTGCAAAATTTTTAAGCTTTTTGATGCCCACCACATAAAACATCAGTAATCAGTAATCAAAAAATGTTACTTCCAATTAGATTTTGGGCATCATAGGAAGGTAATTTCCGCTACTGTAGCCCAATTCGGATGTCTGAAGAAATAGTAGGAATTCTGCAACAGCAAAATTCTCTTTTAAATCGAATAGAAGAAGTTCTAGCCGAGAATCAAAGACTCAGAACAGAATTTCAGCAGTTAATCGAGCGAGAAGAAAGATTTCGGCAAATTGCGGAAAATGTACGCGAAGTTTTTTTTGTGATTTCGGCTAAAACCGACGAAATTCTCTACATTAGTCCAACTTACGAAAAGGTTTGGGGGCGTAGCTGTCAGAGTTTGTACGAAGATCCTCAGTCCTGGCTATTTGCCATTCATCCTGATGATTCATTTAAAGCGATCGCGACAATCGAAACTCAGTTTAGGACAGGTGATGATTTTGAAGAAGAATATCGCATTGTTCGTCCCGATCTGTCTATTTGCTGGGTAAGGGTTAGAGCCTTTCCTGTCAGAGACGTGATGGGCAAGGTCAATCGCTTTGTGGGTATAGCCGAAGATATTACTAATCGTCGAGACGCTGAAGAAGCTTTGAGAAAGAGTGAAGAACAGTTTCGGCTTACCTTTGAAATGGCGCCCATCGGCATGGCAATCAGTACTCTGAAGGGCAAGTTTACCCGAGTCAATCAAGCTCTATGTGATGCACTCTCTTATTCAAAAGCAGAATTATTAGAATTATCTTTTGCTGAAATAAGTCATCCCGACGACTGGGAAATGCACTATAACTTGGAGCAAAAATTAACCAACAGCAAAGAAACTAGTTTTCAAATTGAGAAACGTTTTATCGCTAAAAATGGTTGGGTAGTGGATACTTTGCTCAAAGTAGTAATGGTCTGCGATGCCCAAGGAAAACCACTGCATTTTAACAATCAGATTGTCGATATTACCAAACGAAAATCAATGGAAGAGCGCCTACGTCACGATGCTCTACATGATGCTTTGACAGGACTACCCAATCGAGCTTTATTTATGGATCGTTTGGCTCAACAGCTAACCAAAAGCCAGAGTCAGAGTAAATATTTATTTGCGGTCTTATTTCTCGATCTAGACCGATTCAAAGTAGTTAATGACAGCGTGGGTCATTTAATCGGCGATAAGCTACTAATTGAGATCGCCCGTCGCTTGAAACAGTCAATCGCCCCAACGGATACAGTCGCACGCTTGGGGGGAGATGAATTTACAATTCTGTTGGAGAATATTTCTTGTCAAACTGAGGCTACCTTGGTCGCCGAAAGTATTTATGAAACCTTGACATCTCCCTTTCATATTGAAGGATACGAATTATTTTCTACCGCCAGTATTGGTATTGCCCTATCATCCCAAGGATATGAAAAGCCTGAAGATATTTTGCGGGATGCTGATTTGACGATGTACAGCGCCAAAGAACAAGGTAAAGCAAGGTATAAAGTATTTGAACATTCATTGCGCGATCGCGCTGTCCAAAGACTAGAATTAGAAACGGATCTGCGTAGAGCTTTAGAACGAGGAGAATTTGAGGTTTACTACCAGCCAATTACTTCCCTAACTCTTGGCATATTATCTGGTTTTGAAGCCTTAGCTCGTTGGAATCACCCCACAAAAGGCGCAATTGGGCCAGGTGATTTTATTCCCGTATGCGAAGAAACTGGTTTAATCGTTCCTTTGGGCAACTGGTTACTGAAAGAGGCTTGTAGAACTGCTCGTAACTGGCAACTAAAATATCCTGAACATCCAGCGATTAAAATGAGCGTTAATCTTTCGGGACAACAATTTCGCGAGGAACAACTGGTAGATGAAATTGGCAATATCCTGGTCGAGACTGGTCTGTCAGGAAAATTTCTCAAGCTAGAAATTACCGAAAGTATTTTAATTGATAATTTAGAAACAGTTACCGAAATTATTCTCAAGTTAAGAAAACAAGAAATTCAGTTTAGTATTGATGATTTTGGCACAGGATATTCATCTTTAAGCTATTTACATCGTTTCCCCGTTGATACGATTAAGATAGATCGTTCCTTTGTCAGTCAAATGCAGGCAAACGGCGATAATTCAGCTATTGTTAAGGCGATCGTCACTCTGGCTCATATGCTGGATATGGATGTCATTGCCGAGGGAATTGAAACAACCTCTCAGCTAGCTCAATTAAAGTTGCTTCAATGTGAATATGGGCAGGGTTTCTTTTTCTCTAAGCCTTTAAGTAAAAAGAATGCTGAGGCTTTGATCGCCAATTCAACCCAATGGTAATTACTGATTACTGACTAAGGAGTATGAGCAGTATTGGTATCACTATGAGATTTTGAGGGAGAGCGATCGCTCTAGTAATAAGTCTCGTTATATTCCCAAGCGGTTGTTAGCAAAAATGGAGAAACTGGAGGCTGAGAAAGCAGCAGTCAGAGAGATTCTTAAAATATTTAGGCTAGTTGAATAGATTGATAGGAGCAATTGCTAAATTAAGAGTAAAAGAAGCAATTTAATCGATCCATGACAGGAATTGACCCTGCGATTCTAGAAGCTGCTATCAAAGGTTTGGCTACAGCTATTGGTAAAGTTGTTGGTGAAACTGGCATTAATCTTATAGGTGCCACAAAGAGTCAATTACTAGATGGTGCGGGTAATCTGACTCAAGCTGCTCAAGATTTACTGTTTCGTATTTCTAAAAAGTACATAGCCAACTATACAGAGCGACATGGAACTCTGAAAGTTTTGGGGATGGGTAAACCAGTCAGTTTGGATTCTGTCTATACCAATGTTAATTTTCAGGCAGATATTATTTCTTGTTATCAATCTCTAGATGCTCAAGAGCAAGTATTTCGTACCAGAGAAAAGGAAGATCGACAGAAACAACCAGGACTTGAAGTTGCCAATGAAGAACAGTATTTAATAGTTTTAGGCAATCCAGGAACGGGTAAAACGACTTTTCTACAGGAGGTAGGACTAGAAGCTTTAAAAGGCAAAGGAAACGGAGAGTATCACCATCCCTGCATTCCTGTTTTATTAGAACTAAGAAATTTTCGCTCAGAAGAAATTAATATAGTTCAAGCGATCGCTTTGGAATTTCAAAACTGCGGTTTACCCGAATATCAAGAATGTACAGAAGAGTTGTTAAAAAAGGGTAGATTGCTAATTCTCTTGGATGGTTTGGACGAAGTACCAAGCGATCGCCTAAGTGAAATTACAACTCAAATTAGGAATTTAATAGACTGTTATTCAAATAATCGCTTTATTGTTTCTTGTCGCATTGCTGCCTATCGTAACTTTGATAATTTTCGACGTTTTACTGATGTAGCGATCGCTGATTTTGATGACGAGCAAATTGAAACTTTTATTGGCAAGTGGTTTGAGTCTCACTCTCAACCAGAGTGGGGGCAGCAATGTTGGGAGAAATTAAACAGTGGTGAACATAACGCCACCAAAGAACTAACGAGAACTCCGCTGTTGCTGACCTTAATTTGCATCTTATTTAAGAAGCGTGGTGAGTTCCCCAATAAAAGAGCTACTGTCTATAACGAAGCTTTGTGGACATTGTTATCTGAGTGGGATGCTTCTAAAGAAATTGTCCGTTCCGCACCTTACGAAGGAATGGATACCAAATGCAAAGAGATTATGCTGGCAGAAATTGCCTATGATAATTTTGTCGCCGATAACTTGTTTTTTCAACAAGTAGAAATCACCCAGGCAATTGAGCAAATTTTACGGGAGATGTTACCCGATGAAAGATTTATTGATGGACGAGCCGTTTTGAGAGCCATTGAAGAACAACATGGAGTTTTAGTTAGCAGAGCAAATGATACTTATTCCTTTTCTCATCTAACTCTTCAAGAATTTCTCACCGCCCAGCATATTGTTGATAACGGTATTGACATTAAAGATTTAGTTACTAATCATCTTTGCGATCGCCGTTGGCAAGAAGTATTTTTGATTCTGGCTGGTTTAAGAAGAGCTGACGAGCTGTTATTAACAATGGAGCAAGTAATTAATTCTTTAGTTGATGTTCCTAAGTTGCAACGTCTACTTATTTGGGTAGAGCGAATAACAGATAAAACTAAAGGAGATATTCAACCCGTAGGCAAAAGATCTTGTGCTATTGGTTACGCCAAAATTATCGCTTACGCTCACGCTATTACTGTCGCTAATCTTAGTCGTTACAATTTCGCTGTCGATAACCCTGACATTATCGGTCACGGTTTTGGTTCTACCATTCTCATTGGCTACGCTTACACCATTAATAACGCTCATCTCGCTGTATCTCTTGTCCACGAAATCGCTATCGTTTTCCCTAACGCTATCGATTACTTTACTGGCTACATTCAATGGTCAGAAAAATATCAAATTTATCAGGATGTAAGTTATTCTGAGCTAATTGCTACTCTTAAACAATTCAAACAGCTGGTGCCTAAGTATAGTGAACCAAGAGAAGTTCGTCAAAGTCTTGGTAAACAAATGATTGATGTTTGCTTACAAGCTTTTCATCTTGCTCCAGAAATAATTAATTTATCAAAAGAAGAATTTGATAGGTTAGACAGTTATCTTGATGCCAATCTGCTGATGGTGGAATGTAAAAACTCGGCAGTGCGAGTATCGCCAGAAACTTGGGAGGGAATTGAATCGAGGATGTTATTACCTGCTAGGAATATTTGATAGTTTCTGCACTTCAATCAACCCCAGCAGATTCTAGATGTGCGATCGCCTTCTATAATATTGATGCTTTACTTATCGAGGCGATGCAATTAGATTAATTAGTGCGCGTCAGGCAACTAGATATGAAAGAAACTTCTATTACTCGGATAACTATTGACAAAGCGAAAAAATTAGAAGATTTGACGGATTTAGAAAGGCTTAATACGATGAGTGAGTCTGAAATTGAAGCCAATGCCCTTTCTGACTCAGATAATCAACCTTTATCTTCTGATAGCCTTAAAAAAGTTCGTCGAAAAAGAGAATGAATAGATTTTTCAATCAGCGATTTTGCCCGTGGAAACTAGAGCGATCGCCTTTAAAAACTTTTCCAGATTTTCGCCAATTTAACAATCTACTTAGCCTTTAAGCAATTACTAGACTTCTAGCCTGATTCAATACTTGGGGTTTAGCTGCTTGATTTTCGATGCGCGAATTTATGGACATAGTTAATTCCGCAAGCTCTAATAATTCTTGATTAATTTCATGTCCATTAACAATAAACCAATCCAAAACTGTTGCCAGATGCCAAATTGTTTGCGAACCTTTGTAGACAGGATTAGGAAAGGTAGGTTTGCTGACAAATTTCTGTATATTCTGTCTCGTACATTCAAAGATATTAGCTAACTCTTTAATGCCAACCAAATCGGGAGATACATGAATTACCTCTGCTGTAGCGAATACTGATTTCACATTAGCGATCGCACTTTCTATGGCATCAAATGCCGAATCTGATTCACGGATAAAATCCAGAGCTAGATAACCAGGTTTACCAATTCCAGGCAAAGCATCATCACAACCAGCTTCATAAAGTAGATCGAGATAGACTTCAGGATTTTTATCGCCGTGATTTAATCTAAACATCAAAGTAAAATCATATTCTTTCATGTCAATCGTTTCCTAAGTTTTCTTGATTCCCTTGATTTAAGATGAATGCAGTTATCTACGACTCGTCTAATCTGCTTGGCATGATTTGAGGGTTTTCTAGGAGTACTCCAAATGCTAGTGATACAAAATTCACCACATCGACAATTGTCATCCCGATTCGGACAATAAATTTGCCCCCACGAATGAGAACTAGAACCTGCTTTTTTAAGCGTCCATCCATTTTCAACAGCATGAGCTATTGCAGCACGAATTTCTTTATTAGGATGTTTTTTAGCCATTCTTATTTTAGTAATTACTTGACTTAGTTGTCAAGTGACAACCAAAGATTCGTAATACCAATATAATATAAAGTCGTCCAAGTCATTCCAAATAGAGAACGTACGCACGTACTAAATAATAATTTTTCTAGAGGATGTATTTTGAATAATACTTTTGACTTGAAAATCAGCCAGCTCGTACGAAAATTAATTGGAATGACTACACTGCTTTTATTTGCTGCTTAATTTATGTCCTTCAATGACGATCTCATTTTCTCTCAAGCAGCGTAACCAGCCATGAAGACGGCGAATGGCATCCCGATTTTTTAATAATCCTGAGTTTTGTTCTTTTTTGGTTAAGCGAACAAACTTTTTATAGCTAGGATAATCGGGCGCTACCAAAGCATCTTTTTGATGCAAGATTAAAGGATTAGTTTCGTCCGAAATATCATGATAGGTGACAGAGAGATTATGCAGATCTACTTCCATAGTTGCCTGGAGAGCAGGATGTGCTTTAGTATCAAACTCTGGATAGACTAAATAAGTAATTTTGGGTTTATTGTAGTAAATTTTAACGATATTAGCGTTTTCCAAGCGATAAAAATTACGGCTAGCACAGCCTTCATATAGTCTCAACAAAGGAGGTAGTTTTTCTAAGGCACTAATGTGTACAGCAAGCGCTCCATCAAGTTGTTTGCCAATATTACTAGTCTGACAAAGATTAGCAATTTTTTGCAGATCTCCGACATGAATTAATAGAATATCGGCAATGGTACAGGCTTGTTTATAGCTACCAAATAAGGCTTTGACATCGGCTTTAATTTCAGGAGCGAGTTTTCTAATTGTCGGACGACCACTGAATTTACCTAATGCTAAGTAGACTAAAAGATCTTGACGACGTTTTTCGGCGATCGCATCCCATTCGTGACGATCTGTTGCCTGGAGAATTAATTTAAAAGCGCGCTGGAAGCTGCGAAATTCGCCTTTGATAGCTTCTTCTGAGGCTAATTCACCCTTAACTGGCAAACGACCTCTTTTGGTATAAAAATCCATTAGAGGAGTCAATAAGTCTCGGTAGTCTTCAAAATTTCTGACTTTTCCTTGAATACGTGGAGTACTCAGACGAGAATATAAACGAGAAGCACGGAAAAACTCGGCTTCAGCTTCCTGACGAAAGACTAAGTAAATTCCTAAACCAGCAGGAATTGATTCTACCTCTAGTACCTGGTCAATATATAGTTTTAGTTCTTCCTGTTCATAATACTTTTGGAAGGTGTTGCGGTTAGTCACTACACCATCGCCATATGCTACTAAACCACGACGGCGATCGTCTACTAATACCTGTGCCGAGATGATTAACACTCGTTGAGTCAATGACCACGCCTTAATCAAAGCCTGTCTTCTTTCGGCTATATCTTCAATGACGTTAATGATATAACCCAAGTTGACAATATCGGCAGGCTCAAGATTAGTATTTGGGCGATAAAAAGGATCCCAACCCGAGGCTAAATAGCCATAGCTTTTAATCTGTTTAATATCTTCACCACAGCCACAGCCGTAATCAAAAAAGCTAGTTCCTTCTCTAAATAAATCAGCTTCTAGAGCAATTCTGACAGGACGAGATAACTCTGAACGTTTCAGGGCTGCTTTGTGTCTCTCGATTAAGATGGTTTGCTTTTGTGCCACAGGAGAATCGATAGGACAGGCAACATGATGCTCGACTAGAGAAACGCCTTGCTCTAAGAGTAATCGAGTCCACTCTTGCAAAGTCCCAATATGTCGAGAATTGTCTAACAAGCCCAAGGCTACCTCTCCTTTAGTTAATTCAGCAAAGGTTTGATACAGAGGATAATTTTTACCCACAAAAGTTTCTTTGCGATGCAAAATTGGTGGATTATGGGAGTTGTGATATTGTCTGACTGATACCTGTTCTGTAACTAAATCCACCACAATACTCTGATGTAGTTGAGGGTGTGGATCGCGATCGAAGTCTGGATAGTATAAATAAGAAATTTTGGGTCGATCGGTCCCAAATTTGACAATTGTGGCGCGGTCAAGATTATTGACCAGATTTCTGGCTCGACTCTCATACTCTTTTAGCACAGGATCGAGGTTAGATAAAGCATTAGCATGGACATACAAAGCATCGGGTAAATGTTTGCCGATAATGCTGTTTTTACAGTGAGAGACAATTGTGGAAAATTTTTCAAGAGTTACCATCGTTCAGTATCAGTCAATTTGAATTATAGCTAGTTAAACATGAAACATCATATTGGTTTTAGTCAGTCAGATCTTGGTGCAGATGCCCCTCAATCGGTAATATTATCTGGAGAGCCTGAGCGATCGCACTATATCGCGCAAACTTACTTGGAAAACGTCAAATTACTATCACAATATAGAGGACTTAATAGTTATTTGGGCAAATTGCCCAACGGTAAGCCTATATTAGTTGCTACTAGTGGAATGGGCGCTCCTTCTTTAAGTATCGTAGTCAATGAATTAGTGCAAGTTGGAATTAAGCGGTTTATTCGAGTTGGTACTTGTGGTTCAATTCAGCCTTTTATTTTAGTTGGTGACATTGTTATATCCCAAGCAAGTTTATGTCGGCAAGGGGCAGCTTTAGACATTGCTCCCCCAGAGTATCCTGCCGTCGCAGATCCCTTTTTAACCGTGGCTTTGGTTAAAACCGCTGCTAAATTAAATATTCCCTATCATTTAGGTATTACCGCCTCAGTAGACAGTTTTTATGAAGGACAAGAAAGAGTTGAGTCTTCGGCTAATCCCCATCTTCAGTCTTGGCTTAGAGGAATTACTGCCCAATATCGCCAGCTCAACATTTTAAATTACGAAATGGAAGTAGGAACGTTATTTAAAATGGCAGGAGTATACGGTTTTCGTGCTGCTTGTGTCTGTGCCGTTGTCGCTCAACGCACCGCAAACGAGTCAATCGTAATTGAGGATAAAGATGCTGCGGTTAAACTAGCTATTGAAGTAGCTATTAAGACCATTTCTCAAGATTAAAACTTAGTTTATGAGCGAGATAACCCTTCAATCTCTGTCTTCGTAGACAGCTTTTTAACTTGAGAATTTGACCCTAAAGAACGTTTAGCAGATACTTCTAGCTCCACTTTTAATCCTGGCTGGAGATATTCTGGAGGAATTGGCAGCTGCCCCAATTTTAAGGTAAACAAATTTCCTGATTGAGCGATCGCTTCTGGGGGAATTGCTCCTTCATACTTGGTTTGATAAACTGTACTTCTCCCACCAAAAAAGTTCTTATCCTCTGATTCTTCGCCGACACGGTATGTAAGGGAAAAATCGGTAGCAATTAAATTTGACTGTTCAGCCTCGTCAAATACATCTAACTCTAAATTTGCCCCCTGTCCAAATAAGCCATCAATCTTTAAATCATCTACATCCTCGGTATGGACAGCATTAAATACAAATAGCTCCGTCAGCTTATCTCGTTTGGTGGCTTTAGTTTCTAACCAAAGATCTTCGGGCAAGACAATATTGGCATCATTTGCTCCTTTAAGACTCAGGGTAATTGGCTGATCCTCAAAATTTTCTACTGGCTGGGGAGCATCCCACACCACCAAAACAGAATGTTCATGACGTGCTACCAACTCTTGATATTTGTCAGCAATAATCGAACCTGGAGCCAACAAAGATGAGGCATTATTTTTACTCTGCCAAATGTTCCTCGATAGTGTAAAACCTCGACCTTGTAACTCACTAATCGGTGCGGTGACTTCTGGAAAATCAGGAGAGAGGGATTTATCCAGATTAATTAGGGTTAAATTGCCAATTTTGCCCTTGACACCTTTCCTGCCTTCTCTTCCCTTTCTACCTGGATAGCCGTCAGTACAGCGAAATTCTTGAGTAGTACAATTATAGTCAGGACTTCCAGGTTCACCAAAGCAGGTTTCTTCATTCCAAGAAGGGCGATCGCATTCACAACCTGCTCCACCCTCCCCTGCTCTGCCAGGATTACCACCTTCCCCTCCCGCAGCAATCACATAGATCTGCTTAAGATACTCTTTGTTACTGGTGTATACCGTTAAAGAGGCGCCATTACCTCCATTCCCGCCATCTCCGCCATCTCCTCCACTACCACCATCAGCACCCTGCAAATTCTGACCAACATCTTCCGTTGTCTGCTCACAAACAGCATTTTGACCTTTTGCCCCTGGTTTTCCAGTTGCACCATTTCCTCCCGCTAAATCAAGAGTCATAGATGTTCCATCAGCAAACACCGTCAAGTTATCGCTATTGCGACCATTTTCTCCTTTTACTCCTGTTTCTCCCGTATCTCCACTTTCGCCTAAAGTTTTCACCTCTGCTGCCAGCACGTTAGAGCAGAGAAGTGATGGCATAACATTCGCCGAGGTAACAAATTGCGGAATAGATAGAATCGTCACAAATAGAGACAGTTTACTAAAAAAACGTATGTGCATAGTTAAATAAAACTATTTTGAGCGCATTTTATTTATATTCGTTGTTCGTGTATCGCACATATTTATGTTTTTGTCATTATTTTGCCAGCTTTAATTGATAAAACTTAGTCTTTATAAACAATAACTGAAGTAAATTTTGCCTAATTTAATCGACAAACAAGATTAATTAAATATATAAGTAGTTTTTAATACTATGTGTCAGATTCAGATATCTTAGGTATAAAGGCTTAAATGTGCAAAATACAATGAAACGTTGGTTAATAAGTTTATTGATCATTATTTCGCTCAATGCCGTCGGACTGGTGTACTCCGCTGACGCAGCAAGTAGCATTCAAACTTCTAATCTTACAGAACAGCAAATTTCTCAAGGTGAAAAAATCGCCAAAAAAGCTTTTCAAGCAGCACAGCAGGGCGATTTTGCTCGCTCAGAAACTTATTGGACAACTTTAGTCGAAAAGTTTCCCGAAAATCCCGCTGTTTGGAGTAACCGTGGCAATGTTCGCATTGGTCAATATAAACTAGCTGAAGCGATCTCTGACTTCAACCATTCAATTGAAATTGCCCCAGAATACCCTGATGCTTACTTAAATCGAGGAATTGCTTACGAAGGACAAAAACTTTGGTCTCAGGCGATCGCTGATTACAATCAGGTATTATTAATTACTCCTCAAGATCCAGTTGCTTTAAATAATCGAGGCAATGCTAAAGCAGGACAACAACAATGGCAGGACGCATTAAATGACTATCAAAAAGCTGCCGATCTTGCTCCCACTTTTCCAATAGCACGTGGTAATGCTTCGCTAATTCAATACCAATTAGGCGATCGACCTGAAGCAATTCGTAATATGCGCAATTTAGTTCGTAAATATCCCATGTATTCTGATATGCGTGCTGCGCTGGCTGCAACTTTATGGGTAGAAGGAAAACAAGGCGAAGCAGAAAGTAATTGGGTCGCAGCGGTTGGTTTAGACAATCGCTATCAAGATCTTGACTGGATTGAAAATATTCGCCGTTGGCCACCTGCAATGATTCAAGCTTTATCCAGATTTTTAAATCTCAGTTAGCATTTTAAACATCTAAGCTCGTCATCAAAGACTATTGTGAAACACATTCAATCTTAAACTCATGACTAATTCGCTTTCACCAGAATCCATGTCTTTCCCTGAAGCGATCGCGGCTACTCAATCTTTAATGAATCAAATTCAATCTAATCAATTAAGTGAAGTTGAAGTTCAACAAAGAGTTTCGTCTATACTAAGCAGCAAAAATGGTGGAAGAGGATTTTTTGTTGCTTATTTGACCAGCGACATGTCCTTGGCAGATAATCCTTCTACAGGAGTGCTGAATGGATTAAAATCTGCTACGGAAATTTCTAGCGAGTTATTAGTCAAAAATTTAGCTATGTCTTCAGCTATGATTGTTGCCCATAGTCTCAATCATGATTTAGAAAATGTTGCTGGATCTCAAAGAGTTTGTCAACGTACCTGTAATCTAATTCAACAACTTAACCTGCAATTGATTGAAAAGAAGCTCCAAGAAATACAGGACACGATTAAAAATGGCAGTGGTAAATATCAAAAGTTTATAGAGCGATGGGGTTACAGTACCAAACAAAAAAAAGCAATTCAAGATACTATTTCTAACTTGATTTAGTTTAATTTTAAGTGAGTTACATCTTACATCTATTTCAAGTATCTTCAGAAACTGGGTCAACCTCAAATTTATAGCCGACACCTCTGACAGTTTGAATAAAAGATGGTTCTGCCGAATCAATCTCAATTTTTTTACGAATCTGACCAATGTGAACATCAACGACTCTTTGATCTCCCACGTAATCATAATCCCAAACACTTTGAATCAATTCATCTCTGCGCCACACTCTTCCTGGGCGGGTAGCTAAAAAATGCAGTAAATCAAATTCTAATGCTGTCAACAGAATAAACTGCTCGTTAATTTTTACTTCTCTACGAACTGGGTCAATAACCATATTGCTAAAAACTAAAGGTTGTTTCTCTGATGTAGAAACTGTCCGCTGTCTTTTCAAAATAGCTTTGACTCGATATTCTAATTCTTGAAGATCAAAAGGTTTAGTCAAATAATCGTCTGCACCCTTCAAAAAACCTTCTTTTTTGTCAGCAGCATCAGATCTACTTGTTAACATTAAAATAAAAACATCAGTATTTTTCTGCATCTCTTCGCACAAGTTATAGCCTAAAGCATCAGGAAGATTAACATCTAATATGACTAAATCAGGGTTAAACTGTTCAAAAGTCTTTAATGCACTTTGACCGTCTACAGCAGACTCAAGTAAATAATCTTTTTGACTCAGAAAACGAAATATTAAATTGCGAATGGCTGGGTCATCATCTACAACTAGAATTTTGGCGGAAGCGGTATGCATAATTTTAACCAGTAAACTAAAAAAATAAAGCGAAAAATCGCTCAGAAAGATGAGCAAAGCTTACATTCAGTCTTCTAGACAATTATCTATGCATAACTGGATAATGCCAAGAACATAAATCATTAATCATTAATCATTTTTAAAATTATACTAATAAAAAAATCTCATCTTTACCAAATACTTGCTGATGAAGTATCTATAAATGAGATTCTTGCCACGCTATACATAGCATTTAATTATTATATGGATATGAAAAGGAAAAAAAAGGAACCTGGCACTGAGCTATTTTCCCGAGGGGCTACCCCCCAAGTATCTTCGCCGCAACAGCGTTTCACCATCGAGTTCGGGATGGGGTCGAAGTGGGTCCACTGCGCTACTAGCACCAGG
>JAESFR010000103.1_pt1 | contig 98691 bp, 95 predicted proteins | sample 9266191 | NCBI WGS metagenome assembly JAESFR01 (sample SAMN14503063, study PRJNA617104) | algae metagenome | isolation source: Pleurocapsa minor HA4230-MV1 and co-occurring heterotrophs from cement on... | place: USA: Nuuanu Pali Lookout, Hawaii | collected 2009-07-20
TGTGAAGTTTTGATTAAGTTTGTTAAAACTTGCTCTATCCTCTCACTTGGAGTGGTTTATAATTGACTTTTTATCCAAAAAACTTGGGGGCTTTAAAACTGTCAAACTATTGTATTGTCTTGGTTCTGTGCGCTTTGGGTGACTTGCATCCCTCTCAACCGCGCATTTACCAATATAAGCAACATTTCTAATAAAGTCAACCCCCTTTTCCAACATTATTTTAGGATTTTAGTTCTTTTGGCCTTATTTATTATCATTTAAGCTTTACTAGCTATAGTGTTAAAGCATTTAATTTTATTTTTCAAATTAACTAAAAAAGTTTGTATGGCTAATTTACCTTCCTTAATAATTGTCGATCGCCTACTAGAAAATTGGTTATTAGAAGATATTGGCAGAGGAGATTTTACTACTCAAGGATTGTTCAACGACAAAATTGAAATCAATCAAGGTGTATGGGTTGTGAAAGAAGACGGGGTGATTGCAGGATTACCGATCGCAGCTAGAGTTTTTGAGTTATTAGATAAGCAAGCTCAGTTCACCTGTGATGTAGGAGAGGGGGACTATTGTAAGTCGGGAACGAAGATTGCCAGCATTAAAGGAAGTAGAGAAGCATTGCTAACAGGAGAAAGAGTTGCACTTAATTTGGCAATGCGTTTGAGTGGAATTGCTACCGCAACTCGTAATTATGTAACAGAGATTAGTAACTTGCCAACTAAATTAGTAGATACTCGAAAAACTACGCCAGGTTTAAGAGTATTAGAAAAATATGCCACAAGAGTCGGTGGTGCAGTAAATCATCGAATGGGATTAGATGATGCGGTGATGATTAAGGATAATCACATAAAAGCAGCAGGGGGAATAGAAAAAGCGATCGCACTTTTAAGAAACAACATTCCTTATCCCTTAAGTATTGAGGTGGAGACAAGCAATCTGGAAGAAGTAGCAGCAGCTTTACAACATGGTGCTGATATTATTATGCTGGACAACATGTTTTTAGAAACAATGATTCAGGCTGTAGAGCTAATTCGCAATACAAGCAAAAGAGTTAAGATAGAAGCCTCGGGTAACATCACTTTAGAGACAATTCGTGCCGTCGCCGAAACTGGAGTTGATTATATTTCTAGCAGTGCGCCAATTACTCGATCGCCTTGGTTAGATTTAAGCATGAGGTTCGTTTGAAGATTATAAGTAGCAAACATTATATATTTCAATTATTAGCTTACTGAAGCGGCAGTAGAAGTATGTTCTTCAATTGAGATACTATTTCTTTTCAAAGCTGCTCGAACTAACCCTAAAAACAGTGGATGCGGATTATTAGGACGAGAACGGAACTCTGGATGAAATTGAGTCGCAATAAAGAAAGGATGATTTGGCATTTCAATTATTTCTACCAAACGTCCATCCGGAGACGTACCACTAATTTCGTAGTTTGTTTCTAACAACAGGCTGCGATAAGCATTATTAAACTCATATCGATGACGATGACGTTCATAAATCACTTCATTTTGATATAGAGAGTAAGCCAGGGTATCTGATTTTAAGCGACAGGGATATGTTCCCAGGCGCATAGTACCTCCTAAATCAATAACGTCTTGTTGTTCGGGTAAAATATTGATCACGGGATTAGATGTTTCCGAGTCAAATTCAGCGCTATTGGCATCATCTAATTTGGCTACATTACGCGCCCACTCAATCGCACAGCACTGCATCCCCAGACACAAACCTAAAAAAGGTAAATTGGTCGAACGAGCATATTCAATCGCTGCTACTTTACCGTCTACCCCCCGAATGCCAAAGCCACCAGGTACGATAACACCACCCACGTCATGAAGATATTTAGCTGCACCATGAGTTTCGATATCTTCGGCGCTGATCCAACGTAAGTTTACCTCACAGTCTGCCTCGATCGCTCCATGTCCTAATGCTTCTACCACCGATAAATAAGCATCGCTGAGTCGGATGTATTTACCGACGATCGCCACGGTAATTTTGGTGCGGGTAGAATTCATTTTAATGACTAAATTACGCCAGTCTTTTAAGTCTGGTTCGCGCTGTTCAAGCTGTAGTAACTCGATAGTTCTTTGGGCTAGCCCTTCTTGTTCTAAAATGAGAGGCACTTCATAAATCGTGCTGGCATCGAGAGAAGTAACCACCGAATTGACTTCCACATCGCAAAATTCGGCAATCTTTTCCTTAATTCCAGGAAACAAAGGGCGATCGCTACGGCAAACCAAAACATCAGGCTGGATGCCGATGGAACGTAATTCTTTGACTGAATGCTGAGTCGGCTTAGTTTTCATTTCTCCCGCAGCGGGAATCCAGGGAATTAGAGTAACGTGCATATAAACGACATTGTTTTTGCCCACGTCTTTACGAAATTGACGAATCGCTTCCATAAAAGGCAAAGATTCAATATCCCCCACCGTACCGCCAATTTCCGTCAGGACTACATCCGAGCCTGTATTACTGGCAACTCGATGGATTCTGGCTTTAATTTCATTAGTAATGTGGGGAATAACCTGAACTGTACCCCCCTCATAATCGCCTCTTCTTTCTTTATTGATTACCGCCTGATAAATAGAGCCTGTAGTGACACTATTAAGACGGGACATTGAAGTATCAGTAAAACGTTCATAATGACCTAGGTCGAGATCGGTTTCTGCACCATCATCAGTTACAAAAACTTCTCCGTGTTGATAAGGACTCATAGTGCCTGGATCGACGTTGATGTAGGGATCGAGCTTGAGAATCGAGACGGAATAGTTGCGCGATTTCAATAATCGACCTAAACTAGCTGCCACGATTCCTTTACCGATACTTGAGACTACCCCGCCAGTAATAAATACAAATTTAGTCATATATGTTTCACCATAATTACTGCTTGATAACTATCGTTAATATGTCTCAGCCAGATACGGTAGAGTAAGGAGCTTGAGTGATGCTAAGTAGATAATTTTGATGTAGATAAACGCTTTGAAAAGCCACGCTGACAACATACTCATCAAAAAAGTTTAATCTGTATTAACTTAATTAACTTGTAAATGTCAGAGATTAAACTTAACATCTACAAGTTAATAACATTACTGGAAACAGCTAGTAAATACAAGTCCAGACAAGTACATAAAGCATGGTTTAATAATCACACATTGACTTGCCAACTAGCAGCTAAATAGTCTCGGATTTCCCAAAAATCATGCCACTGAACATAAGGCTTGTTTTCAACATCCAAATACTGCTTAAGGCGATCGCGGGCAAACACCAAATCCGCAGCTAGAGACATGTTAATATCTGTTACGGAATCGCCGATCGCTATTTTTTCTTGAGCCGAATACTGTGCCATGACGATCTCTTTAGCGACAAACTCTGTATCGCTAGAAATTGCGGAATAAGGCTGTAAAAATTCGCCTCTAGTCTCGACTTTCCCTGCATAGATAGCTGTAACGCCATCCAGCAATTGCTGATGTTCTAATACTGCTGTAACCATACTTGTTAGTCCACCTGAAATGACCACGAAAGGAATTGTGGCATCATTAAGAAATTCTATAAATTCTTTAAGTCCTGGACGAACTGGTTGTTGGGCAATAAAGTCAATCATAGCTGGATAATGTTGAACAGGAATTGCACCTAAAGTTTTGTCTATACCTTCTTTGAGGCTTATTTCTCGGCGAAAAATTGCGGGTAACAGTCGGGCTGCCGTTTTGGGGGCAAATTTTTCGAGCATACTGACAAAAGTATCTTTAGCGGTAATTGTGCCATCAAAATCACAGAAAACAACTCGTGAAGAATTCATTATTATTAAGAGAGTGATGAGATCAGCCTAGTTGACGATTGGCTCAATAATCAAGCAAAAATTATTCCCACTCAATTAAATTGGCAACATGGTATATGTAGCTCAACCCGATCGGCAAAAAGTGGCTTGAATTAGGAGCAAGAGAATCTGTGACCAGAAAACGCTATGATCGACTCATAACTTACTTATTGACGATTACGATTAATAACTAATATATATTATGGGAGAATCAAAACGCCGTAAATCAGCATTGGGAACAGAATATGGTCAAAAGTCTGACAGAATACTTCCCTGGCTGCCAATTACCAAAGCTCAAGCAGAAAAATTTATTAACATAACTAGTAAGGGAGCTTGGATTGGGATTGGTATCATGATTGCTGTTTGGGTGACCGTCAGATTTATTGGCCCAGCATTCGGTTTCTGGGAAGTTTATTAAAAAATTGTCTAGCGCAGAAAAATTTAAAACTAGGTATTTATAGAGCAGGTTAAGAGATGAGCGAACAAAATCCCTACGAACAACTTGGGGTCACAGAAAATTCTTCATTTGAAGAAATACAGGCTGCCAAAAAGAGACTTTATGAACAACATGGTCACGATCATACCGTACTAGAAGAAGTAGAAATCGCTTACGATTCAATCATTATGGATCGCTTGCGGTTGCGTCAAGAAGGTAAAATTAAAGTTCCCGAAAAAATTCGTTTTCCTGAACGTAATGCGGAAAAAACTTTAAAAGTTCCCCAGATCGTTAACGATAAATCTGCTGTTTGGTTACAAGATTTAGTAGATACACCTTCTCAAACAGATATTCTTTGGCCATCGGGTATTTTCTTAACCCTATCAGCGATCGCCGTATTTTCTTCCAATAGTGAAGCCTCGATTCTTCCGCTATTAATGGCTTTGGGCTTTATTGCTAATATTTACTTTCTCAATCGTAAAGAAGGACGCTCAGGTAGAGCATTTTTGATTAGCTTTGTGGCTTTGTTTGCTGGGATCGCGATCGGCACAGGTTTAGCCAACCTAGTCTTAAGTCAGGGAGGGATTACTGCTTTAGATCATAATCAGTTTGCTGCTACCGTAACTTTCTGTTTATTTTGGCTCGTAAGCTGCTTTTTACGTTAATCTGCTTGGTTTTGCTGTCAGTGTCTGGAAATAAAAAAAAGGAGGAAACTTATTCACTCCCTTTTTTTGTTGCAGCAAATTTTACTTAAAGCTCTAAATTAGAGTTAACCAATACTGGTCAAAATATCTGTAGCATGAGTGCTAGTGTTCACATTACTGTCCACGTGAGCAATTGTGCCATCAGCATCGATAATGTAGGTAACACGCTTAGCGTAGCCACCACCATCAACATCGTAAGCTTTGGTAATGGTACCGTCGCTATCGACTAATAGTTTGAACGGTAAACCATACTTCTCTTTGAATTTTTGATGAGAAGCCCGATCGTCTTGGCTCACTCCTAAAACTACCATTTCTTGCTCTTGATATTCAGCGAAATTATCACGGAAACTTTGGGCTTGTTTTGTACAACCTGGAGTGTCGTCTTTGGGATAAAAATATAGAACAACTGTCTTACCCTGGAAATCGGCTAGAGAAACACTGTTTCCTTCATCATCAACAGTGGTAAAAGCTGGAGCAGCAGAACCAACGGATAAAGCCATGCTTAATATCTCCTAATCTAAATCTATTTTCTTTTAAACTTTAGCGTAATTAGATTTGTGAGGGTTAAGAGTTGAGCTTAATAACCCAAGCTTTACCTCGATTTAATCAGAGCATTGTAAATAGATACTAGTACAATATTTTCACTGCCTATTTTAAGCAATATTTAACCTTAAAATACTTAAAATTTTTATGAATCATCAAGCGTCAAAGATAGAGGCTCGTTCAGGAGTTGAAAGAACTTTAGACAGTGCTTTTTATTGGTCAGCTAAACTTTTGGCTTTGGCGATCGCTGGTATTTTAGTTTGGATTACCATTCAAGTAGCGATCGCTGCCATGCCAGCAATCAAACAATTTGGCTTCGGATTTATCACTACTAGCAGTTGGAATCCTGTCAAAGAACAATATGGAGTTTGGCCAGCAATCTACGGTACTATCACTAGCTCTTTCATTGCCTTGGCGATTTCAGTGCCAATTGGTTTGGGAGTAGCAATTTTTCTGAGTGAAGATTATCTACCTCCTGCTGTTCAAAGAATCACTGTATTTTTGGTGGAATTATTAGCAGCCGTTCCTAGTGTAGTTTACGGTCTATGGGGTATCTTTGTCTTAATTCCCTTTCTCAAAGGTTTTACGCCTTTAAAGGGGCAGGGGATGTTGCCTGCTGCGTTGATTTTGTCAGTAATGATCTTACCTACGATTGCTGCTATTGGTCGTGATGCCATTACGAACGTCGAGCCTGGTATGAGGCAAGCTGCCTTGGGTTTAGGCGCTACTCGTTGGGAAACAATTATCCAAATAATTCTGCCTGCTGCATCTTCAGGTATTATTGGCGGAATCATGTTGGCTCTTGGTCGAGCATTAGGCGAAACTATGGCCGTCACCATGTTAATTGGTAATTCTAACCGAGTGGCTGCTTTCGATATATTTGCTCCTTCCAATACAGTTTCATCTCTACTGGCGAATCAGTTTGCCGAAGCCAGTGGATTACAAGTGGCAGCCTTGATGTATGCAGCTTTAATTCTGTTTTTCATTACTCTAGTAGTAAATATTTTGGCTCAGTTATTCGTAACTAGACTGCAAAGAATTTAGGTAAGGCAAAACTATCAAATCTAGATCCAATTAAAGAACATCATGACTTCACCTCAGCTCGAAAAATCAGATTACGGAGAAATCAGCCTTAAGCGCAATCCAACATCCCCCCGCACCCTGTTTGGTTTGGTAATGAGCGGTATTGCTGGTTTGTTTACCCTCGCTGCAATTGTTCCGCTATTTATTATTCTGAGTTATCTAATCACTAAAGGAATTAGTTCTTTATCCGCCTCTGTCTTTACTGAATTACCTCCTCCACCCTTAGTAGATGGTGGTGGTTTTGGTAATGCCATTTTAGGTACCGTATTAATGGTGGGCATTGGAGCTTTAATTAGCATTCCCTTGGGCATTATGGCAGCAATTTATCTTTCGGAATTCAACGGGGGTAAAGTTGCTGAGTGGATTAGGTTTGCGACTAATGTTTTGAGTGGAGTACCGTCGATTATTGTCGGGGTGTTCGCCTATGGTGTGATCGTCCTTACTTTTAAAAGCTATTCAGCCTGGGCTGGAGGTTTTGCTCTCTCCATCTTAATGTTGCCGATTATTGTGCGTACTACTGATGAATCTCTCAAGCTAGTACCTCAAGATGTACGTCAGGCTTCTGTGGGGATTGGCGCAAATCAATATCAAACAGTTTTACAGGTGGTGCTACCTGCTGCCTTGCCCGCGATTATTACAGGTATTACTCTAGCGATCGCCCGTGCTGCGGGGGAGACTGCGCCTTTACTGTTTACAGCTCTATTTACTCAATTTTGGCCCAATTGGGATGCTTTACTAGTAGAACCGACGGCTTCTTTGGCGGTGTTGGTTTATAATTTTGCGATCGTTCCCTTTAAGAATCAGCAGGAATTGGCTTGGGGTGCAGCTTTTATTTTAGTAATGCTGGTTTTATTTACTAGTATACTTTCTCGTTGGGCAACGGCGAAACGGACTTATTAACTCCTAATAAGCAAATTAATCTGCTTAGGCTGGCAAAGAGGAAAGGGGAAAGGGGAAAAGGTTAAAGGGTTCAGTTTTCTATTAGGCGAAGAAAGCGAGAATTTTAGGTAAAACTTTGGTACAGGCGATCGCTAATTTGGTAGCAGGTTCTACTCCATCCGAAATCACTGTTAGAAAGCCCACTGCTTTTTTAGCTTTCTTCTGCATAGTTTCATCTTGAGGATTTTGTCCTGCTTCGGCTAAAACCTCTAACTGTTCTAAGGTTTGCTTTTGATCCTCTTGAGACAATCGAGGATCGTTAATTGCTTCTTGAATTTGAATTAGTAAATCTTTAATTCCTGGTTCTTCTGGATTAGATGAGGATGGTAGCTGATTAATCGTATTCGCAACCGTACCACTAAGATCTCCTAAACTAAATGCACCTGCACCACTAGCGTTTATAGTTCCGCCTGAAATATTTTGGTTTCTGCTTTGATCGCTATTCATTTCGTTGTCTCCTTGATGATTGTAATTTTCAGCATAGAAACCTGGGCGTTTTAGTGCCGTATTGACCATACTTTCTAATGCTTGAATGCGATTATTCTTTTCTGCTACGAGTTTTTTAGAATCTTTTTCTGTTAAAGCTTTGATTTGATTATACATATCAAAATATTCAGCACTCAATTTAGATAAATCAGCGTCTGGTGGAGTTTTTAATTTCAGTAGTAAATTGTCTTCCCCCTTGACTTCCATTGAGGCTAATTGAAGTTTGGCATCGGGATTGTTTTCTGCTAACTGTTTCCAAGAAATAGCGATCGCTCTGGGGTCTACTCCTTGATTGTGATAGAGGTTTAGGGTATCAAAAATCGGCTTAATAAAATCGGCAAAGTCACCAACTTCAAATTTTTCTGACCGATTATCAGGCTTGCGACGTGGTTCGGGGTTTTCCTCAGTAGGCAGACGCATAAAGACATATTCACACTTGACATCATCTAGTTTGGTGTAAGTTGTAATGCCCCAATCTTCAATAAAAGCTCCTGTCAGAGTAGCTCCTGTAAAATCTGTTCGATCTAACTGCGTCTGTACCAGTTTGGCTCTAGATAAATCTGCATCCTGTAAATTAGCTTCACTTAGATTGGCATCAATAAAGCTAGCATCAGTTAGATCTGCTCCTTGGAAATTAATACCCTGGAGTTTTTGACCATCAAAATTCTTATCTTGTCCTTTGCCGATCAGCCATTGCCTGACTTGAGTGCTTTTCAGATAACTATTACCAGGACGAACGAGATCGAGCATTTTCGCTCCATACCAACGAATACTAGTAAGAGTAGCTCTTCTGAAATCTGTACTTTTTAGTTTTGCTCCTGTGAAATTAACACCAGTTAAGTCAGCACCACGAAAACTCGTCCCACCTGTAGCAGCAAAAGCAATGGCAAAAGACCGCACCCCAGTATCCCTGGCATCTCCTCTCATAGCACGCCAGCCAATGTACACTCCTACTGCTGCTACTGCTCCTGCTCCTGCTACTGCTGCTGTTACTCCTGTTACTCCTGTTCCTGTTCCTGTTGCTCTTGCTGCTGTTACTGCTACTGCTACTGCTACTGCTACTGCTGCTCCTGCTCCTGCTGCTCCTGCTGCTGCTACTTCTGCTACTGCTCCTGCTACTGCTGCTACTGCTATTGCTACTCCTACTGTTCCTACTGCTCCTGCTACTGCTATTGCTGCTCCTGTTGCTTCTGCTCCTGCTACTCTTGCTGCAAACGCTACTCCTGTTGCTGCTGTTCCTGCTACTCCTGCTGCAAACGCTACTGCTATTTGTAATACGCTTATTCCTTGGCGAATACTTAAAATCAGGAATATAACTAGTACTAGTAAACTAACAGAACCGATAATTCGATTTTCTGGGCTAGAGGAGTCAAAAATTAGTGAAGCGAAAACTCCAGTGAACATTGAGAAGAATCCTGATATGCTAGCCAACAGCCAGGAAAGAATAGTTAAAAGTGTTACCCAACGTTTTTGAAGACCACACTTGGCACCAGTAAAATTTGCACCTCTGAGATCAGCACCAGTGAAGTTAGTACTGCAAATATCCGCCTCACTAAAGTCTGCACCAGTAAGATCTTGTCCCTTAAAAGATTGTCCTCGAAGATTTAAACGTTGAAAATTTCTTTCCCCTGCTGCATATCTTTTCAGAACTTTACTAGCTTTCATTCCTTAGCTTTCTAGTTAGTTTTCCTTAGATTTACTGACTGAATATGAAGCATTGGCAAACAATTAATATTTTGTAACTCAGTTGAAGCTTGTCAGTTAATCATAAAATATTTGCTTTTATTTGACTTTTATTAACTATTTTTCTTAAGCTTTCATCAGAATCGAGATTGAAAACTAATATAAATCATCAATCTTGGGCATATATTACTACAGCTTCGACTAACATTCATTCTCGAAAAAAACGACTTAATTCGGCTGGCGTTCTTAAATCTACTTTTCGTTCCAGCATTTGTGATAATTCATCCTGTAAATCGATGATGGCTAAACCTGGAGTTTTTCCCTTAGCAAACTCTACTAATAAATCCACATCGCTTTGTGACGTAAAATCATCTGTTAGTACTGAGCCAAACAACGATAGTTTCTCGATATTGTGACCCTCACAAAAGTCTTTTAGCCTTTTAAAAGGTATTTGAATTGGCAGTACTAATAGCTCTCTCATCTCGTCTCATTTAATGTACTCTAGGAATTACTGAGCCAATTTTGAAGATCGCCAAGAGATTGAAAATCGAGTAAATCCTCGGTCAGAGAATCTAACTGGATTGGTTCTAAAGACTTAATGCGGTCAGCGATCGCCTCTGGGAGATTTCCTAGTTTACGATTAAGTTGACGCAAAGTAATAGCAAGCTTTTCTTCAATTCGCCCTTCAACTCTTCCTTCTTCTTTCCAAGATGTAGTAATCTGCATAATCTGTTCTTGTTCCCTTGTTTCCATTGTACTTAACTCAGATTGAAATAACTTCTCCTCATTAGAGTTAAGACGGAGATAATTATCGACAAAGCCTGAAATCAACTGCATCTTGGCAAGGTCTAGCTTGAGAGTAACCAAGAGACGAAAACATTGAGCTTTGACTGTTGGGCGATCTTGTGGGCTAATTCTCATCTTGCTCATCAAAGCTGCTGCTATAGGATTTTTCTGCTTGAGAAAGTCGCGCCAGTCAAGACGATTTAACTGTACTATGTCATAATCAAAATTCAAAACTTGTTTATTGGGAAAATCAATCGCAAAACTACTTTTATCCAATCTCTGAGGGCGATCATAGGAGAAGATAACAATGGGATAAATTGGGCGATCGTATTTCAAAAAAAGGCTACAAAAATAGCGGAACATTCGACGATTGAACTCAGGTGCATTAGAAGCTTGATTTTCTACGTGAATAAGAAAAGAATAATTTTGTTCTTGAAACTTAGCCAAAGCAACAATATCCATGATGTTCTTCTCACCTCGAACAAGATCAGTAAATAATTCTTTATCCACAAAGGTGATCGAATCAGTATCGAGATATTCGAGAATAGCAGGGAAAAATAACTCTATGAATTCGACAAAAAAGGTAGTAAGAAGCTCCTTAAAAAGTTGGTCATGGTTAATGTTAGTCATTAAGGCTAATTTATTTTTGACTATTACTAATGGATGTGAGGGAGTCTTCTTGATCTTCTTGCCAAAAGACAATCGTATCGTCTAGAGGTTTAAGAATAGTTTGAGGATAATAAAAAGCTAAGATTTTTTCAGCCGACCAACCTAGTTTGGCTAGATTATAAGAACCATACTGACTTAAACCTACGCCATGCCCAAATCCGCCACCGATAAAGCTGTAGCCTTTAAGTTGTTTACCTTGATTGTAAATTGGTTCTAGGTAGAAAAAGGTGCTGCGAGGTGGTTCTAGGGCGCTACGAATTTCGTTTTTATGTAGCTGTAGTTTACCCAGATCGGTTTGAATATTAAGTGCTAAAATTCTGCCAGAGCGCGATCGCTGTTGAATTTCCATTGACTTAATCGTCTTAAATTCTGCTAGAGGATGGCGTGTTTTCAGCAGATATTGACGTAAATCTTGGCTTAAATCAGCAATACTACGGGTTTTATGCCAGCGGAATACTCCTGTTCTACCTGTCTCGTTAAATCCCTTGGTTAGGCTAATAAAATGGCGAAAGGTTTGCTCATTATCTAGAGGATATTTGAGTAGATCCCAAAATGGCTTAGGGGCATCAATTACAGGCTGGAGATACGGACGTTCAGTGCCGTTCCAGGTATCCTCAAAACTGGCGGTAACACCCCCAGTGGTGGAAGAATAGAGCGCATCAATTAACTGATTATCATAGGTAAGAACTAATCCTGCGGTTTTAGCGATCGCGCGATCGCTTATTGGGTTGGTATCTTTTAAACCGTAATATACCTGGCAATGAACCGTAGCGCACAATTGATAGTCATCTACGGCAAAACGTCTGAGGTTCCGTAGAGCATAAGTACGCGCAATAATACTTTGAGCCGCCACCGCTTGAGCAGGAGCATTAGCGCCAATTTCGTGAGGAACAACTCCCCGTAGATAAGTTTCTAGAGGAACTTGGTTAACTAGGGTAAATTCGCCGTGAGCGTTTGGCTGAAGACGTAAACTACCTCCATAGAGCCTAGCTTCTTGGGGTTGCTCAGTGGTGTTAACCTTGACTAAGTTTTTGCCACTAGTAATTTTCACCTCATCCTGATTATATTTCTGTCCCTCAATTTCCAAGACAATATCAGGTTCTTGAGCCAGAATTTGCGTATCCAAATAAGGATCTTCATAACCATTGGCTTTTAAACTGTGTAATAGCCAACGACGAATCAAAGGAGTTTGATAAACATCGCGTTTAGCCCAGACTTGCCAGCGTCCTGGTTGTGCTATCTCAACTTCTATTCCCAGCTTTTGCCAAGATTTAGCACTATCTTCAGCAGTTTCAAACGTAGAGCGATCGCTTAAAATCAATTTTTCGGCTAGCTTAGGCTGAGATAAACGAGCAGAATCTACCTTCAACACCACGTTTTGAGTTTTAATAGTTGTCGCTTGAGATTGATCGGGAAAACTTACCTGTAGAGTGTCTCCTGGCGTACTTTGAATTGTAACTTTTTTAATTTCAGGATCTCCCTCAATCATTGGTGCAGCACCCAATCGTTGAAGAATACCGATTTCCAGTTCAATATCCTGAGCTTTTGTTTCAGCAGCGATCGCCGATTGCCAACTACCAAGACTACCTAATAAAAAGACACCTAGATAAATCGTTAGTTTAAACATTATTCCTCTTAGAGCTAAAAGCTAATAGCTAGAAGCTAATAGCTAAAAACGATATCACTATCAATTCATGTTTTGAATCAGCAACACCTTACTGTTCAATCTTCTTCAATAATTTCAATTAAGGTTTCCCCATCGATCATGCGCTTGGCAGCTTTTAATAAATCTTCTTCGACATAAGGTTTAACAAAGTAGCCGTTAGCTCCACGAGAAGCTGCTATTTTACGCATTTTTTGCGCTCCGCGAGAAGTTAGCATGGCGATGGGTAAAGCAGCTAGTTTCTCATCCTGTTGTAGTTGTGAGAGCAATTCTAAACCGTTCATTCGAGGCATTTCAATGTCGCAAAAGGCAATATCGCACTTCAAACCACTACGGAGTTTATCCCAAGCTTCTTGACCATCTCTAGCTTGTTCCACTCGATAACCAGCATTTCTAAAGGTCATGGATAATAATTCCCTTACAGTCACTGAGTCATCGATAATTAGCACCAGAGGAGCATCTTTAAAAATGGTGTCTGACTGATTAACTTTCTTAGCTTTATCGTTAACAGATTCCTCTTGATTGGCTCGATTAATCTCAATTAGATGTTTTGCCACATCCATCAAGTCTTTTTCAGTATAGGGTTTAGTCAGATAAGCCTTTGCTCCCAAATCATTGGCTATTTGACGATGTTTATCTGCACCACGAGAAGTCAGCATCGCCACAGGAACAGATCTTAGTTTGCTATCTTGATGAAGATTTGATAGTAATTCCAAACCATTCATACGAGGCATCTCAATATCACTAAAAATCATGTCGCACTGTAAACCACCACGGAGTTTATCCCAGGCTTCTTGACCATCTCTAGCTTGCTCTACTCGATAACCTAGCTTATTAAAACTCATTGACAGCAACTCACGAACTGTAATGGAGTCATCGACGACTAGTACCATCGGCTCTTGCTGAATGCTTTCGACTGGAGCCTGCTTAACATCTCCAGCACCAGCCAGAATATTAAAGCCAATTTCAATCGTTCTCTTACCTTGAGCAATTTCAATTAGCTCTAAAACGTCACCAATCGGCATAATCGAACCATCACCCAGAACTGTCGCCCCTGCAATACCTGGTGGTTTGGCAATTGGGCCATCGATTTGCTTAATTACAATTTCTTGCTCGGCTTTGACTTCATCTACCTCGATCGCCAGTAGATTGTCTAAACTACGTAAAATGACTACAGAAACCGTATCATCGTTATTTTGGTTGGCATTATAAATACCTGTACGACGGATCTGACGATTGTAGTTGAGCAAGTCCCGTAAAGGTCTTAGGGGCAATAGAGTATCTTGCCAAGCAATACAGCGCACTCCATTAGCGTTAGTTTGAATGTCACTGGGTAAATATTCTTTGGTGTCTTCCACTCCATCAATGGGGAAAGCGATCGAAGTATTATTGTCAACGCAGGTTAGAGCTTTGCAGATACTCAGTACCAGAGGTAGTCGAATCGTGAAGGTCGTGCCTTTGCCCACTTGCGATTCTGTACTGACCGAACCGCGAATTTTTTTCAGGTCGGTATTGACCACATCCATACCCACACCACGACCTGCAAAGTCATCTGCCTCATCCTTGGTGCTAAACCCTGGATGGAACAGCAGTTCATATACCTGTTGTTCGGATAAATGTTGTGCCGATGCCCAGCTAATCAGATTTTTCTCAACCGCTTTCTTTTTGACTATTTCTGGGTTAATTCCTGCTCCATCATCTCTTACAGTAATTACGGTCTGGTTTCCTTGAATAAATGCCCGAATATAAATATTTCCCGCTTCGGTCTTGCCATTTCTAAGTCTGACTTCTGGCTGCTCGATGCCATGAGAAATAGCATTATTAACCAGGTGAGTCATGGGATTATAAATATGCTCAACAATCATTTTGTCGATTAGCACATCTTTTCCTTCAACATGCAGGTTAGTTTGCTTTTTCTGCTTGCGAGAAATATCGCGAATTGCTCTAGGTAAGCGATCTGCGGTCTGTCCAAAAGCAACCATCCTGGAAGAGTTCATCCCATCCTGTAGCTGACTAGTTACCTGACGGAAGGTTTGAGCAACCTTATCGGTTTCATCAACGACAAACTGAATATCCGATGCTGCTTCTCGGACTCGGACAATCAATTCAATAATGTCTTGGGAGAGTAAGTGAAAACCGTTAAAACGATCTAATTCTAGAGCGTCTAGTCCTTGCTCTTGGGGTTTTTCCTCAACCCGTCTCGATCCTCCCGCAGCGATGGGGGAGTTAGCGCGAGATTGACGACTAGCCATCAAAGCACCTTCTAAAAGCGATCGCTCATACAGGTCATGCATTTTAGCTCCAGCATCCCCTAGGGACTGGACATGACCCAACAGGTTGTCGAGGAAGCGACGCAATCTTTCCTGGTCATCTTCTAGTCGATTCCGCTTAACTACAAGTTCTCCAATTAGATTATTGAGATCATCTAGTTTACGTACGGAAACCCTCATGGTCTGGTCAAAAGCTGGCGATGGAGAGACATCTGGTGGCTCGACATTGGCTACCCTGGGTTGGGGTTGAGCTTTGGGAGTACGCGGGGGTGCAATTGCTGGGAGTTCAGCCTGGGGTTCACTATCTAATAAAGAATCTAGATCGATTGAATCTGTAGGATTTAAAGAGCTGGCTAATGAGTCTAGACTACCGACAGGCTCTTCGATTATGAGAGCGTCTAGGGATTCGCTATTCGACTCTAAAGATAATAAATCATCAAAATCATGACCCAGGCTATCTAATTCATCTACAGGCTCGTCGATTATGAGAGCGTCTAGGGACTCGCTATTCGACTCTAAAGATAATTCATCAAAATCATGACCCAGGCTATCTAATCCGCCATCTGCTAAAGCATCTAATGAATCTAGATCTGTTTGTGCTTCTAGTTCTAAGCTATTAATTGCCAAATCTGATAAATCTGAATCAGACTCAATTAAATTTGGTTCATCGTCGGCTAAATTCATCTCGACGAAAGATTCTTCTGATAGGTTTAACTTTTCTGAGTTATCTAAGAGATTAATCTCTAGATTATCTAGCGTCAATTCATCATCATTTAAACTAACAAAAGGCTCATCTATATCCTCTATCGTCATTGCTGATATAAATTCAGCTTCTGGTTCTAGAGAGATCTCGGCTAGGTTAGCTAACTCTTCATCTGGCTCAACCAACAGATCATTGTCGCTATCTAACCAATTCGATGCTACTTCTTCCTCAACTGAGGAATTTATTTGATTGACTTGATCGCTCTCTAAATCGTCTAATTCATCAGCAGCATCTAAATCTGGCTCAGATTCTAATTCAGTTGAATTTAGATTACGAAAATCCCAATCATCTAAATCTAAAGGAGCGCTATTCTTTCGTTTGGGCTTAATATAACTACTATCTAAATCAAGTTTTTCTAAAGCTTCCGCATCGTTTTTAGCTGCGGTTTCAGCGGAGATAAATTCAGTTACAATCTCAGCATCTTCATCATGAATTGTTTTCCATAAATCTATTGAATTTTCTGCTGACTGTTGGCTAGCACCAGAATTTGACAATGATTCATCTAGATTGTCATTCCCATCGATAGGCTTATTGTGACTGTTCATACTTAGTTAGCAGTTTTAACTGAAATATTGCTGAATTGCTTAACTTGGCTAGCAAGAGGACTCTATATTGTCTTCACAAGTAGTTAAAAGTCCACTCTAAATGCTCAAGTTAGAGTTTTGTAATTTTTAAAATAGAGGTTAGAGAAAAGTTATTTAGTAAGACATGGTTTAGTTAAGTATTTTAATCTGAATTATATAAGTGGCTATACATTATCTAGTTTGCCCAAAAATCACGGATCAAATTTAAGTTTGGCGATTAAAAATAGAGTTTCCTCAAATAATCTGTTATGCTCTGTTTCTCCAAGCTTCAATCAGTACCATTTTAATAGTTATTACTAAACGCCACTTATTTAGCCTGTATGAATGAGTCTACTGCAACCTTATTAATTTCTTGTCCCGATAGCCCTGGATTAGTCGCCAAAATTGCCAACTTTATTTATGCTAATGGGGGGAATATTATTCATGCCGATCAGCACACCGATTGCGCTACAAGTTTATTCCTGATTCGCATTGAATGGCAACTTAACGGCTTTAATTTGCCCCGCGAAGCGATCGCCACCGCTTTTTCAGCGATCGCCAAACCCCTCAAAGCTACTTGGCAGCTACACTTTTCTGATACTAAACCAAAGATTGCGATTTGGGTAACCAAACAAGATCATTGTCTCTGGGATTTGCTTTGGCGACATCAAGCTCAGGAATTGCCTGGTCATATAGCTTTGATTATCAGTAATCATCCTCATTTAGAAGCGATCGCTAAACAGTTTCAGCTCGACTTTTATCATCTACCCATAACTAAAGAGAACAAAGCAGAGCAAGAAGCTAAACAGCTTGAACTTTTACAACAATATCAAATAGATTTAGTAGTTTTGGCTAAATATATGCAAATTCTTAGCCCAGATTTAATTAATAATTTTCCGCAGATTATTAATATTCATCATTCATTTTTACCTGCTTTTCCTGGAGCAAAACCTTATCATCGCGCCCACGCTAGAGGGGTTAAAATTATTGGAGCGACGGCTCATTATGTTACCCAAGATCTTGATGAAGGCCCAATTATTGAACAGGAAGTGGTGCGAGTCAACCATCGGGATACCGTCCAAGATTTAATTCGCAGGGGTAAAGATTTAGAAAGACTAGTGCTGTCTCGCGCCGTTAGACTCCACCTCCAAAACCGCGTCCTTGTTTACGACAACAAAACTGTTGTTTTTAGCTAATTTAAGCAAATTAATCACAATTTAAATAATTATTAAGATGACCTCTAGCAAAAGCTCGACAAGACGCTCTATTCAACCGCGCAAACAATTTGGACAGCACTGGTTGCGGGATCGAGAGATCCTAGATCGAATTATTATTGCTGCGGAATTAAGCCAAAGCGATCGCGTTCTCGAAATTGGGCCAGGAACAGGTAATTTAACTAGCCGATTACTATCAATAGTTTCTGCTTTAGTTTCCGTAGAAATTGATCGCGATTTATGCAAAAAATTGGTATATAAATATGGTGAACAAGCCAACTTTCTCTTGATCCAAAATGACTTTTTGAAATCAGATCTCTCACCCTTCCTCGAAAATTTCCCCAAGTTTCAAAACCCAAATAAAGTAGTTGCTAATATCCCCTACAACATTACAGGGCCAATTATTGCTAAGTTACTGGGAAAAATTGCCACTCCCGCACCTCAACAGTATGAATCCATTGTTTTATTAGTACAAAAAGAAGTGGGCGATCGCTTAGTAGCTATTCCAGGAACTAAAGCTTACGGTGCATTGTCAATTCGGGTACAGTATTTAGCCAGTTGCGAACTGATTTGTGATGTTCCTGCTAGATCATTTTATCCTCAACCAAAAGTAGATTCAGTTGTGGTGAGATTACGTCCCAGAACCCTCGAACATCCTGCCAAGAATCCACGGCAATTAGAAACATTAATTAAGCTAGGTTTTGCCAGCCGTCGTAAGATGTTACGCAACAATTTGCAAGGTTCAATTAAGATTGCAGAGCTAACTTCTATCTTAGAAGAGCTTAATTTTAATCCTCAATGCCGCGCCGAAGATTTAAGCTTAGAAGAATGGATTTTATTAAGTGACAAGATTAATCTAGCAAAATGAATAATAAATATAAATATTCAGCTAAATATTTAATATCTTCCTAATCTAAAGCAACTAACGATGTCCAACTATGAGCGCATTTACACCACCGTTCGCCAAATACCTGCTGGAAAAGTAGCTACCTACGGACAAATTGCCGACTTGGCTGGATTATATGGCAAAGCGCGGTTAGTAGGATATGCTCTGTTTCGAGTTCAAATAGAGGATAATATCCCCTGGCATCGAGTTATTAATGCTCAAGGAGAAATATCCTATTCTCTTCAACGTCAGGGTGGCGATTATTTACAAAAAGTTTTGTTGGAAGAGGAAGGAATTGAGTTTAAAAGTAACGGCAAAATTGACCTGAACAAACATCGTTGGCAACCAAATTTTAATTCTGCTAGCAGGTAAATTAATTTAAGTTATGAAGATCTGATACTATTTCTTCTTGAAATTGCACTTGATATTTTAAGTTTAAATCTCGCGCAAAGACGCAAAGACGCAAAGTGGAACTAAAATGAAAAAATAGCGATCGCCAAAACCATAACATCAAAATCATCATTTTGCTCAGAGCAATTAACTGTAAAATAGATTTGTTTAGAGATTGCTGCTAATTAATAATGATCGATAGGATAGATAATCATTTTAAGTAGCTAAATCTTAATTTTTGCCGACATTTCTGCCGACACATTAAATATAATGACGCTACAAACAATCAAGCAATCAGACACTTCAGAAGCACTTTTAGGCAAATCTTTGTCAGAATTAACCACCTGGGTACAAGATCGAGGACAACCAGCCTACAGAGGCAAGCAACTACATCAATGGTTATACCAAAAAGGAGCGCGATCGCTGGGCGATATTTCCGTCTTGCCGAAGCCATGGCGCGAAGAGATGGCAGATTATCCCCTTGGACGCTCGACAATTCATTATCGTAGTGTTGCACCAGATCAGACTCGTAAGTATTTATTACGTCTGGCGGATGGCTTGATTATTGAGGCGGTTGGTATTCCCACCGCTAAACGCCTAACGGTGTGCGTTTCCTCCCAGGTTGGTTGTCCGATGGACTGTGACTTTTGCGCTACGGGAAAAGGGGGTTTTACTCGTAATCTCAAGGCTCACGAAATTGTCGATCAGGTGTTGACGGTACAGTCAGATTTTGAACAAAGAGTCAGCAACGTTGTCTTTATGGGTATGGGAGAACCAATGGCAAACCTTGATGAGGTGGTGTTGGCGGTGAAGTCTCTCAATCAAGATGTGGGAATTGGCGCGCGATCGCTTACAGTATCGACAGTAGGTATTCCTGGTAAAATTCAACAGCTAGCACAGCACAGACTACAAATTGTCTTAGCAGTTAGTCTTCATGCTTCTAATCAGGCTTTGCGCGAACAATTGATTCCCAGTGCTAAAAAATATACTTTAGATCATCTTTTAGATGAGTGTCGAGACTATATCCAGGTAACTGGCAGAAGAGTTACTTTTGAATATGTCTTGCTAGCAGGAGTTAACGATTTACCTGAAAATGCACAGGAATTGACTCAGCGCCTAAAAGGTTTTCAAACTCACGTCAACCTTATTCCCTATAATCCTATCTCTGAAGTTGACTATCAAAGACCCAGAAATCACCGCATCCGAGAGTTCTCAACTATTCTCGAACAGGCTAATATTGCCGTCAGCGTACGCTATTCTCGTGGCTTGGAAGCAGATGCAGCCTGCGGACAACTGAGAGCATCAAAAGTATAGGCTGAAAAGGAGTCTAATGGCATTTTTGGCACAAACCAAAAAATTCTAGGGTGTGATAGTAAACTTTAAAAGTGTGGGATGTTTCCAACTGCTTTTCTAAGTTATGTACGGGACATTCATCGATCGCAATCGACACGCCACAGTTAACACAGGTGAGATGATGGCGATCGCTCTTAATTAAGCTATATTCAGACTCTCCATTGGCTAGAGTACGTACCTGCACTTCTCCCTGTAGTTTTAAAGCCTCAAGAGAACGATAAACCGTAGCTAAACCCATATCCTGTTGACGATTACGGAGTTCAATATATAAATCTTGCGCCGAAATAGAACATTTGAGACTCTGGAGTAAAGTTAGAATACGCTTTTGCGAACGAGTACGTTGCATTTTCATACATTTGTGATGGAAAATCAAACCTAAGTCTATCTTACGTTGCTAGATTAATTGATTTTAACTTTTATCTATCTCTGTTTGTTTCGGCTAAAGCTATAAAATCAAAAAGGCTCTCAGCTTTAAGTAAAGCAATCACTGACAATAATTCTATGGCTACTAAATATCACGCTCGTATATATGTTACCTTGCGCTCTTCGGTATTAGACCCCGCAGGTACAGCAGTTGAATCGGGACTTAAGCAAATGGGGTACACCGAGGTAGAATCCGTCAGGATTGGTAAGTATATTGAAATGCAGTTGAGCGCCAATGATGAAGAAGAGGCAAAACAGCATCTAGATGAAATGTGCGATCGCCTGTTGGCAAATACGGTAATTGAAAATTATCGCTTTGAACTTACAGAAATGGCTACAGCATAAAATTTAAATAAAAATTTGAATTTTTAATAATTTACTACCAAAGGATCAAGTTATGAAATTTGGCGTTATCGTCTTTCCTGGGTCAAATTGCGATCGCGACGTTTTAACCGTAACTCAAGGATTATTAGCTGCCCCCACCCGTATGGTATGGCATCAGGAAACAGATCTTGCTGATTTAGATGTCATAGTTATTCCAGGGGGATTTAGCTATGGTGATTATCTTCGTTGTGGAGCGATCGCGCAATTTTCTCCTGTGATGAATAGCATTATCGAACATGCTCAAGCAGGTAAATATGTTTTGGGGATCTGCAACGGTTTTCAGGTACTTACAGAAGTAGGATTACTTCCTGGAGCCTTAATTCGTAATCGAGGTCTACATTTTATTTGCGATCGCGCTCCTATCAAGGTAGAACGCAATGATTTACTTTGGACAGAAAACTATCAACCACAACAGATACTTACTCTTCCTGTAGCTCATGGAGAAGGTTGTTATTATGCTGATGATGATACTTTAAAAGCGATCGAAGATAACCATCAGGTGTTGTTTCGCTACTGTAGTCCATCAGGAGAAACCAGTGCTGAGCATAATTTAAATGGCTCAATGAATAATATTGCGGGAATTATTAATCCCCAGGGTAACGTATTAGGGATGATGCCTCACCCCGAAAGAGCTGCTGATAAAGCGATTGGTGGTATTGATGGTCTGGCTTTATTTAAAGGGTTACTTAACACAATGGCGATCGCCTGATGATTACTAGTTACTGATTACTGATTACTGATTACTGATTATTTGCGACGCGAAGCTAGTGCTAAAGCATACCGCTTCGCATATCCTTTAGGGCGAAGCTTATCCTTTAAGACTGATTACTGAATCGCTAGTTGCTAGTTGCCAATTTAAATTTCAGTGCCATTACAACTTCTAAAATTCTAAGCTGAATTACACCATGAATATTGAACAGTTGAACGCCGATTACGGTATTGTAGACAAGGTAAAGTTTGTTGAGGGTCAAGGCAATTTTCCCTTGATTAAAATCAGTAATGAATATGCTGAAGCTACGATTTCTGTATATGCAGGACAAGTATTATCTTTTAAGCCAGTCGATCAAACTGAAGACATGATGTTTTTGAGTAGCCAAGCCTATTATCATACAGGTAAAGCGATGAAAGGTGGTACACCCATCTGTTGGCCTTGGTTTGGCCCCGATCCTGAAGGTAAAGGGCGTGCTAGTCATGGTTTTGTCCGCGATCGCCTTTGGCAAGTGCGGGATGTGGTCAGTACTCAAAATGGTGCAACTCAGGTAACTATGGGGCTGGTAGATACTCCAGAAACTAGGGCAATCTGGGATTATAGTTTTGATTTGTCCATTGTGATTACCGTGGGTCATACTTTGACCATCAACTTAGTTACTCGCAACACGGGATCGGCATCTTTTGCCATTACTCAGGCTTTACATACGTATTTTCAAATTGGTGATATCAATCAAGTCAGGGTGTTGGGTTTAGCAGATAAAGCCTATATAGATAAGGTCGATCGCGGTGAACAAAAAACTCAGTCTGGGGCAATTACTTTCTCTGGAGAGTGCGATCGCATTTATTTAGATGTCCCCGCCCAATTAACTATCGAAGATCGCGCCTTAAATCGGCAAATTACGGTAACTGCCACTAATAGTCAGACGGCAATTGTTTGGAATCCTGGGGCAGATATTTCGGCGAAAATGGCTGATTTGGGCGATCGCGACTATGAACATTTCGTCTGTGTCGAAACCGCCAACGCTGCTAACGAAATAATTGAAATAGCTGCGGGGGATGATTATAATCTGACTGCTAATTACAGTTTCTGATAAACGCCTACTGTGAATTAAAAATCATAGTGATTTATTTTTAGCTATAAGCTATAAACCATAAGCTTTTTAGATTGTTTCTCTAGTATTTTAATGTAAGATTATTGCAACTTTTAACAATTCAATTATTTTAGCTTGTTATTTTGATTTGTTTTTGTTGAAGTATGTATAATTTATTGATGTATTTTGTAGTACTAAATGCATCAATCAAGGTATTACAAACCTAGTTACATCAAAGCAATTATTTGAGGAATAAAATATGGCAACTGGAGGAGCTAATGATTTAATTGCTGATGTCTCTTTTGGTTCGAGTAGTACGACAAATAATGCGCGCACAGCAAACTCTGTCGATCTCTTGGGTGAAGTACCAGAAGGTGATTTCACTATTGCTGCTGGTGAAAGTGTCGGGGTTTTTGTCGGCTCGTAGTAGCTTAAAAGAAACTATAGTCTACAAAGAAATATATTCCATCTTCTTGTAGAGAATTTCCTTTAGTTTCAAGATCGACTAGAGGAATTCCCCAATCTAAACGGGCATTAAAATTATCTCCCAGCGCCAAATTTAAGCCCAATCCTAACGCAGCTAAAGTTGTATTAGCAATTTCCAGATCATCAGTATTCCAAACTGTGCCAACGTCAAAGAAGGGGGTAACCTGTAGCAAACCGTCAAATTTTTGCAAGCGTAAAATAGGGATGCGTAATTCTGCCGAGGCAAATAAACCATTGTCACCCAAGCTTAAATCTTGGCGATAACCCCTGATGCTATTGGCACCACCAATTCTAAATTGCTCTAAAGGAACTAAACTTCCCTCTGCAACTTGGATATCCCCTCTCAACAGGAGTAAAAAATCTTCATCAAAACGTCTTGTCCACTGGCTTTGACCACGCCAAGAAACAAAAGTACTATCAGGTTCACCATCATCATTAATGGTTGAGTTGAAAGCATCTACCCCTAGACTAAACTGAGAACGCAAAGCTAAAACCTCTTGGTCGTTACGCTTAACAAATTCCTGAACTAGTCTGACAGCGTTAATTTTAGTTTCTCCCTCATCGTTGGCACCGCGAGAGAGAAAGAACCCGTCGTTCATCAAAAAAGTCTCACTTTCACTACGGGTAAGACTAATACCGATCGCCAATTCTTGAGTTGGCTTGAGCAGAATAGGCTGGCGGAAACTTAACTCATAGTAGCGAGATTTAGATTCAAGATCGATCGCCGAGAAGGGATCTTCAATGACATGATTGGAGTTCATGCCAACAGCAGCCTTAAGCGTGCCATTTTTGGCGTTAACAGGGAAGCCATAAGCCAGATCGAAAGCATTACTCCCTTTAGTATTGGCATATTCCAAGTTAAAGCGATCGCCAAATCCTAAAAGATTACCATGGTTAATGCCGATAGATCTTTGGTTCGTTCCCACACTAGGAGATCTACTATTGTTTAAGTCGAGCGCCAGATTAAAGACATCTGCCTCTTCAATTGTAATGTCAAGTACACTAGTGCCTGGACGAATACCTGCTGATAATTCAGCCGATATATTAGCAATCAAAGGATCGAGACGTAATAATTGTAGTGCCGAAAGTAGTGAATCGACGTTTATGGGTGCTGCTGCTGCGGTTTTTAAGCGATCGGTAATATAGTCTTTAGATAAGTCTTTTGTGCCTAAAACGTTAATTTCTGCCAACTTCCCTTCTAAGACAGCAATTTGCACTGTACCGTCATTTAATTCCTGTGGAGGAAGATAAGCTCCTGAATTAACGTAGCCTCGATCAGTATACAGCTTGGTAATAGAGCTTCTGGCTTGAAATAGCTCGGCTAAACTTAGAGGACGATTAAGATAAGATTTGAGCGCCTGATTTAATTCTGGTTGAGTAAAAATAGTGCTGCCTACAACCTCAAAGTTTTTTACCACAATACTTTGAGGAACTTGGTTATCTGAAATATTGACAGTTTGTGACCCAGACTTAGTTGAAACCTGTGCCGCTAGTGGCTGTAGTCCGAATAAGCTCAAAGCGATCGCTAAAAAAAAAGCTAAAACAGATGAATTAACCCTGGCAAAGTAATTTAAACAATAAATTAAGCTTAACTTTCTCGCCAAATTATCTGATGTCAGCATATTATTCACTAGCTTTGCAAGATGCGCCTCTATAAAGTTCCCCAAACTAGTCAACAAGTAACAAGATCACAGCGCTTGCTCAATTATTGTGCTAATGGTAAAGGGCTATTAGCTCTCAGCTATTAGCTCTCAGCTATTAGCTATTAGCTCTAAAATCAAATATAAATAATGATTTCAAATAAAGTGATTCCCCAAGTCCCTAAATCCCCAAGTCTCTAAGTCTCCAAGTCCCCAAATTAAAGTATTTAACTTCGATATAAATTTACTGCTTTTGATAACGCATCCCTGGTAGCTGACAGACTAAATCCAGCATTTCCAATTCAGATAATGCTGCTAAAATCTTGTTGATCTCTAATCCTGTTTGTTCGGCGATCGCATCAACCGCCACAGATTCGTGATTGATTAGCTCATAAATACGGGCTAATTCCGAGTTTAGTTCTGGTTTGGGCTTGGTGGTAATTGGCAGGCGATCGAGACAAGGCATAGTGCCTAGCATTTCTAATAAGTGTTCAATGCCCAAAATAACGTGCGCTCCAGAATTAAGCAGTGCTAGACAGCCTAAAGAACGAGAATTATCCAGAGAACCTGGTAAGACATAAACATCGCGACCGAAATCATTAGCATAACGAGCGGTAATTAAAGCTCCTGAACGCTGAGGTGCTTCAATAATTAACACCGCACGGCACAAGCCAGCGATAATGCGATTACGAGCAGGAAAATGACCCCGATCTGGTTGAGTCTGAGCAGGATATTCACTAACGATCAAACCGCGATCGCTCAATTGGCGATGAAGCTCACGATTGCTAAAAGGATAGACCAAATCGACTCCTGTACCTAACACCGCAATGGTTCTGCCTTTAGCTTCCAAACAGGTCTGATGAGCGATCGCATCAATTCCTGCTGCCATTCCTGAAACAATGCCAAAGCCATGACTAACCAAAGCTTGAGTAATTTTTTTAGTCCAGCGTTTACCGTATTCCGAGGGATTACGGGTGCCAACAATGCCAATCATCGGCTTACTCCCCAGATTTTCTTCAGGCTCAACCTGTCCTCGATAGTAAAGCAAGGGTGGGGGACTAGGAGTTTCGGCTAAAAGACGCGGATATAGCTCGTCGTCTGGGGTCCAAAACTGAGGATTTTGCTGGAGATGTTGAGCAAATAGTTCAGCAGGAAAATTTTGGGGTCTACTCTGTATTGCCACAGCAGCTTTGCCATTAATGCCATCAATTTCAGCAAAGGCGATCGCTGGAGCATTCCAGGCTATTTGCAACGAACCAAAATGCTGATAAATTTTTTTCAGGGAAACCGCCCCAATCCCTTTAAGTTGCGACCAGGCTAACCAATAAGCTCGTTCTTGTTGCATAAAGTTGCCTAAAATTTTAGTTTGCTAATGATCGCAGTTGAATCACAGGCAATTATTAATTCGGCTTGATTGATTGTCAATTGCTTAAATAAGTAAATAAATTTAACACTTCGTTTAATTTCTCAGTATATTTACGTAAATTACTGACGATAAGAGGTATGCTCAAAATACTAGATACCTTCAGTGCCATGCTTGTCAATCTTCACGAAGTCAGTAGTCTCATTCCCCATGTCAGAGCATTTTGAATTAACTAACGAAGCACGAAAAAAGTTTACACCACAGCACAATCAAGAGTTGGCTGGGGCTAACTCAAGTGAAAGTTTATCTAATGATTTGACAGACAATGATGAATTACCTCCAGGCTGGACAGAATTAGAGCAAATGTTGCAGGAATTAGCCACAGAGATATTAGCAGAATTTTACCAAGAAGTCCCTTCTGCTCAAGAATTTCAGCAACAACTAGCAAGTATGACGGAAAAACTAGTTCAAGCAATACCAGATATGTCTCAACCAGCGATCCCGCAGGATAGGCGGAGCCTAATCGCTATTTCGCAACAAGTAATTACTGAAACTACTCCAGGAACTATCTTACAAGATTTTCAAACCCTCTTAGATTTTATTGGTCAAGAGGGAATTGCCGTTGGCGGTAAGCGTAATTTAATTCCCCTCAAGTCTTTAGCTCAAATCAATCAACAGCTAGCCGAACCAATTAAAACCAATCTACAGCGTCCCCAACAAAAGTCTTATCCGACAATTAACGGCTTATATCTACTGTTAAGAGCTACAGGGATGGGTAAAGTAGTTCAACAGGGCAAAACATCCAAGCTGATGTTAGATCCGATGATGCTCGATAATTGGCAACAGATGAATCTGACCGAACGTTATTTGAATTTATTAGAAGCCTGGTTAGTAGTCGCCAATGAGGAGATGCTGGGAGAAAGGGGATATATGACCGAGGGGACAAGATGTCTACAGTATTGGTCGAAAATGCCCGCTAAAGGGGAAAAGTTTCCAGATTATCAAACCCAGCAAAACCTTAAATATTACCCAGGGTTTCATAATATTGCTCTGATGAAGCTTTTTGGCTTAATTGAGGCTAGCTATGGTAAACCAGAAGCGGGTAGGGGTTGGCGAGTTAAGAGTGTCAAGCAAACAGCTTGGGGCAAGGGGTTGCTTCAGGTTGCATTTGACGGTTGGACTTTTCCCGAAATGATTTGGGACGATGATGAGCAAACAGCAAATATTCAGTTTGGTCAGCTCCAGCCAGCTTTGCAGCCCTATTTTCCTCAATGGCAGAAAATTATCGAACTGCCTAAAATTGAGTCTAGTCAGGGAGTTTATATTTTTAAGGTTAGCTGGCAGCAGATTTGGCGACGGATTGCTATTTCTAGTGATATGACTCTCTGGGATTTAAGCCAATTGATTTTGCTGTCATATGATTTTGACTGCGATCATCTAGATATGTTTAGCTATAAAAATCAGCTAGGACGCACTGTGCAGGTAGTTCATCCCTATATGAATGAATCACCCTCTACGGAGGAGGTGAAAATAGCTGATTTACCTTTGACAGTGGGTTCAGTTATGGAATATCTGTTTGATTTTGGCGATAATTGGGAGTTTCAGCTACAGCTTGAAGAAATTAAATCAGATCGGCGTTCTGGCTATGGTGAGATTATCGCTAGTGAAGGAAAAGCCCCCGAACAATATCCTGACTGGGAAGAGTATTAATTAGGGGCGTCAATCAAAACATAAATTTGATTACGATTGATATCTAGATCTGTTGCGCTGCAATTTTACCCAGCTAGGATAAAAACTGTACTCATTTAAATTAGAACTTAAAACTACTGTGGAATCTAATCAGAATAAACCTTTAGAACATCAAAACGTTCCCATCGCCCATCAAGGGTTACATAGTTTTTTGTATAGTTCTGATCGTGAACACAGCGTAGAAGATGCTGCTGGCGTAATTAATTCTGATGGAACAGAGATAGTTGAGATCTTAGTTTGGGAGCAACAAACAGAAAATAGTAAAGTTGCTGGAGTTTATGCTGTTCTGGACAGCGATCGCCTTTATCAATATATTGGTTATTCTAGAGATATTTTGCGATCGCTAAAAGGACATATTACCCAAAACGGTACTCAAGTCTGTAGCTATATCCGCGTCAAAACCTTTAAGTTTCCCAAACGTCAGGAGATGGAAGCGTTAAAAACAGCCTGGCTCTGTGAATTAAACTATCTCCCTGTTGGTAATCAGGAGGGTAATACCTGGGCGAGTACGATTGGTGAGGCTGCTAAAGCAACTATGACAGAAGCTGAAAGAAACGCCTATGAAGAGAAAAAGCTCAAGCTACGTAAAGCAATGGCAGATACAACTCTGATGGATGAATTAGCAGCGCCAACTAACCAAAGTGAAACAGAAATACAACGTCGGCAAAAACTAGAAGCAGCGGTTGAGAATGATGACTGGAGTTCAGTTATAGAAGCTCAGTAATAGAAAGTAGGAAGTAGGAAATAGGAAATAGGAAATAGGAAATAGGAAATAGGAAGTCCTAATGTTTTGACGTAGGGCTAGATCAAAATCAGGAGATTAGCTCATCCTTGGCTAACTCTTGTAAACCCACGAAGCCGACAAAAAAAGTATAAATGCCATAGAGTAATGGATTCTTGTTGTGAGAACGTGCTTTCAAGCCAGCAATTATTCCTTCAACGCCATGAGCAACTAGAGCAATGCTTCCCAGCCAAAACAGAGAAGTTAAGTTAGGGGGTAATGATTTTCCTTGTAAATGTAGGGCTAAATTCCAACCTGATAATCCTAAAGCACTGGTCATGGCGAGGATAGAGGCAATTTTAATTAATTTTGCTACAGTTGGATTCATTATTATTGCTTATTTATTCTGCGACTTTAGTTTCTATAATTAAACAGTATTTACATACAATTAAGATAAGCTGCTAATAACTTAAAAACTACTATTAACAAATGCGCGATCGCTATAGGGTAAATAGTAAACCAGCTATCATCAGACAAGTATCTACTTTAATTGCCATTATTGCTGCTTTTGGCATGAATATTTGGGCCAACATTAATCCACCCAACGGGTTAACTATTGGCGAAATCTCACAAAATATATTCAAAAATGTGCTAATTACCCCCGCTAGCTATGCTTTTGCTATTTGGGGGTTAATTTATCTGGGTTTAATCTCTTTTGCGATCTTTCAGGCATTACCAGCTCAAAAAAACGATGGTTTATTAGTTAAAATTGGCTATAAGTTAGCGATCGCCTCCCTCGCTCAAATAATTTGGGTTTTCTGCTTCTTATACCGACAATATGGCGCTTCTATGATTGCCATGCTGTGTATTTTGTTCCCCCTAATTGGCGCTTACTGGGGGTTACCTTTTAAGACGCGCATTTCCCGCTGGCAACAATGGTTCATTAAACTGCCCATCAGCATCTATTTAGCCTGGATTAGCGTGGCAACAATACTTAATGGGGCAATCGTACTCGAATCTTGGCAGTGGGATGGTTGGGGCATTAGCCCAGAAGTATGGACGGTAATTATGCTGTTAATCGCTGGCTTGATCACTCACTTTGTGGTTCTCCCTCGCCTCGATTTTGCCTATGCGGGAGTGTTTATTTGGGCAGCAATTGCGATCGCCATTCAAAATTCTAAGATTATGCTGATTTCGGGTACAGCGATCGGTTTAAGTATTTCGCTGATCGTATTACTTTTATCTTTTAGCTTTTATGGTCAAGATCATCAAACAAATTAAAACCGCGAAGCGGTTAGCTATAAGCTATAAGCCGTAAGCTATAAGCTATAAGCTTACATAGTAGGAGATTTAACCCCCACTATGTCTTATATCAAGTCCGCTTGATTACTTGTTATAAAATCTTTGCCCCAAACTAAGCGGGATAAACGCCTTTGCGTCTTTGCCCCAAACTAAGCGGGATAAACGTCTTTGCGCGAGTTTTCAATTGAGTAGACACATTAATATTTAGTTATTGATTCTAATTTTTCCTCGGCATAATATTTGCTCAGATTCAATCGTCAATTCTTGTAGCGCTATATCTGTTCCTAAATCAATTTCTAATTCACGTTTTAGGCTATCACTAGATAAATTACTCGTAATCTTTAACGATGACAAACAAAGAGTATGAGCATTAGCTAAATTTACGCCTGTCGATAAAGCTATTGTTTTAATCTCCCCTAAAGCATCTTGATAGATACCTGCAAAGTTCAATTGATTGTTGGCGATCGCTATAGTTTGCCATTCAACCTTCAGCTTAATTAATTCTGGAGAATAATTTTTTTGGCTAGTTAAAATCATCTGCCATAAATCTGATAAACCACTCTGCAATAAAGCAGAATCTAAAGAAGCTTGTAAATCAGCAGCACCTAACTTCAATTGAATCTCCACAAAAACTGCTTCTAGGAGTTTCAAAGGTTGGCGCTTAATCACTTCTGGCAAATTGACGGCAATATTTGTACCGTTAAGCTGCACCTGACTTAAATGTAATCCTTGATAAACGGCGCGATCGCAACTCAGCAATACCTGGGGAATATATCCCTGAAGAATTTGCTTACTTTTACCCAAAATCTTGACTTGTAAAGCTTCAACTGCCTCAACTTGCGATCGCAAATATAGTTTTACCGCGCCAGACAATAATTTTGCAATCACCTATCACCTATTAATTAACTCTTCGTTTTCGCCGTCGATGCTAACACTTCTTTGGCTGTAATCCCATCTCCCTGAAAGCCAAAGTACCACAGTGAGGCTGCTGCTTCTGCTCTAGTTACAGGTTTTTTGGGTTGGAAAAGAGTGGTATAGCCAAATATACGTCTAACGTTAGAGCGATCGCCATTTTGAAAATCGGCATATAAAGCTCTCGTGGCAGAAGAGTCAATATCAGCAGTATCTTGAAATCCCCAGCTTTCTTCAATCGCTTGAATAGAAGCTTTGGGTAAAGATTTGCGAGTATCCAATGGTACTTTCCAGGTAACTAAATCGGCTCTAGTTAGAGGAGCATCGGGGCGAAAAAGTACATTAGTACTATCTTCTGTCAGACGAGAAGGAATTAAACCTGCTTCGGCTAAACTTTGAATTGCCGCAAAGTCTGGATGGCTAGGATTGATATCATTAAATGCAGGCTGGCTAGTCTCCGTTGCCAGGTAGATTTTTTTACCAGGATTATCGGCATAATAGCGATTATTGGCAGCAATTAGCCAACGAGCATATTCACCACGAGTAATCACTTGATTCGGGGCAAATTTGGTTAAATCGACGTTACCTTGCCTAGTATAAGGAGTCAAAATACCCAAAGCAGCGACTGATTCTATGGGTTGTTGTAGTTGTGGGGGTATTTCATCTAAATCCTGGAAATTAGCATCAGATAACTTGTAGGCATTCTGATTTGATCTTGATTTCGAGCGAGGTAGACGAGTATTTTGCTTAGTTTTCTCTGATAAAGAGCGAGTTTGATTTTGTGTAGGTTGCTGAGCAGTTGTCGAATTTGCAGCTTCAGAGGAGTTTGACCATTGAGAAATACTAGATGGAGGAATATCTCGATCTAAAGGATGATAAACCACTGACAATCTAGAGTTTTCGCCTTGAGATGCTTGATTATTTGCCGATGCCAAAAGAGAAAGCTCTACTCTCAGGTTATCTTTAATGGCGATCGCTCTGGCTATTTGTTGCTGCGGATTAATCGTAAAAGGTTTGATTACATCCCAACCATCAGCCGACAATTCTGCCAGATAATAGTCAGCAATAGCTTGGCGCTCATCCTGTATCCTCCAAAGCATCGTTCCTGAGTTTCGATCCTGACTAGACTTGGCTTCTACTAATTCAGCTTGGGGATAAACAGGAAAAATCTGAGTAAATCGCGTTAGGTTGCCAGAGGAGTTTGCTGCTGTGGGGTTTTTGGCAGTATTACTAACTGAATTATTGGCTGAGCCTGATTTTCTTGGAGATGTAATAGCAGGATTTTGAGTTTGTAGAGAAACTTCCTCAGCCTTTTTTGTTAGCTGGGGATCTGCTCCAATAAAGCCTTCTAAGGCTGCACTATTACCGCAACCACTTAATAGTGTTAACAAACTGGTGAAGATAATTCCGTTAATCGCTAAGCGATCTTTTTGTTCAAACAACATGGCTACGGCTACTTGCCAAAAGTTAGTAGTTATTGATAATTATTTTATTTTAATACCTACAGGTAGTTAATCAGTTCTCAGTTAATAAATTTGATGAATAGCTATAGCTAGATGCGATCGCAACTCATACTAAATCCCGTTGGTATACAACATTTAAAAATTGAGTAAAGGTAATGGGTAATGGGTAATGGGTAATGGGTAATAGAGTTTCAGCAAAATTAAACTGCTTAGCACAAAGTTATTTTTGAGAATCGGATTTAGTATCAGTCTGCCACGCAAGCAGCTATAGAACAATGGTTGTAGGCAGGGAAATTAACTCAATGCCAATTACCTGTTGTCGATCGAGTCAATAACGGTAAATTATCTCAATTAGCCGAGTTACAATAGCTCGGAGTGCGGAGTTGGTAGTTTGTAGTTCAAACAGCTTATCTGGCAGAAAATAGAGCCGAAAACAAGTAGAATTAGTCGAAAAACCGAAGGCTCAAATAGAGCAACATTTTCCACATTATCTTTCCTAAGTTCCTGAGAGAGATAACCAAATGCAGCAACGATCGTCGTTACATACCTTAGTTCATCTTGCGACTAACTGATACTTTTTCAACATATCCAAAATGTCTGCTGATAAAGTAAGACAATCAAAAGGCTTTGTGATTAAACCTATGACATTCTTGTTTTCTAATTCAAGACTTTCTGTTTCCATTAGTTTAGCTGTAAACAAAATCACTGGTATATTACGTGTTGTCTTGTCGGATCGTAATTTTTCTAGAATTTCGATTCCTCCCATATCTGGCATCATTAAATCTAGCAGAATTACATCAGGATTTATATTCATAGCTTTAAACAGTCCTTCCTTCCCGACATAAGCACTGGTAACTTGCCAATAGCCGTCCATTTCTAAACTGAATTGAGTTAAGGCTTGAATTCCCGTATCGTCTTCGATGATTAGAATATTGTGCTGATTCATGCTCTAAATGTTTAATTAGATTCTAATGAAACCAAAGATTATTCTTCAGGAATAGTCAATAATTTAGGTAAATCTTGTTTAATTTCAATATTTATTTCCTGGGCTTTTTCTGCTTTCAAATCTTCAAGATATCCAGACTGAGATTCTACTGCTTCGTTTTGACTAGCGAATGGGCCAAAATAATAAACACATTTGGGTTTAGCAGTTGTGATTTTGACCCACCAAGGCAATTTCAATTTAATTTTATTGGCTGGCTTGAAAATAGATAAGCCCAGCGGGATGGCTTTACTACGTATTATCGAGGTAGCTCTATAATAATTCAAAATGCGATCGCTCCTTAATCTAGATAAATACTGCTCGAACTACTACCCACACACCTAAATACTAAAAATACTAAATTAAATACTTGTAATATGACGTGAGTTCGACATTCCGAACTCCAAACCCCTAACCCCGAAGCCCTAAACCCTAACTCACGCTATGTGCCATTATGCAGATAGCAAAAGGAAATATCTGTCGGAATTCCCACATAATTTGCAAACCTTTATACTTTATAAATTTAACAAACGAGTATATTCATCTGAGATTGTGCGATCGCATTGACAGGCGACTTTTCTCAAAGCTACTGAGTTTTCAATTAAAATTCTGCCACGGCTATAGTCAATCAATTTTCTTTGGCGCAAATCTCCCGCCATTACCGTCAAACTAGTACGCCTGACACCCAACAGATCGGCAAGAGTTTCTTGAGTCAAGAACAGCTTTTTTGTGCTTAAGCGATCGCTATAAAAGATTAACCAACGAGCTAGTCTTTGTTCTAGGGTATGATGACAGCTACAGAGGACATTTTGCGAAATCTGAGCCAATAGAGCTTGAGAATAGAGCAATAATATTCGCTTTAATTCACCACTACGGGCTAATTCTCGTCGTAGAATATTGATGGGCAAGCTCAGGACAATGCATTCTGTTTGCGCGATCGCCCAATTAGAAGCAGTATTGCCACCCAAAAATCCAGCAATGCCAATCATTCCTTCATTACTTACCGCAGCAGATTCGGCTACTAAACCTTCTTGGCTAATATTAAGCAAAGAGATGATACCTCGAATTGGAAAATAGATTTTCTCTATTGCTTTGTAGGGCTTGTGAATCGTTTTTTTGGCTGGTAGAATAATGCGTTTTGCATATATCAGTAAATTTTGCAATTCGGAATTAGGTAAAAGATTCAATAGCTGATTAGCGCGATCGGGTATTTCTTGAAAATCACGATTTGCAAAATGCTGGATAGATAAAACCATGATTTTTACCTGGTAACGAATGGTTGACAAAATTTAAACAAGCAATTTATTGACTCTAAATATTACATTACTTAGAAAAATTGACGATCTTGTGATGCTATGGCCAGAGGTCAAAACGTTAGGACATTTTTGAAATGACTATACTTTCTACTACCTACGTAGGGGCGATCACCCTTAAGAACTAACCACAATTTCAATTTGACGACTGTTCATCATTTCAACAAACAACTCTGTTGATAATGCTTGTTCTACAGGGTAAATACCTGGCTGTTTTAATCTACCCGCTAAAATTAATTGCGCGATCGCGCCTGTGCCTGCTCCTGCGGCGATCGCTGTATCGTGATGTACCATGGTACTGATATAGGTATGCGGTTTACCTGCTTTTTGTCCTGTAATCTCTGCTCGCATCGCCACTCCAATCCCACTAAAGCGATCGGTTACTTTGGTCATGGCATAACTGACTTGGGAAAAGAATTCAATGCCTCGACGACTACTTACCCAAGCTTCAGGAAAGATATGAGCCGTAATCCAGGTTAAATGATTATACCAGTCAGGAATTGAGCCAAACTTGGTGATCACGGTGTTTACAGGAAAGGAATCAGCAAATGTATAGGTTTCTGGGACATCAAACCAATAGACTCCCGTTTTACCGTAGGGTGCAGGAAATTCCACCAGCTCTCTTTCGGTGTAGGGTAAGATATCTTGCCACTTACCATCGATCCAGGCAGAAAATTGATGTTTTAACCCCAGGAAAGTAGTTCGCATCACGGTTAACCCTGCACCACCTGAACCTGCTACCACATAGCTGAGATGGATTTTCTCTGGTCGCTCGAACTGCTCTACTCCTTGTTTAACCATGCTGTTAGAAATACCAGGAAAGATCCCCGTATTCAAAATCGCCGTAGTGCCAGAAGCGATCGCTCGCTCCTGATATTCGATCGCCTGTTGATAAAAAGAACGATGATCGCTCACGTCAATATAATCTATTCCTTCGTCAATACAGCTTGCCAAAACTCTACCGTCTCGATGATGAAATGGCCCTGCACAGTGTACGATCAAATCTTGCTTGGCGATCGCTTGATGTAGCTGTTGGCGATCGTCTAAATCTAAAGCTAAGAATCTAAATGGTTTGATTTGCGATTGAGTTTGACGAGAAGTAATCGTAACTTCAGCATCGGTATGTTGGGCAATGTCTTGAGCTACCCGATTACCAATTCTGCCGTAACCGCCAATTACTAATACTTTTTTGGTCATAGTGCGCCTGATATAAGTTAGCTTTTTGCTAATTTATTAGTTTTTAGCTTTTAGCTTTTAGCTCTTCCTAAAGGATACAGCTTCGCATATAGCTTTTAGCTCTCAATGCTCAACTTTAAAATACTAGTACTTTTAAACTAACAATTATTCTGAAAGCAAATTTTATTCACATTAAACTTATCGTACAACCTCAGTTGAACTTGATGATATCAAACCTAAATCTCTATCTATGTCTAGATGGCAGATTAGTTGATTCCAGGTAATATTTACCTCTTATCTATGTTTTAAAATCTATTTATGTTAGATCTAGCTAGAGCTTTAGAATTAAAAGAAAATTTAGTTGATTTTGTTTACGATGACGAAGGCGCGATCGCCGTTGCCTTAGAAAGTTATGCTGCCCAAAAAAGTCAGAAAAATAGCTACGGTATTAAACAGCAGAATTTGGCAGTAGATCTATTTTTAACTCAAGGTAAGGTTGGAGAGCAAACTCCTCTAGATATATTTATTAAACAGGCTAAGAATTTATCGACAGCAGATATCTCAATTGTCAAACATTGGCAGAAAAATTTCATTGGTTTGTTTGAGATTCAAGCCATCGAAGCCGACTCTTATCGCTTGATGAACTGGTTAACCGCTAAAACCTATAGAGTATATAGACACGCGGGAATGTCAGATAAAGAGATATCTAGATGGCAGCCAGGAGAAATTATTCTCTGTATCATTGCACCGCTGAATGAAACTGAATGGTTCTTTTTTAGCGATCGCATTATTAAAGGTCGATTAAGCCAGCCAAAACTAGCGGTAGCCATTGGCGAATTTCGAGATAATTACCCTGAATCACTTTATGCTGATGCGCCAGATTTACTAGAGGAAGCTTGGTCATCAGTAGCAGTGTACCATCAAGAATTTGTGGACTATCTGGGAAGCGATCGCCTGACTTTACCAGGTTATAAACTAAACCAGAAGATTAGTGAGCTACAGACAGTTATGAGTCAGAAAAAGCTAGCAGAAGCTGGTATCGATCACTCTAAATCTTTAGCCGAATTACTGCAAGAGTCAGGTAAAACAGAGTCAGAGTTTACCACGGCAGCAGCAGATCTGGGTGCAGATGCTCAAGCAGTAGCCAAGCTCATGGATAATAAAAATAATTCAATGGTAACGCCCAAGGTAGAGTTACCGCCAGAGATCAAGCAGGCAGAATCTGTGACGGTATACTCTGAGGCAAAGTGGGGACAGATGTTTCTACCTAACCACGAAAAATTTACCCAGCTTCTAGCTCAAGCCGATCCTCAAACAGAAAATAATCAGCTATTGGTGCGCAAATATTTAGAACAGCCTCAAGCTAATTACTATGTCTGGCAACAGCTCAAACAAGAATATCCCACTAGCTTAGAAAAGCTGCTGCAAAACTATTTAAACAAGCCAGATTTTCAATTAGAAACCGACTTAGAAAAGCTACTACAAGAATACAATAAACCCGCTGTTCCTGAATTACCTGCGATCGCCAGCGTGCCGATCCACTTAAATAATTTATTTGAAGCGGCAGTAGCTCAAGTCCAAAAAACCAAATCTAAAACCAAAAAGAAGAAAAAGACAGGATTTCTCAAAAGCTCTTAGGAACTTATATCAAGTCCGCTTAATTACTTCTTATAAAATCTTTGCCCCAAACTAAGCGAGATAAACGCCTTTGCGTCTTTGCCCCAAACTAAGCGGGATAAACGTCTTTGCGCGAGTTTTAATTAAAATTGTCTAAACGGACTTCCTATTTCCTACTTCCTACTTCCTAACTATGGCCCAGAAAACACAGCATCTTCTACATCTTGCCGACTCAAAGAATACTTAAACGAACGACTGAGATTTTGACTTTCTTGTTCAGCATCAAAATAACGTACTGTTAATTCTTCCGTCTCAAGACAGATTTCTGCTTTCCAAGCTGATTGTGCCAAATGCCAGCAGTGAAGATTGGCTCGATCTTGATTGCAACCCTTGCTGCGTAACCAGTCTTCGATAGTTGGCAAGGTATGGTTGTAAAGAGGAGTGTCTGCTTCTGGTAAACTCACTAAAATATTTTTATAAACTTAATAAGGTATTGTAACGATTTTATCTTAATTGCACCTCTCAATTAGACACGCCAGTAGAGATGGTCTTAAAAGTCAAGTGATTTATTGCGATCGCCTTGTTTTCTCTTTGGTTTTTTATCGAGGTTATGGAGTGTTTATTATGGAATTACAGAAACAGGAACAGATTATGCAAATTACTGCATTTTTCAATAGATGATGTTAGGTTTTGCTTCGTGCTACCTAAAATACGAGATAAGCGATCGCACTAGACATGAAACGAAAGTTTGAATTTGAATTTGAAGATCAATCATTAGAAAACACAATCACTTTTGAGTATGATGATGCTACGGAAGAAGAAATTGATCTTTGTATTGAAAATGGTGTTGCAGTTATGTACGCAAATAGCCAAGCTTTATTGAGTATGGCAAAGTTATTTGTAAAAATAGCAATCTGTGATTATCAAAAAGGCTTCCATCTTCATTTAACAAAAGATTTTGATGCTGATGATAAAGAAATTTTTCGTGTGATACTGACAAAAAATGAATCAAATCAATCTGTGAGCGAGTAGATGGAAAAAAGCGATCGCACTGTTTCCCCTTTGGTTTGTTACCGAGGTTATATGGTATTTATTATCGTAAGTCTCAGTTATTTTTCTATTATTGGCTGATTAAATACACTGGATTCATGACTAATATTAACCACGATCAACTCTTTAAAGAGCTTCTAACTACTTTCTTTGTTGAATTCCTAGAACTTTTCTTTCCCTCGGTGCTGGAATATCTCGATACTGATAGCATCACTTTTATAGATAAAGAACTCTTTACTGATGTAGTTCGAGGGGAGAAAAACATTGTTGATATCGTGGCTTTAGCTGAATTTCAAGAGCAAGATTATTCATTTTTAATTCACCTAGAAAATCAAGCTTCTAACGCCCCAGAATTTAATCGTAGAATGTTTCGTTATTTCTGTAGCCTCTTCCTCAAATATGATCGACCGATTTATCCAATAGCTATTTTCTCTTATGACTCTCCCAAAAGACTAGATAAAAGCAATTTTGTGATTAATTTTCCAGATAGACAAGTTTTGAATTTTGATTACCAAATTGTTCAGCTTAATCGTCTTAATTGGCGTGACTTCTTGCAACAGCGGAATCCTGTGGCTGCCGCTTTGATGAGCAAGATGAAGATTAATCGAGAAGATCGCCCTACAGTCAAAGCTCAATGTCTGAGACTGATGGTTACTCTTAAACTAGACCCAGCCAAGATGCAGCTTATTTCAGGTTTTGTTGATACCTACCTCAATCTCAATCAGCAGGAAGAATCGCACTTTCAATCCCTATTAAGTACAATGGAATTACAGGAGCAGGAAAAGATTATGCAGATTACTACTAGTTGGGAACAAAAAGGTCGGCAGGAAGGTCGAATTGAAGAAAAGCTTTCTATTACCTTGCGTCAACTCAAACGTAAACTGGGCAATCTACCAGATAATATTGCGACACGGATTAAGTCTTTGGAGTCTTCCAAATTGGATATTTTAACGGAAGATCTATTAGATTTTGAAACTCTGGACGATCTTAATCAGTGGCTGAGTAATTGTTAGTCTTAATTTTTCAATGAATGATGTTGGGTTTTGCTTCGCGCTATCCAATCTACAAGATAGGCGATCGCACTGTTGTAAGAGATTAGTTTGAAAGACTAGAACCTTTTTTAACCAGTGTAAAAACACGCTCAATAATTAAATCGTTATCAAATTAAAGATCTTAAATCATCAGCTTGGTAAATACCTTCTTCTACTTCTAATGAGGCGCGATCAATTGCTGCTGAGATTGCTTCCTTGATCATATCTAATAGCTCTTGATCGCTGGCGTAATAACCCCCAAACTTTGCTTCGCGATCGCCATGGCTATCCCCGACTTACCCCAGGACTCCCTTGTTCAATATTGCCAAGAATTGTTTAATTAACTTAGGTTTGATCCTCACTGATGTTGTTCAAAAGCTATCATATATAACTGATGTATCGGCTGCATAACGAAAAATCATACATCACATCTAAAATATACTCTTATGAATAATCCAAAGATAGATACAAAAGCTTTTAAACGTACTTTACAACAGTCAGAAAACTATCATCGTCGCGGTTTTGGACACGATGAAGAAGTAGCAGGGACGATGAATTCTGAGTATCAAAGTGATTTAATCCAGACGATCCGCGATCGCCATTATCGTCTAGAACAGGGTGATGTTACCATCCGTCTAGCGGAGTCTTTTGGTTTTTGTTGGGGAGTAGAAAGAGCGATCGCTATGGCGTATGAAGCTAGAGAACATTTCCCTACAGAAAAAATTTGGATTACTAACGAAATTATTCACAACCCCACTGTAAATCAGCGTTTACAAGAGATGAACGTCGGTTTTATCGAATTAGTTAATGAGCAAAAAGATTTTAGCGTAGTCACTCCAGGAGATGTCGTAATTCTACCTGCTTTTGGTGCTAGCGTTCAAGAAATGCAGCTACTCAACGATAAAGGCTGTAAAATTGTGGATACTACCTGTCCTTGGGTATCAAAAGTCTGGAATTCGGTAGAAAAACACAAAAAACGCGACTATACCTCAATTATTCACGGGAAATATGCCCACGAGGAAACTGTCGCCACCAGTTCTTTTGCCGAGCGCTATTTGGTAGTCTTAAATCTAGCTCAAGCGGAATACGTCACTAACTATATTCTCCATGGCGGAGATCGAGCAGAGTTTCTGGATAAGTTTCAAAACGCCTACTCAGAGGGTTTCGATCCCGATCGCGATTTAGAGAAAGTCGGTATCGCTAATCAAACTACCATGCTCAAAAGCGAAACTGAACAGATTGGTAAACTGCTAGAACAGACGATGCTGAAAAAGTATGGCCCAACTCAGTTAAACGAGCATTTCATGAGCTTTAATACCATCTGTGATGCCACTCAAGAACGTCAGGATGCTATGTTTGACCTGGTAGAAGAAGATTTATCCTTAATGATTGTTATTGGGGGTTTTAACTCTTCCAACACCACCCATTTACAAGAAATCGCCATAGAACATCAAATTCCTTCCTACCATATCGATAGTGCAGAACGAATCATCAGTCGCGATCGCCTTGAACATAAACCTCTAGATCGAGATCTCACCATCGCCGAAAACTGGCTTCCAGCAGGAAAAATTACTGTTGGCATTACTTCTGGTGCTTCGACTCCCGATAAAGTGGTGGCGGATGTGATTACAAAAATATTTGCTTTAAAAGCCATGGCGATCGCCGAAAAGCTATAAGCTAAGAGCTAAGAGCTAAAAGCTACGAAATAACTCATTAAAAACATAGTCTATTCAAATGAAAACGACTATAACTATTTGTTGAGAAATTTTGGTCTAGCAGCAGATGTTATTTGTAGCGTTTGTTCAAGATTTTGCCAGTCTTCTTGTTCGATTAAAGCAATCATCTCGTCTAGATTATGACGATATTGTAAAAGCGATCGCAACAGTTCCTGGTGGTTATATTTTGCCATCATTACCCCCAATTCCCAATTACCTCCTCCCACTCGACTAGTATCGCGAAACCCAGAACTAGCGAGTATTTGCGCCAATTGGAGCGTATCAGGCTCTTCTTGTAAACAGGCTTTAATCAGACTCGCACTCACCATCACTGGTAGATGAGAAATCCAGCTTACAGCGCGATCGTGAATTTGAGCATCACAAACATAGGGAATCGCATTTAACTCTGAGGCGATCGCTGTTAACTTGGCAATATTTTCAGGCTTACTAGCTGCTGTCGGCGTAAGTACATAGGCTGCACCAGTAAATAAATTAGCTATAGCTGCATCGATTCCGCTTTGTGTCATTCCCGCCATCGGATGTCCCCCAATAAAGTTGGGCCATAACTGACTACATTCTTCAACTATCGGCTGCTTGACTGAACCAACATCGGTAATAATTGTCTCGGAATTAATATAAGGAATAATCTGCTTAATTGTTGAGGCGATCGCTGCAATAGGAGTACAAACAATGACAATTTCTGCCTCAGCCAGAGCCTTGAATTCAGTGCTAGCTTCGGTAACAACACCTTTAGCCAAAGCTATCTGACAAACATTCTCCTGGCGAGATATCCCAATAATCTGGTGTCCCTGCGATCGCAAATCTAACCCCAAAGAACCACCAATTAAACCCAAACCAATAATCCCGATCTTCATGTTCTAAAATTCTGATTTAATACTTTTGGTCTTTCATCAAATAACCATTATTTTTTTTAGCTAACATCTGTTCTAAAAGATGCGCCTTTTTCTGGCATCACGCCAATTACCCTAAAGCTAAAGAACTGTTAAAGCCCATGTTACCAACATTCTCAGTCAATTAAATTTACGAGATCGCACTCAGGCTGCCATTTTAGCGACTCAGTATTGAGGATTACTAGACAATTTTTAGTAAAAAATATCCCTCAACCAGATATCAATAATCTTAGTTAGGGATAAGAATAATCACAAGGCTAATAGCTTTTTACAACTATATAGTTCTGTAAGTTCGATAATTAATGTTGGGGAAAATATTATCAATTAATTCCACTTTTTCTAACCAACCAGAATCAATCTTACCGATTAAAATATCATCGTAGATCTTATTAAAGCGAAGTAAATGCGATCGCGTTCTGCGAATTGCATAAGGAACCATCGTACCAGTACGCATAATAAAAGCCCAGTCAGACGATTGTGCTAATAATAACTCTCTTGCAGCCTGATTTAAAGCTCGCCATTCCAATTCATCAGCAGGTTCACGATTCGCCAGCTTGATCATTCTTTCCGCTGCTTTGTGCAGATGAGGATAAACCCAAGCATTAGTGTCATTCAACCAATATTCATGAAACCCTTTGTAACCCCAACTAGACTGGGATGGACGACAGACTTGTTGAGTTGGCTGCTGCTGAAGATATTCTGACAAGTGTGTCATGTCATATGTACCTTGGTCATACCAACTTTTACGGAATAAAAAGTCGATAAATTGAGGCCCTTCATACCACCAGTGACCAAATAACTCAGCATCGTAAGGGGAAACCACAATTGGTGGACGCTGTAACATCCCGCTCAAATTTTGAATTTGGCGTTCGCGATTATACATAAAGTTGCCCGCATGTTCGGCCGCTTTTTCTCTTGCCCAATAAGGATCGTATAAACCTTTTTCGGTCAATCCGCCATCACGACTAGTAATTTTATGGTATTTAATACCTGTGTTTTTACGTTGTCCATTGGGCATAATATAAGGCTTGATGTACTCATATTCAGCTTCCCAGCCTAAATCTTTATAAAATTCACGATATTCTACTGCGCCAGGATAGCCTACTTTAGAAGACCAAACTTGTTGAGAAGATTCATGGTCGCGACCAAAAGCTGCTACTCCTGTTTCAGTATAGATGGGAGCATAGGAGCCATGACGAGGACGAGGACGAGCATAAAGAATACCGTGTCCATCAGTGAGAAAATAACGCAAGCCAGCATCAGCAAGCATTCTTTCTAAACCTTCATAATAAGCACATTCTGGCAGCCAGATTCCCTTGGGAGCGCGACCAAAGTTCTCTTCATAGTGTTCACAAGCAACCTTGATTTGTGACCAGACTGCTTGTGGATACATCTTCATCAACGGCAAATAGCCATGAGTCGCCCCACAGGTGATAATATCCAGGTTGCCACTATCTAGAAATTGCTTGAAAGCACCGACTAGATCGCGGTTGTAACCTTCCCAAGTCTTTCGAATTTGGCTAAATGAGTTGGCATAGTATTCAGCCAGGTACAGCATATGACCGTTGTGTTGATGTCGGTCAATTTCTTTAGCAATTAGTTCTTCTAGCTGGGCTAAATGAGCATCGTAACGATCTTGTAGTAGTTCATCCCGCAGCATTGACACCAAAGGAGGTGTCATACTCATCGTCATTTTAAAATCTACTCCATCTCGCTTTAAGCCTTCAAAAACTTGTAGCAGAGGGACATAGGTTTCGGTAATGGCTTCAAACAGCCATTCTTCTTCTAAAACAAAATCGCTTTCTGGATGTCGGACATAAGGCAAGTGAGCGTGTAAGACAAGTGCAAGATAACCAAGAGCCATAATGTAGTATATTGTAGTATCTCTAAATATTTTTTGCTAGCAGTGAAGACAAGATTTTAAAGCTAAGGGTTGATTTGAATTGAGGAACTAGGGCAATCTAGGTAAATTTTATGATATCTTAATAGTGTCTTCTAATAAAGTTTTAGTTGCGGGTCAACTCTCTTTAATTAAGCTGATTGTTAAGTGATAGCTATTTTTAATTAATTTTCTAATTGAATTATTGTAGTTACTTTGTTTAACACGATGCAAATAGTAGAAGAGGATTGCTCAAATCGCCGTCTAATGAACGAATATTGAAGTGTTGAGTTAGATTTAGTGTTGCACTTTCATAAGCAATGTCCCGATTCCGATCAAGGTAGTGCGGAGGAACTATTGCTTCAACTACTATTATTTGTCGATCAACGTTCTTCTTCTGAAGAACAGGTTCAAGAAATTAAAGCTTACTTACAGAGCTTGCGCTCTAATTATGCTTTTAAGTTGGATGTAGTGGAGATTGAAAAACAGCCTCATCTGGTAGAATTCTTTAGATTAGTTGCCACTCCTGCTCTGGTGAAGATGTCTCCAGCACCGAGACAAACCCTAGCAGGAAGTAATTTAATTCAGCAGTTAGAGAAGTGGTGGCCTCAGTGGAAAGGTCAGGTAAAAGTTTCTTTAGAGAAAAACAGCTACCAAAATCCAGAGAATCCGACCGCTACAGCAATGCCGAATAGCAGCTACGATGCTCAAGACATCATGTTGTCCGATGAAATATTTAGTCTGAGGCAAGAAAAAGCAGAATTAGAAGCACAGCTACGTTTCAAAGATAAAATCTTGGCAATGTTGGCTCACGATTTGCGAACACCATTGACGGCAGCCTCTATGGCAGTGGAAACAATTGAGTTATCGGAGAAAAATGATGGCTTGTCAGAAAATAAGCTGCTTGCTTTAAAACGGAAGTTGTTTAAACAAGCAAGAAATCAGTTTAACATCATGGATAATATGATTGGTGAACTGCTGCAAAATTCTCAAAACAACAATGCCAAACTAGCAGTTAAACCAAAGCCACTTAATTTGTGTTCGCTGTGTCAAGATATCGCCAGCCAGTTTGATGCCAAATTAGGGCAAAAATCGATGAATTTTGTGATGGATCTGCCTCAAGATCTACCTTTAATTTATGCTGACGCTGAATTAATCCGTCAACTGATCAGTAATTTGCTAGATAATGCCATTAAATATACGCCTGAAAAAGGTAGTATTTCCTTATCCGTTCTACATCGAACCAATCAAAAGATACAGGTAAGTGTTTGCGATACAGGGCCTGGAATACCCCCTAGCAAAAGAGAACAGATCTTTGAAGATAGCTTTCGACTTCAGCGCGATCGCGCTGCCCAAGGTTATGGATTAGGACTGGCAACTTGCCACCAGATAGTCTCTGCCCATTATGGTCAAATTTGGGTAGACAGTGCGCCTGAATCTGGTAGCTGTTTTCGCTTTACTCTCTTGGTATACAAGTAGGAAATAGCATCAGCCCGTATTTCTCATGCCCGCAGCAATGCCATTAATAGTTAACATTGCTCCCCGCAATAATTCTTCTTTACTAAAGCGGAAGTGAAGCGCTTGAGACTTGTCGTGTTGCCGTAAACGTTTGATCAGCGCCACCTGTAAAAATCCGAGGGGAACAATTGTGCCATTGCGCAATTGAACCGATCGCTGTAGTTCAGGATTACCATCCAGCAACCTTTGTTGACCGTTAATTTTGAGAATTAAGACCCTGGTGAGATTATATTCCTCCGAGATTTGAGCAAATAACTTTTGGAAACGTTCGAGATCTTCGGGTTGAGATAATTCTTTGACGTAATGTTCGGCAATCTGAAGATCTACTTTAGCCAGGGTCATTTCTACTTTAGATATAACCACACGAAAGAAAGGCCACTTAACGTAAAAATATTGCAGCAGATCGAGATTTTTCTCAGGCTCTTGCTCTAGAAAACCATGGAGTGCCGAGCCAACACCATACCAAGCAGGTAGTAAAAAGCGACTCTGAGTCCAGCTAAATACCCAGGGAATTGCCCGAAGACTGCTCATATCTTTCTTTTTATTCGCCCCGCCTTTGCCTGGACGCTTAGAAGGGCGAGAGCCAATTTGCAGCTGGCTAATTACGTCTACAGGGGTGACGGAATGAAAAAAGTCAACAAAATCCTCCTGTTCATAGATTAAAGCACGATATACAGCGCGCGATCGCGCGGATAGTTCTTCCATAATTTGATTCCAGGGTTCGACCCGATCGAATCCGCTACCTAACAAACTGGACTGGATTACTGCTGTGGTCATCGTTTCCAGGTGATATAAAGCTAATTCGGGCAAAGAGTATTTAGATGCTAGTACTTCCCCCTGCTCCGTAATTTTGATTCTGCCCTGGATCGTATCCGTTGGTTGAGCCAAAATTGCCGAGTAAGCGGGCCCACCACCACGACCCACCGAACCACCACGACCGTGGAAAATCCGTAGGGAAATACCAAATTCAGCCGCCACCTGCTGTAAGGCTCGTTGTGATTTATGAATTTCCCAGTTACTGCTTAAGAAACCTGAATCTTTATTACTGTCAGAATAGCCCAACATCACTTCTTGTAGATTGCTGGGTTCGAGGGGGGTTGAAGTGGCAGTTACAATCTCATTCTGTTGGGTCGAGACATGCTCATATCCACCCGCTAGAGAGGCTCGATATAGTGGTAGCTCAAATAATTCCCGCATCACCTCTGGAGCGCGTTTTAGATCTTCTACTGTCTCAAATAAAGGCACAATTCTGATCGAAGTGTGACAAGTTGCGGGGTCGTATAGCCCTGCCTCCTGAGCAAGCAACAGCACCTCTAAAACATCACTGACAAAATTAGTCATACTGATGACGTAGGTTTTACAAATTTTCGTGCTGAATTCCTGCTGTAGAAGGCGTAGCATCCGAAAAGTTTCGATTGTCTCACAAGCCGTAGGGGAAAAGGGCATCTCCCCAGGAATTAAGGGGCGACGAGTTTTTAATTCTTGAATCAACCAGGTAGTTTTTTCCGCTTCAGAAAGTTCATCATAAGGTTTGGGTAAGAGCTGAAGATAGGCTGTAATTTCGGCGATCGCCTCACTATGTCGAGAGGAGTCCTGCCGAAAGTCTAATTCAACTAAGTTAAAGCCAAACACCTCAGCCTGAGTGATGAGATTATTCAACTCGCGACACTGTAGCTTAGTGGCAGCCAAACTGGCTTGCATCAGCTTTAATTCAGCAACGAACTCGTCTCCACAAGTGTAAATATTTTCCGTATTAATTTCCGAGATCGCCTGTCTTCCCGCCGCCGACGACAAAGCTTGATTTCTTTCCAAGGTATTGTTCAATCGATAAGAAATATAGGCCAGCTTGAGACGATAAGGCTCTTGACGATAGCGAATCGCTAATTCTTGGTAAATACTCGGTATTCGCTGCTGATCTTGCTCTAGAGAGTCGAGTAATTCTTGCTGGACATCACTCCAGTGCAGGGAAAGACTCAAAATTTCTCGCAATTGGGCGATCGCCTCAAGATATTTGCCAATCACAATTTTTCGTTGATAGCAGGCAGTTTCCCAAGTTACTTGAGGTGTCACAAAAGGGTTTCCATCACGGTCTGAACCAACCCAAGAGCCGAAGTAGCAGAAGTTATGGGTGGGAGCAACTAGATTGGGAAAAGATGCCCCTAAAGACTGTTTGAGCCGAGCAGCGAGCTGAGGAATTACGTCAAATAAAACTTCTTGGAAATAGTGTAAGGAGTAGTCTACTTCATCTAATACCTTGGGTTTAAACTGATGTAGCTCATCAGTCCGCCACCAAAGACGAATTTCCTCGGTTAACTGAGCCACGGTTTCATTAGCTTCCCAGGATTCAATCTGCCCGATTTCCTGCATTGCTTCTTCGGCAAGGTCTAACTGCTCTAAAATTTGGGAAATACGACGCTGTTTCTTACGGATAGTATGACGGACAATTTCTGTAGGATGGGCAGTGAAAACCAATCTAATATCAAGCTGATCTAATAATCTTTGCAACATCAAAGGCGGCATATTAATTTCCTTGAGATAAGGAAACAGCCAATGAAATAGTCCAGCCTGATTACTGCTAGATATGCTGGGTTCAGTCCAATGTTCGCTTAATTCTTCTGATTTAGGCAAATTTTGGTGGTGCAGATTATTGGCAATCTGAGGCTTTTTACCGTTAACCTCATGAGTATAAACTTGAGTCACACGCCGAGCTAGTTTTTGCTCTCTTGATTCGTAGTGTTGTTCGACAATGTTAATCAGTTGAAAATAAAGCGCAAATGCTCTTGCTCCCTGGATAGCATCGTTGAGACTTAACTTTTGAATTAACTGAGATACGGAAGATTGAGTAAATGTTTCTGCTACCTGTCCTTCAGCAGAAGAAAGAGAACGCATTTGCTGAAGCAGATCGAGCATTTCCTGACCACATTCTGCTCGTAGTACTGACTCCCAGAGGTCTTCAATCAATTGTTGCCGATGGCGCAAAAGTAAGTGGGAAGTGTCAACCACATCAGTTTCTCGATTTGCTATCGAAGATTGAACAAGCGAACTCATAAAAACCTCTATTTGACTTAAGATAAATCGTAGCTTGATTGTTGCAGTAATAATGTTTGAGATTTGACCGCGAGAGAGGGCGAGGTTTCCTTATCCGAAGGTGTATGCTAAAGCATTTGCCCTAAAGGACTAACTACGTGTCGCGAAGCTTATCCTTTAGGACTAGCTTCGCGTCGTCCTTTAGGACGCCATCTCTAATCGCGGTGTTGACAGGACAAAAAGTTTCCAGCTATTTCCAGCCTTCATTAAGACTGACTTTTCAACTACACCAGTACTATGAAAGAAGCGCTCGTCGCGACATCGCTAATTAAATTCAAGACAATCAACGATCAAAATTAGGGAAATTTAGAATAGGCAAGCGTTCTGAGCGAAATATCTCTTCACTAGCTTTGCCGAATTCAGTCATAAATTCTGACAAGAGATATAACAACAAAATGCTAAAAATAAACGGGCTTGTGGCAATACTTAAGGCTAAAAATAATTTGAGATCTGTTGGGTTGCTAGTCTTCATAGTTTAATTATTCAATACTCCTTCTTAGTATTGTATTGACTTTGGGCATTCGTAACGCAAAGCGATATGATTTTGATTAAATTTTATTAAAGTCTTTAGTCTTAGTCCCTAGCAGTATTTATGAAACAAACCATAGTTCAGGTAGATGCTTTTACCGATCGCCCTTTTCAGGGTAACCCTGCTGCTGTCTGTGTCTTAGAATCACCTCAAGATGAGCAGTGGATGCAGTCGGTAGCGAGGGAAATGAATTTGTCGGAAACAGCATTTTTACACAAGCACGGTCAAGCATACAGTCTACGTTGGTTTACTCCCACAACCGAAGTATCTTTGTGTGGTCATGCTACCCTTGCTAGCGCTCACGTACTCTGGACGGAAGGATATGCTTCTACAGGACAGTCGATTCAGTTTGAAACCAAAAGTGGTGTTTTAACTGCTAAATATCAAGACGATTGGATCGAGTTGGACTTTCCTGCTAATCGATCGCAAGATATTCCGCCGATTACTAAATTAGGGGATGCCCTGGGCGTACCTTTAAAAACAGTTTTGTACAATTCTCTAGGCTATTTAGTGGAAGTTGCTACAGCTCAACAGGTCGAGCAGCTACAGCCTAATTTTACCCTACTCAAGCAATTACCCATCTCCAAGGTGATTGTGACTAGTAAAGCTGACAGCGATTCCCAATATGATTTTGTCTCACGCTTTTTTGCCCCTGGAGTCGGCATCGACGAAGATCCAGTGACGGGATCGGCGCACTGCTGTCTTGCCCCTTATTGGCGCGATCGCCTTAAACTCGATCGGTTTTTAGCTTATCAGGCTTCTGCCCGTGGGGGAGTAGTGAAAATCAATTACGATGGTGGCGATCGCGTTTTGCTTCAAGGTCAAGCAGTAACCGTAATGCGGGGGGAATTATTGTGAGTGGCCATTAAATTCTGGCATTAAAGTTATTGTATTTGGGAGCAGATAGATGAAAATTAGACGAGCTATATCTCTAGCACTGAGTATTATTTTGCTCATTGTGATGGGTAATTACCCGATCAATAATCTTTATCTAGTTTATTCAACAGTTGATAGTTGGAGTAAGGTTAATGCTGAAACAGTCCAGCCTAAAGCTGTCGGTAGCAATGGAGTAGTGGTTTCGACCCAGAAAGAGGCTTCAGCAGTGGGGTTGCAGGTGCTTCAAGATGGAGGAAATGCGATCGATGCTGCGGTGGCGGTAGGTTATGCCTTGGCGGTGACAGATCCCTGCTGCGGTAATTTGGGTGGCGGTGGCTTTATGCTGATTCATTTGGCCGACGGTACAGAATCTTTTATTAATTTCCGCGAGACTGCACCTTTAAAAGCTCACAGCCAGATGTATTTAGACGATCGGGGTGAGCTGATTGAAAATTTGAGTACTGATGGTTACTTAGCGGTGGCTGTCCCTGGTACAGTTAAGGGTTTGAATTATGCCCTCGATCGATATGGCACGATGGAACGAGAACAAGTAATTGAACCAGCGATCGCTTTAGCCGAAGAAGGTTTTGCTCTGCAATCAGGAGATGTAGAGATATTTGAAGCGGGGAAAGACAAATTGCTACAACCCAATGTCGCCAAGATATTTCTGCAAAATGGCAAGAAAACTTATCAAGTTGGCGATGTTTTAGTTCAAACCGATCTGGCTAACACCTTAAAAGCTATCTCTCAGGAGGGAACGACAGCTTTTTATCAAGGAGAAATAGCGAAAAAAATTGTAGCAGCCAGTCAAAAAAATAACGGTATTTTGAGTTTAGAAGATTTTGCCAGCTATCAAGTTAAAGAATATGAACCCATAAGTTGCACTTATCGAGGATATCGTGTGGCTTCTGCTCCGCCACCTGGTGGTGGTACTACTATTTGTCAGATGCTGAATATTTTATCTGGCTATAATCTCAAGGAATTAGGCTGGCATACACCCCAAAGTCTGCATCAGATGTTCTCTTCAATGTTATTCGCTTTTGGCGATCGCAACCGTTATTTGGGCGATCCTGATTTTGTGGATAACCCAACCAATAAATTACTCTCTGCTGAATACGCTGCTGCTTTAAGATCAAAAATAGCTTTTGCAGCACTCGATCCTGAGTCGATATATTCTACTGATGTTCAGCATGAGGGAACAAATACCACTCACTATTCTGTAGTGGACAAAGAAGGTAATGCTGTAGCCGTGACCTATACGATTAATTCTTATTTTGGTGCAGGGGTAGTTGCCCCTGGAACAGGCTTTTTACTCAACAATGAGATGGATGATTTTACTAGTAAGTTAGGAAAGTCAAATCAGTTTGGTTTAAATCAGGGAGAGGCAAACTTAATCGAGCCGTTAAAACGCCCTTTAAGTTCCATGTCCCCCACTATAGTTACCAAAGATGGACAAGTTTATCTGGTTACAGGTAGTCCTGGAGGCCCGACAATTCCCACTACGGTGTTGCAGGTCATCACTAATGTTATTGATTACGGTATGGGTTTATCAGATGCGGTGAATAGTCCCCGTGTACACTATCAAGGTTTACCTAACCGAGTAGTTAGTGAATCTCAAGCAATTACGCCTGAAGCCTTTAGAGGCTTGAAACTGCGGGGCTATAGCATTATGCCTTTTAGTTCCTGGGGTGCGGCCGAATCCATCATGGTTAAGAGCGATCGCACAATGATCGGCGTTAATGACATGCGTAAACCTGCGGGGAAGGCAGTTGCTTATTAGTAATATTTAACTGCGATCGCTTTTTTCAATTGTCGAATAATCTATTTTGATTGACCAGGAGGAACAAAGGGAATTTCAATCCTGCGTCTAGTTTCATCAGGCTTACGATCTATTGAGACAGGAATTATCGTATTTTTATACTTAAATAAACCACCATTAGGAATTTACTGACATTTACAAAAATTTGATTCAAATGCTGAATTATTGACTTGAGAAGGCACAGGGACAACATCTAGATCTGGTAAATCTGCCACTTTTAGACATAAATATCCCCCTAAGATTAAAACTGCGAAAAAAGGGATAAAAAACAGAGATTTTGCGAGTAAGTCTCCAACGTTTCTGTTGAAGCTTGGTTGATTGAGATGTGGCGCAACAGTAGTTTCAGTAGTAGTTTCAGTGAATTGAGAAGTTCTGATGATCGAAATACCTTGAAGAGTTCGACTAACTTCGGCTGCACTCCTAAAGCGATCGCTTGGATGAGGAGACAGCATCTTACTTAAAATCCATTCCAACTTGGAACTAAGAATAACTTCTGATTCCCAATGCCAACAGTAGCCATGGGGATCGATTAACTGTTGTGGTTCTTTGCCTGTTAACAGCACTACTGCCGTAGCAGCTAAGGCATACAAATCGCTATGAGCGTAAACAATTCCCCGTTCTACCTGTTCTGGAGGAGCATAACCAGCCTTAAGTGGTTTGGAAATATTTGCAGTTACTTGGTTTAATTCAAATTGGGTTTTCAGTTCGACTTCTTGAATACAGCTAAAATCAATCAACACTTGGGGTTTATCTTGATTGCAGAAGATTAAATTATCAGGAGAAATATCGCGGTGAATTACTCCCAGCGAATGAATGTACTCTAGAATTGGTAGGACTTGGGTTAATAATTGTTTAATTTCCCCTTCGCTAAATCTATTATTTGCTTCGAGACGTTGATTGAGCAAAGCATGATAGGTTATTCCCTCAATATAATCTTGGACTAGCCCTGCTTTTAGCAACATTGACTTGGTTATTGCTTGCTCTATGTCTCTCATCTGTTTGCACCTAATATGTATGAAATTTTTAGCGAGATTAAATTATTGAAGTTAACTCAAGTAGAATAAGCGATCGCTTATATTATTTGATATTTCTTAATCTTAGAGAATTGAAATAATTTAAACATCTAAAAAACGTCCCGAATTGACCTCGAACAAAAGTGATAATCGCATCTCCTACTTTCGTTGATATATTAGGTATATATTCCTAATACTTTAGTCTGCTAACTAAATCATCGATCGCCACCAAAGTGATAAATTTGCTTTCAATAGTGGCAAACAAATTACATTTCGCAGTTAAATATAAGAACATTGCCCCAATGTGATTTTTATGATTTCTTCTTTTAAATTCTTACCCAATCCATTTCGCTTTCTACTCATTACCGAATGGGTAATGCTTGCCAGTTGTGGCTCTTTGGCATTAGTAGAAGCTTGGCGGGGTCATACAATCCCCATAGAACACATTTCGATCTTATTTCTCTTAGGTGTAATGGGTTTGGTTTTACCTAGTGGCAACCAAATTATCAAAATTATCTACACGGCATTTGAAATTGGCTTAATTTTTTACGGGACAAGACTGGGTTATCTGCATATCTTGCCGACATTATATTTAATTGTCGTGATGCGCAGTTGTTTCCTGTTTGAACTTGTAGGACGTTGGATCGTTACGGGGATAGTGTTTATGTTATTTTTAAGCGATCAATACAGATATATTATAAAAACCGTACCAGAAAATCCAGAACAACAAATTAATTTTGGGATGCACATCGTCGCCGAAACCCTAGTGTTTGGCTTAGGGGTCTTTTTTGTATTACAGTTGACTAATAGAATACTATCCGAACGCCAGATGAGGCAAAAATTGGCTCAAGCGAACGAACAGTTACAAGAATATAGTCAAAAAATTGAAGAACTAGCAACGGTACAGGAACGCAATCGTATTGCTCGTGATATTCACGATTCTTTAGGTCATGCTCTTACCAGCTTAAATATTCAGATGCAAACTGCCGTCAAACTATGGGAAAAAGAACCCGCACAGGCTCATTCTTTCCTCACTCAGGCTCAATCATTGGGAAAAAGGGCAATGCAGGAGGTACGTAAATCTATTAGCACTTTGAGGGAAGACGACCAAGAAGAACAACCTTTAGAAGTCAGGATTGAAAGCTTGGTAGATGATTTGCGTAAAGGGACTGGATTATCAATTAGTACAAATATCTGTCGCTGCGATCGCGTTTCGACACCAGTAGCTGAAACAATTTACCGTATTGTCCAAGAAGCTTTAACTAATATTTTTAAGTATGCTGAAGCCACGGAGGTAACAATTGAACTTAAAAGTACTTCTGAAGAATTGAGTTTAAGCGTAAAAGATAATGGCAAAGGTTTCGATCCTCAGCAAAAACGTTCTGGATTTGGATTACGGGGAATGCAAGAGCGCATCAGCTCAGTTAATGGTCAGTTTAAGCTAATTACCTCAGCAAGAAAAGGAAGTCGAACTGGATGTCGAATTGAAGTCAAAATTCCTCATGTTAATGTGTCCCAAAATATTTTGCAAAAAGCCCAATAAATAGCGAGCGCTATACTGTTTTAGCCTTTATATTTTGCACCAGTTTATCTAGATCGCGATCGCACGCTCAGAATCCAAAAGTGTAATTTGAGTTCGGATAAAATAACGCACACTTAATCTGTTTTCTCTCCCTGCCAACTGTAAGCATTTGATTCAGGGAGAATGCTAGGAATCGCCATCGTAGTTAGCATAACCATATTTGCGATCCAAAACAGCAAAACTAGCCACAATAAACTAAGCCAAGGCTGGGAATAGGTTATTAACTGTAACCCCGACCATAATTGCCAAATCCGAAACCCAGTGTAAAGTGTTCCAATAATGACAACCACGCTTTTACAAAGTGTACGGCTAAAACCTCTCTCACTTACTAACTGAATAGCAACAACTAATAAATACCAGCCAAAAAACTGTTGTAGAATTGGCTCATTCCAAAAGATAACCAGTAGAAATACTGGAATAACTACCCCCAAGATCAAAGCGGCATTGACCCAGACTTTCATAAACTGCCATTGAGTATCACTGAAAGCCATTACTGATTTAAATGGTAATTTTCCTTGTTTTACTAACCAACCATAACTCACACTCAAGAGAGTAGCGATCGCACAGAAGCAAAAGATAGTAAACCAATTATTAGGATTCATTTTTTTTAATTATATAATTATCAGGTTTTATACTATTTTTACTTCTATATAACTAGATAACGAACGCAATATAAAGCTCTGTAGAATCTACAGATCCTAAAGCTTAATAAAGCCAGTAAAAAGACTCAGGAAAAATAAGGATATAGGAAGTGTTACTAGTAGGGTTGTAGTAATTGTTTTTACAGATGGAGTCATGTTTTCAGAAGGATTTCTTAACTCAGAAAAAGGGCGTGAAGTCTTATTCATCTTTACTTAGTAGTTAATGTATGGTGTACTTTTTTATCTTTCACCATTTCTTATGATTTAACGTCTCTCTAGAGAAGGATTATGATTTGCCTTGCGATCGGCTAAAGGTTGAAGTTAAGCTCAACGAGGTTTTGAGAGATTTAAACTCTGATCCTGTGCTTCAACCGTCCTTACTGCTGTGATAGCGCGATTGTATAGCTAGCACCAAACTATGTGGCACAAGCCGTTTCTAACATATCAAAACTGCAATAACTATAACTTTATGTAGGTAATATTTACTTAGCCATCAACGAAAGTGATAAAACCTTTCTTACTTTCGTTGATATCCATATCAAGACTTTTTAGAGATGTTTTATTTTTCGCTAATTTATAAGATAAAAAAAGTTTGAAAAGGAAAAGCTCATTAATTAGTTTAATGACTTTACTGAGTAAATAACTAAAGTAAATTCAAATTTTTAGGAGTAAAACAATGACTAAGATCGATAACCAATCTAAATCTCTCTATAACATTGTAGTTGTAGAAGATATTGACCATGAATCTGCTGCTGCTATTTCTGGTGGAGCGTTAAAAGCTACAGATGTGACTTTATACTCCGAATCAGACTCATACGGAGCTCAATTTTCCAGTAATAAAAAAATAGAAGACTTAACTGAGTTTGGTTTTAATGATGCTACTGGATCTATTACTATCCGTAATGATAAAGCATGGAGATTCTATGAAGATGTAAATTTTGGAGGCAAATATATTGACGTAGGGCCAGGTCAAAGTGTTAATGCTGGTGATTTTGGCATGAAAATATCCTCTTTCAAAGCCCTACCATAGTCCGAAGTTGTAAAAGGATCAGCTTAAAACTTTGGTAACAGCTTTAATCACTGCGATTACCGATTTCAATGTTCTCACTTGTAGTAAAATATTCAACCAAGACTCTTCTTTACAAGGGTCTTTTTTTTAACTATATTCGCTGCAATTAATTTATTTAGAAAACTTTAATTTCTACTATGACTTTAGTAATAGAAAAATTGCTGAGTTGAATAACTAAAGTTGTAGAGAGTTTATTTATTTAGTTGAGTTGCATTCGAGACGTTTGTTAGATGTTTTATTTGGCTCTAAATTTTATTATAAAGACAGTTAAAAACAAAGCAAAAGTTGATTAGCCGATTATTAATTATCTCATTAACTTTCGCCTGGTAAATAACTAAAGTAAACCCAAATTATTAGGATAAAAACAATGACTAAGATTAACAATCAGTCCAATCGTCTAGATAACATTAACTTCGTGCAAGATCTTGACAATGAATCTGCTGCCGCCGTTTCTGGGGGGAAAGCAGTACCAGATGTAATCCTCTATTCTAAGAAAAATCGACGAGGAAAATCCTTGCAAGTCAACGATGGAATAGCAGATTTGAGCAAGGACAACTTCGACGATAGCAGTTCATCTGTTGTAGTCAACAGTGGGACTTGGAGGTTGTACACAGAGCCGAATTTTAAGGGCCAATCTATTGATGTTGAATCAGATACTGCTCGCGATCTTCCTGGGAGATTTAACAACTCAATCTCTTCCTTAAAATCTATTTAAGAGATTCAGTCAGTACATTATTACCAAATCACTACTTTTCGGTTAGTCGATCAAGTTATAGTGTTAGCCTCTTACATCCCTTGCCCCCGTGACACATAATACTGGGGGTAGCTGGGAGACTTTGAAGAATCCAGCTTCCCCAAGCTAGAGGGCTTAACCGAGAAGTATTAGGTGGAATTCAAGTTTACACCGATGCCAATTTCCATGGCAAGGTAAGAACTGCTAAAGGTGTTCCTGACTGAAGAGTAAGCGATTTATGAAAGCTCAAAACTGGTAGGAGATCGCGCGCCAGCTTTAGACAAACAAAATAGATCAGAGGATTTTTATGCTCAAACTTTCATCATGGCTAAATATTAGTCTCATTTTCTCCTTGAGTGGTTTAGGGCTATGTGGCATTGCTCGCGCCAACTCTAATAACGATTCTCCAATACCCAAAAAGTTGCAAGTGCCAACTGAACAACAAGTCCTAATGAAGGCCGTAGGTCGAGGAGCACAAATTTATGTTTGCGAGCGGCTGGCAGACAACCAATCACAGTTTAAGTGGACATTAAAGGCTCCTGATGCCAAGCTATTCGATGCCCAGGGCAAAGTTTTAGGAAAGCATTACGATGGCCCGACTTGGGAAGCAAACGATGGCAGTAAAATCACCGCAAGTATAGAAGCTAAAGAAAGCGCCCCAAACGGCTCAATTCCTTGGTATCTTCTCAAGGTAGAATCTTCTCAAGGTGATGGCATGTTGGCAAACGTAAAATGGATTCAGCGTCTGCATACGACTAGTGGCAACCCCCCTACGCAAGATTGCGATCGCGATCGCCAAAATACAGAGATTTCTGTAAATTACACTGCTGATTATTACTTTTACAGTTCCACTGCTGAAGAAAATTAAGCATAATTAAGATTTTTAATTTAATCATCAAAAATTAACATTAACTTATTGGAACATTAGTGCCAAATTAGACTTTTGCCCTTTCTCGGCAAGAGTTTTTTGCATATTTGGTATTTTTATAATTAGCAATTATAACTTTAGTCATAAATAGTTTACTTAGCTGAATAACTAAAGTATTAGAGAGTTTATTTAGTTCGTTTATAAAGGTTAAAGACTTTCGTGAGATGTTTTATTTAGCTCTGAATTTTATTATAAAGACAGTTAAAAACCAAAGTAAAAGTTAATTAACTAACTACTAATTATTTTATTAACTCTTGCTTGGTAGATAACTAAAGTAAACCCAAATTATTAGGAAAAAAAACAATGACTAAGATCAACAATCAATCCAATCGTCTAGATAACATTAAGTTCGTGCAAGATATTGCCCCCGAAAGTGCTGCTAATTATAGTGGTGGAGCAAAGTTTTTCTTTGGTAAAGCTACTAATTCTACAGCTATAGTTTTACACAAGGATTTAGACGGAAAAGGACAGGCAATGGGTATAAATGCGCGTGTGGGTGAGCTAATTAACATTGGTGTGTTCCCAGATGGTTCAGAAACTAGTTTTAACGATTCTGTCTCATCAATCACAACTAGAAAAGGTACATGGCAATTTTTTACTGACGCTGATGGAGAAGGTAATACAGGTGTTGTAGCAGCAGGAGGTATCGCTAATCTTGGTGAAAATAATGATGCAATTACAGGCATTAAGCGCATAAGGTAGAAATAAGAGATTTAGTTAGAGGAAAATAGCTGTTTCTTAAAGGAAGAAGAAAAAAAAGTTAATCTTAGTTCTTTGTTCTTTCTTTTTGAGCAAATTTTGACTTAAAAATAAGGCGATCGCCTTTTAGAAAATCGCGATCGCGCTAGTTTTTACTCATAAATCAAATTAACTTTTTACTTTTATTTAAAAAAATTGGAGGTGCAAAATGGCAATTGAGCGTGTTGGTTATTTAGGCTATAAGCTTTACTGTTTAGGATGGCACAATGCTGTCCACAAGAATCTTAATTTAATCGAACATTTATTATGTAATGCTTTACTTTATTACCGTCGAGGCTTTAAAGAAGGTTGTGCATATATTAAAGCAAATAATCTTGAAGTAATGCTACATTAAAACGCTAATTCAACTGAACTCAATAAAATAGCTATTGCTATGTTAATTAAAGATTGACACACCTTTATTCTTGATAAATTTATTAACCCATGAACCATCCTGACCAATCTGCTTTAAAAGCTCGAAATAGATTACTCGCTATGCTTGTATTGCTCTGCATTTTAGATATTACCTTAGTGACTATTGCGCGGGATTTGTGGGCTATTGGGCGGATCTTACCAACGATTGTGGTGATGTACTTTGTTATGCAGGGACAAAAATGGGCAAAATGGGTGCTGATGAGTATTTGCAGTTTGCTGGTGGTTATTTTAATCACAATGGTTCTAGCACTAGGTTCAAAACTCTCCACTGTTCTGATTGTGGGAAGTTTAATCATGGCTATTCTTAGCGCCATTATTGCGGTCTATCTGGTAAGTAGCAAAGATTTAAATCGTTATTTTGTCTTAAAAAGGCAAGCTTCTGTGCAATAGCCTTAATCTCGAAAATTTATCTCAACCAAAGTGGCCTCTAATTCAGCAACTCCCGATCATTATTGACTTTTATAACTTTAGTCATAGAGAAATAAACCTAGTTCAGCTACTAAAGTTACAAAGGACTTACCCATAAAGTGTAGGTACGATTCGAGACGTTTTTCAGACGTTTTTTTTTGGGTTAATTTCTACGATACAGATAACTCAAAAAACCAGATTTTAAATTCCTACTGAAAAATGAAATACCCAATTGTATTACAACACAGTGAAGAAGATTGCGGGGCTGCTTGTCTGGCTACCGTTGCTAAACATTACGGACGCACCTTTGCCATTAGTCGAGTACGTGAAGCAGTTGGTACGGGTGCTAGAGGGACTACTTTATTAGGTTTAAATCGAGGTGCAGAGACTTTCGGCTTTAATGTGCGTCAAGTTAAAGCAACTACAGAGATTATCGATCGCATCTCAGAAATTCCTCTACCAGCTATTATTCACTGGAAAGGCTACCATTGGATCGTTTTATACGGTAAAAAAGGGAAAAAATACGTTGTTGCTGACCCTGGCGTGGGTATTCGTTATCTAACTCGTCGTGAGTTGACTGTCGGTTGGGGCAACGGAGTCATGTTGTTACTTTCTCCCGATGATAGTCGTTTCTATGAACAGGAAGAAGATGATAAAGGAAGTTTTGGCGGTTTTGGACGCTATCTCAAACGAGTATTACCCTACCGTTGGATTTTATTTCAGGCGATCGCCATTAATTTTGCGGTAGGATTGCTGTCTCTAGCTTCACCGATCATGATGCAATTGCTGACAGATGATGTTTTAGTCAGAGGCGATACCCAATTACTCGCTACAGTGGCGATCGCCGTGATTGTAATGAACGTATTTAGAACTGTGGTTGGTTTAGTGCAGTCGCACCTAATTGGTCATTTTGGACAGAAGTTGCAATTGGGACTAATTTATGAGTACGGACGCAAATTACTCCATTTACCCCTGTCTTATTTTGAAGGTAGACGCAGTGGCGAAGTAGTTAGTCGGATTTCTGATGTCGGGGCAATTAATGATCTGGTGTCGCAAATCGTGCTTGGTTTACCCAGTCAATTCTTTATTGCGGTGGTTTCTCTAGCCATGATGTTGTTTTATAGTTGGCAACTCAGCGTCGCTTCAATTGTGGCTTTTATTATTGTTACTCTGGTCAACTTAGTCTTTCTACCTGCCCTGCGTCAAAAGACTCGCAGTCAAATTGTTTTAGGTACAGAAAATCAAGGCTTTTTAGTGGAAACCTTTCGCGGGGTACAGGTACTCAAAACCACTCAAGCTACACCCCAAGCTTGGCAAGAATATCAAGGTAATTATGGTCGCTTGGCTAATCTGGGCTGGAGTACCATGAAACTGGGTCTTTACAGTGGTAGCATCACCAGCGTCTTGTCTAGCTTCACCTCCGTCAGCTTGTTGTGGTTGGGCAGCTATCTCGTAATTAAAGGGGATTTAAGTATTGGTCAATTGCTGGCATATAACGGCATGAGTGGTAATTTTCTGGGATTTTTAGGCAGTGCCATCGGACTAGCTGACGAATTTATTACCGCACAAGTAGTCATTCAACGCCTGACAGAAGTAATTGAAGCTACTCCCGAAGATGAAAATGACTTTAAAAAACCTTGGGCAGAACTTCCTGGGAACACCGATATTGTCTGTCAGAACTTAAATTTTCATCATGCTGGCAGAGTCGATTTATTAAAAGATTTTTCCTTAACTATTCCTAGTGGTAAAGTTGTCGCTTTAATTGGTCAATCTGGTTGTGGTAAAAGTACCCTCGCGAAATTGATTGCAGGTTTATATTCAGTACAATCTGGTAATCTCCGCTACGGTATTTATAATCAACAAGACTTGTCTTTAGAATGTCTGCGTCAACAGGTAGTACTTTTACCCCAAGAAGCCCACTTTTGGAGTCGTTCAATTATTGATAACTTTCGTTTCAGTTATCCCGATGTCACCTTTGAACAAATAGTCAAAGCTTGCCAAATCGCTGGTGCTGATGAATTTATTAGCGAATTACCCGATAAATATCAAACAGTACTAGGAGAATTCGGCGCCAACCTTTCTGGTGGTCAAAAACAACGACTGGCGATCGCTAGATCCATAGTTACCGATCCACCAGTCCTAATTTTAGATGAATCTACTGGCGCACTCGATCCAGTCAGTGAAGCACGAGTATTAAAACAATTATTTGCTCATCGACAAGGCAAAACCACTATTCTAATTAGTCATCGCCCCAGAGTAATCGTCCGTGCTGATTGGGTGGTGATGCTAGAGAAAGGAGAACTAAAAGTTCAAGGTACTCCCGAACAATTACGCTCTATGGGGGGCGATCATTTAGATTTCCTCGACGACTATATCCCTACAGACAAACCCCTGGTGGCATTATCCAGCAATAGTCATCTAAACGGACATTCTCTCTCTCTCCACTAACTTTCTACAACTAATTTATTACCCATTACTCGTTACTCGTTACTCGTTACTCGTTACTCATTACCCACTACCCACTACCTATTCCCGCCATGCTTACTAATCCTCCCAACCTCCCCTCTGTTCGAGAAGACGAATTTCTACCTCCAATTAGTGGTTGGACTACCTTTGGTGGACTGTTTATCGTCGCTATCGTTGCCTTAGCATTTCCCATTGCTTCTGTGGCTAAATACAAAGAAACTGTCAAAGTACAAGCCCTAATTCGTCCTGAAGGTGAATTACGTCTAGTTCAAGCTGCTACAGAAGGTCAAGTGATGAGTATTGCCGTCAAAGGTAATCAAATTGTTCAACGAGGAGATGTCATTGCAACCATCAACGACTCTCGTTTGCAAACTCAAAAAAGCCAATTACAAGACAGCATTCAACAATCACGATTACAGCAGGTACAAATTAACGCCCAAACTAATGCTCTTAATAGCCAAATTTTAGCCGAAACTGACCGTATCAAGGGAAATGTGGCGGGCGCGATCGCCGAACACCAGCGCATTCAACGGGAATATCAGGATAAACAAATTACGACCAAAACGGCAGTTCAAGAAACCGAATCAAGCCTCAAAGCAGCAGAAGCAGCTTTAAATGCAGCGCAAGCTAAATTAAATCGTTATCGCAGTGCAGCCAAACAAGGAGCAATTTCTCACGATCAATTAGAGGAAGTAAAATTAGCCTTTCAGCAACAACAACAAGCAGTGGAAGCAGCCAAAGCTAAATTAGCAGGGGCGCAAACTGCCATAAATCCTAGTAATGCGGAAATTGCGATCGCCACTTCTCGCATTACCGAAGCTGAAGCTACAGGGAAAACTAGTCTGGCTACTTTAGCGAAAGAAAAAGAAGCTCTGATTCAACAGCAAATTGAAATCAATAAGCAGTTAGACAAAGACACCCGCGATTTGCAACAAGTCAATACCGATCTTCAGCAAACTATCATCACTGCTACCACCGACGGTATTGTTTCTAAGCTTAATCTGCGTAATCCTGGTCAAACGGTACGTCCAGGGGAAGAAATTGCCCAAATCGCTCCTAGTAATAGCAAACTAACGATCAAAGCTTCAGTTCCTGCCAAAGAAATAGGTAAACTAAAAAAAGGTCAAACAGCCCAAATGCGAGTATCCGCTTGTCCTTATTCCGATTACGGTACTCTTAAAGGAACAGTTACAGCGATCGCTCCTGATGCAGCTTTTCCTCAACCTGATAATTCTCATACCTCTTCTACCGCTAATACTCCTAGTCAACAAACGGGTGCAGCTTTTTATGAGGTGGCAATTGAGCCTAATAATCGTTCTTTAGGCAAGGGGAATAATCAATGTGCGATTCAATTGGGTATGGAAGGGCAAACCGATATTGTTACCAGAGAAGAAACCGTCATGAAATTTTTGCTGAGAAAAGCTAGATTAACTACCAATTTGTAAATTCTTTCATTATCAATAAAAACTTAAGTTGCTATAAGTGTAATAGTAAAATGAACGAACATTGTGTAATTCCTGTAATTAAAACCCCCAAGGATTATCAAGCTTATCGAATTAGTCCTCAAGATAGTAATCGTCTGGCGCTCATTTTCGACCCTAGTAATGCACATAATTCATTAACTGTGTGCGTAGAGATTTTTGATGTCGGTGGTGCGACTCCTCCTAACCGTCATAATTTTGCTGTAGAAATGTTTTTTATTCTCAAGGGTGAAGGCATGGCAATATGCGATGGTAAAGAAATACCTCTGCACAGTGGCGATAGTGTATTAATTCCCAAAACAGGGACTCACTTGATTAAAAATACGGGTTCAGAACGTTTGTATGCTTTGTGTATCATGGTTCCTGATGAGAATTTTTCGGCGTTGATTCGTAACGGAATAAGTGCAACGTTAGACGAACAGGATTTAAACATATTAACTCGTATTGATTAGACTCTTTCAGTAGGAATAAATCAGTATTGCTGTCTACCCAATCAAGAAATATCAATGTTTAATGATGGATGGTAAATACTTTCAACTCAGATTAAATTATGTCCGCAGGGTCATTCAAACAAGATGGTTTAAACTGGCGCATCAATTTAATTAAGCAAAGGTTTGGTGAATGGATGGAATATCAAACCTCTCAGTTAAATCCTGATTGGGACTTCGCCTCTTTTCAAAAGACGCTGCTATGGCAAATTATCAAATTTTGCCTGTGGTCAACGATCGCCATCTTGCTGGTTTGGATCGCGTGGCAACTGTGGTTACTTTTACGTCTCTACTGGAAACGTTGGCAAAGAACAAGCGATCGCCATGCTAATTTCACCTCTCCTACCCAAACAACTCAACTATCAGCAGCCGATTGGGTAGAGCGATCGCAATCTGCCAGAGTAGACGGTAACTATCATCTGGCAATTATTTGTCTCTATCAGGCAATGTTAAAGCTGTTGGATGAACGAGGGATAATTCCGACTCAGCTAAGTCTCACGGATCAAGAATATCGGCGATCGCTCTTGAAAATTGCCGTTACTTCTTTAAACTCCTACGAACTATTATTATCAATTCACCAAAGACTGTGTTTCAGTCAAGCTGAGGCAGATCGAGCCTTATTTGAAGAGTGCCAGCAAGCTTATCAACAGATCGAAGTTAAACATTAATATTTTACAACTTGCTCAATAATGCCAAATTTTCGTCAACGCAAATGGTTATGGATGGGAATTGCGATCGCGGTAATAATTATTTTAACTCTGGTTGCTGCACCTAATAGTGGTCGGAATGATAGTGGTTCAACTTATGGCAAAAGTCCTGATGGTTATGGCGCTTGGTATGAATACATGTCCAAAAAAGAAATTCCGCTTAAGCGTTGGCGTAAACCTTTTGCGCAGTTCATTGAAGCTGATGTACAAGATGCCACCTATCTTAAGATTCTGAGTCAAAGTGATTATTTACTGAGTTTAGAAGGCATATCTTCAACTGAATCAAACTGGATCGGCCAAGGAAATACTCTAGTCATCATCGGCAAGTCTGAACCAGCTACGGCTGCACCCTTCAACAGTTCAATTCCCTATCGCCAACAGACTCTATCTAACGATCAAATCAAAATAGCCACTACTCGTCGTTTTCGAGGGGGACAACAAAGTATTCTCCAGGATCGTTACGGTGCAATAGTCTGGCAAGAACAAATTGGCAAGGGAAAAATCATTTACTGTACGACTCCCTATTTAGCTGCTAACGCCTATCAAGACAATCTCGACAACTATCAATTTCTGGCAGACTTAGTAAGCGATCGTCAAAGCATTTGGGTAGATGAATACATTCATGGTTACAAAGACAAAGAAAGCATTGCTAAAGAACAACAAGCCGATCTTCTCAGTTACTTAGCTAAAACCCCTTGGTTCTTCTTTTTGATTCAAACAATCCTCATTGCCATAGTTGCTGCCTTTGCTGCCTTTCGTCGCTTTGGTCTACCAATTAAGCCCAGAACGGCGATCGCCGATAATAGTACCGCCTATATTGATGCTTTAGCAGGAGTCTTAGAGAAAGCCAATAGTACAGATTTTGTCGTAGAAGCGATCGCCAAAGATGAACAGCGCAAGCTGCAACAAGCTTTAGGGTTGGGTAAATCTTTGGTTGACGAGCAAACCTTAATTACAGCCTATAAACAGCAGCGAGGAGACACAGTTGTAGATTTAAGTCAATTATTACGGGTTAGTAATGCGGGAAAGAAAATTAGTGATGCTCAATTAATTACCTGGATTCAAAAGTGGCAGAAATTAAATCAAAGTAGTTAAGCGATCGTTTTTTGTCTCGCGCAAAGACGTTTATCCCGCTTAGTTTGGGGCAAAGACGCAAAGGTACAAAGAAGTTTTTTTAGTGAAGGCAATTATAAGTAAGTTTATTGAATTATGGGAATAATAGATATTAAGTTAATTCATATTTATCAGTATTCAATTGAATTTACAAAATATCCAGATCCAAGATCATTATAAAAGCGATCGCAATAATTTAATTATTTTGTATTTTGTAAGATAAGAGGTTGAGGAATCTCGTCACCATCTTCTTCTAACATTAATAAATGTACCCTACTTGCTTCTTTGATTTGCGCGATCGCTTTTTCTTGGGTTTCTTCATGTGCCATAATTCCTAATTCTAAGCACTCAGCGATATATGCTTCATCTTCTGGTGAATAGCTAACTACATAGGAGTAATGTTTAATATATTCGTTGATTTTATTCATTATTTTTATTTTATTGTATCTCTTTTAGTTTAATTAATGCTTCTTTAACTTGCTTAACTTGATATGGTTTTGCTTTCCCACCTTTTCCTTGCTGAAGATTGATTCTTGGTTTTCCTTGCCAGGGAGTTTTAAACGGATAGTGACTTGTTCCTCTATTTCTTGGTTTGCCAAAAAACTTTTCGGTTATAGTTAATAAACGGGTGAATCTAATGTTAGTTTCGCTTTTCAGTTCTACCAGGGCTTCATCAATATCCATCTAATTGGAATGCTAAAATTCACGTAGTGTTGTCAATAAATTATATATTTTTAAGTATTTTATTTAGTTGAGTTTACCAAATATAGATATTAAAGATCATTATCGTAGTGATCGCAATAATTTAATTGAAGATTTTTATATTCCTTGTCTATCGAAAACTATTTCCTATAGTCGAGCAGTGGGATATTTTTCTAGTACTTCTATTGTAGCTATTTCTCAAGGGCTAGCTGCTTTAATTGAAGCTGGTGGTAAAATGCGTTTGGTAGCATCTCCTTATCTTTCTCGTGAAGATATCCAAGCCATAGATAAGGGCTTAAAACAGAGAGAAGAAGTTGTTAGTTCAGCCATTATTAAAGAATTTGAAATCGTCTCACGAGATAGACTAGCTTGTTTATCTTGGTTGCTAAGTCAGAAAATATTAGAGATTAAATTAGCAGTAGCTAATAATTTTGATGCTCCTGGTCTTTATCATGAAAAGATTGGAATTTTAGCAGATAATAATGATAATAAAATAGCATTTACAGGTTCAATTAATGAGACAAAATCGGGCCTGATTGACAATTTTGAAAATATTGAAGTTTTTTGTTCTTGGCGAGGAGAAGAGGCAAAAAGAGTTAACCGAATTGATGAAAATTTTGCAAAACTATGGTCTAATAAAACTTACAATGCAGAAATTATTAGTTTCCCCGAAGCAGCAGCCCGTAAGTTATTAGAATATCGTCCTGATATAAAACCAACAGTATCAGTCAAGCAAAAGGCAACATTAGTAGCAGAAAATAAAAGCAATTATCATACTGAAGAAGAAAGAAAATCGCTTCACGGTTTAAATATTACTTTACGATCTTATCAAGAAATAGCTTTAGTTAATTTTCAGTCTGCTAATTATCAAGGAATTTTAGCAATGGCAACAGGGGCGGGTAAAACTATTACCGCCTTGGCTTGTGCTAGTAGCATACAAGATTTAGATTTAATTATTATCGTTGTGCCGATTAAAGATTTGGTCAAGCAATGGATGGATGAGTTAGATAAACTGACTGATTTTTACTTTCCCATTGCAGCAGTAGGAAAATCTGAGATCTGGAGAAATACGCTATACAGGAAGTTGCGCTTAATTCATGGAAACGTACAAACGGTTAAAAGGCTGCCTACTGTTTTGGTAGGTACGTATAGCGGTTTATCTAAAACCACAGTTGCTGAACTTATTGAAGATGCTGGCGGTTTACCTCAAAAATCTTTAATTATTGCTGATGAAGTTCACACCGCAGGGGCAGAACAGTACCGCAGAATCTTAAGGGATGACTTTACCTACCGTTTGGGTTTATCCGCTACTCCCATACGTCCTCATGATGAAGAGGGAACAAATTTTGTTTTGAATTATTTTGGCAATGTTGTTTACGAGTTAGATTTAAAACGGGCTATTAAGCTAGATATTCTCTGCCAATATGAATATTATGTTTATGTTGTCACCCTAACTGATGCCGAAAACGAGGAATATCAAAACCTGACCAAAAAAATTACCAAATTACTTAGAAGCGGTAATGATCAAGTAAGGGTATCAATTAATCGCTTGACTATCGAGCGATCGCGTATTATTAAATCTGCCAATGATAAAATTAATATTCTTGATCTCATTATCCAAGATCACCCTTTAAATAAAGGCATGATCTATTGTGCCAATATCGATCAAGCAGATATGGTCTGTTATCGATTATCGCAACAAGGAATGATAGTCTCTCGCTTTACTTCCAAAGAAGATAAGCAACGCCCTCAAATATTACACGAATTTAGTCAAGGTCGTCTTGATGCGTTAGTAGCCGTTAAATGTCTTGATGAAGGTATAAACATACCTGCTGCCCAAGAAGCCATAATATTAGCTAGCGACACATCAGAACGTCAGTTTATTCAACGTAGAGGCAGAATTTTACGGAAAGCTGAAAGAAAAGAAAGGGCAACTTTGATTGATATACTTGTTGTACCACCTATAGGAGACGAACGAGTAAAATTAATTACATCTGAAGTAAAGAGAATTAAACATTTTGCCAAAACTGCTAGCAATAGAGCCTCAGTTATTACTAAGCTAGGAGATGAATTATCTCATTATGGTATTACTTATTCCGATTTAATTTAACTAGTTAAATAACTTTATGGAAGAAAAAATCAAGGAACTTGCTAAAAAATATAATATACCTGCTTTTTTATTGAAAGAAGTAATTCAGATGGAAAAAGACAAAGTAGTATTAAAAAATCGTCAGTTAGTTCCAAAAATAGCTCAACTAATTGAAAAATATTCAGAAGCATCAAATTGAACGAGGATTTGAATAAGTGACGCTACAAATAAAGAAAATCCATCTACAAAACTGGAGATGCTATGAAAATCAAATCATTGAGTTTGATTTAGATACAGATAAAAATATTTGGGTTATTTGGGGATTAAATGGCTATGGAAAAACTTCTATTTTAGAAGCTGTTTTATGGTGTCTTTACGGTAACGAAATAGTTTCGCCGAAGAGGTTAATCAAAGCCAAAGTAGATTCAGTGGAACAATCTTCAGAAAAACAAGGCTATTTTTATTTTCCTAATGTCAAAGTTAACTCTGAATTAGAATTATCGGTCAGTTTAACATTACAAAAAGAAGATCATAGTTATGTGATCGGTCGAGTGGCTAAAAGGACAAAGCGAGGACAAACTTTCTTTGCTGAAGTCTCAGAAGCTTCATTCAATTTAAACGGTAAGCTTAAAGCAGATTCAAGAGAACACATAGATTCACTATTACCTCGTTCATGTAGAGAATTCTTTTTCTTCGATGGTGAAAAAATAAAAGAGTATTCTAACATTACTCAAACGGCAGAAACTCGCAAAGCCATAGAAAGCATTTTAGGAATTCCTGAAATTATCAATCTGAAAACAGACGCTAAAAATGTTGTCAAACAGTTTGAACAAAAAATTAATCAGGCAAATTCTAGCAACAAAAAGTTACAAAATATTAATACTGAGTTATTCCAACTAACACATGAGATTGCTGCGAAAAGAGATCGACTACAAACAGAAATTGAAGAATACAACCAAGGACAGAAAATACTTGAAGATATAAATGAAAGGGCTAGTCAGATAAAAGAACTCCGAGATAAATTAAAGAAAATACAAGAATTTAAGATAAAACAACAAAGATTAAACGAACAGGTTGAAAAAACTGCTCAAGATATAGCTAAAATTTTAGAAAATGCTTCCATCCCCATGATGCGGAAATTTGTCAAGGAAATGGCAGATGATTTACAAACTAAAACTTTGACTAATACTAGAATCTCTATATCAGTTAACCAATTAAAAGAGTTGCTTCAAGCAGATATCTGTGTCTGTGGCAACTGTATTGACGAACAAGAATATAATTTTATCTCTCAACAATTAAAAAATATTAAAGAGGCAGGAATCATAACAGAAGAAAATTCTCGTATTGAGAGTTTGCGTATTGATTTGAATAGAATTTCTAAGTATCAAGTTCCAAACTTAGATCAACTGCTATTAAAACGCGATAGCCTTGAAGATGATATTGAAGAAACCAAACAAGTAATAGAAAATCTTAAGAAAGATACTAAAGGAGTATCTGAGACAGAAGCTGATGAAATTTGGCGAAAAGTTGGTCAGCAAGAAGAATATCAAAAGGAAACAGAACGAAAAATTGAACGATTGCGTAATGAAATGGAATCCTTGGAAAAGAAGCAGGATGAACTAAAAAGGCAAAAAGGAGAATTGTTAAATAGCGATCGCGAAATGTCGATGCTAAACAAACAATCTCAACTAGCCCAAGGACTCTACAATGCAGCAGATGAGTTAATCGATTGGTATACAGAAAACTGCCAACAAACTATAGAGAATCAGGCTTCACACTTTCATAAAATGGTTACAAATAAGCCAGATGAGTATGAAGGTATAGTTCTTAAAAATGGCTACAATCTACGGCTTAAACAAATCAATGGCGATATTGTTAATCCTCAATCTCTTAGCGAAGGAGAAAAACAGGCATTAGTTTTTCCTTTTATCGCAGGTCTTAATTTAGCATCTGGTAAAGCTGCCCCTTTAATGATTGATACTCCTTTTGGTAAACTTGACGGGATTCATCAAGAAAACATAGTCAAGTCTCTGCCTCAGATACCCTCTCAAGTGATACTGTTAGCAACAGATAGAGATTTACCTGAAAATATTTTAAACTTGTTGCGACCTAATATCGTACAGATTCACAAAATCAAGCGGTTAGGAGGTACAAAAGATGGTTCTGTTATTGAGGTTGAAGAATGGAACGTATAGAAATAACTCAAAAATTTGTGGCTACATCCGAAGCTAAAGGTTATTTGGATTATCTCAAGAAAAAACAGATATTTAAACGGGCAATTGATGCTTATGCTTTTGCTGCTACTTATGCCATGAAGCAAAATGCAGATATTTCTCAACCTCTAACAAATAGATCTAATAGTTTGGCAGAAGTATTTCGCCTTGATGAGGATGTTCGCTTAGCTTTAGAAGCAGGAGTTCATATCGTTCGTAAACGAAACAATCAATTAGAACCGAAAGATAGTTCTGAAGTATTGGAAATAGTGACGAAATACGCTGAAGCAGGTATTCAATTACTACAAAAAAAGTGGCAGGATAAAACTTCGACATCTCAAATTCAACGAGATATTTGGCAAATGATTAACGAGTAGTCTGGATTTCAATAAATCTAAATCATGAAAACAAAATCAAAGATAGAACAGCCAGAATTAACTGAACGTACCGTTAAAGATTTAGTAGACGATGTAGATAACTTAACTAAAGAAATCCAAGAACTATATCTTCAAGACGAAGTACCATTTGTAATCGGTTGGAGTGGAGGCAAAGATAGTAGTTGTGTACTGCAATTAATCTGGAATGCGATCGCAAACTTGCCAGTAGAAAAACGAACTAAAACAATTCATGTTATTACTAACGACACTTTAGTTGAAAATCCGATAGTTACTGCTTGGGTAGATAGATGTGTTAAACAGATGGAAGTTGCTGCCCAAAAACAGCAGATGCCAATTCAACCCCACATAACTTTTCCAGAAGTAAAAGATAGATTTTGGGTTTGCTTGATGGGGAAAGGATATCCATCCCCTAGAAATAGGTTTAGGTGGTGTACCGAAAGACTAAAAATTAAACCTGCCGACTCATTTATTCGTGAAATTATTAGAGACAGCGGTGAAGTCATTCTAGTTTTAGGAACTCGTAAAGCAGAAAGTACTAAACGGGCGAAAAACATGGAAAAACATAGGCAATGGCGAGTACGCGATCGCCTTAATACTAATCCTAGTCGTCCTAATTCTTTAATATATCTTCCTATTGAAGACTGGACTACCAATGAAGTTTGGATGTACCTAATGCAGTGGGATAATCCTTGGGGAGGAAATAATCAAGATTTATTTGCTATGTATCGTGGGGCAACTGCTGATAATGAATGTCCTTTAGTAGTTGATACATCTACTCCTAGCTGTGGAGACTCTCGATTCGGTTGTTGGGTTTGCACAATTGTTAATAAAGATAAATCAATGGAGGCAATGATTCAAAATGATGAAGAGAAAGAATGGTTACAGCCTTTGTTAGATATCCGTAATGATTTGGAAGTAAAAAACGATCGCAATCGGCGAGATTTTCGTCGTCTTCACGGTAACGTACAGTTGTTTGAACGTAACAAAGATGGAGAAACTTCCATTGAACCCATCCCTGGGCCTTATACTAAGAAATGGCGAGAAACTTGGTTAAGGCGAGTATTGTCGGCGCAAGTTGAAGTTAGGCAAAATGCACCAGAAGAGTTTAAAGATATTAATTTAATTACTCCTGAAGAGTTGAGCGAGATTAGAAGAATTTGGTTGGAAGAAAAACACGAGTTTGATGATAGTTTACCCCGCATATATCAAGAAGTAACGGGAGAAGTATTTAAAGATATTAGAATTGGTGCGGATGAGAAGTTATTAGGCAATGATGAGTGGGAAACTTTGGCAGAAATATGTGATGATGAAATGCAGTTAGAATTGATGTCGAAACTGTTAGATACTGAGCGACAATTTTATACTAAAAACCGTCGTTTAGGTATTTATGATAGTTTGGCTAAATGTTTTGATACTAGTTCAAGAAGTAAGGAAGAAGCGATCGCAACTGCACATCAACAATATGATTTAAAAACTGCTGCCGAGCAAGGTAATATTGTAGCAGTAAAAGAGCAAGTGGAACAGTTGAATCAGCCAAATGACGATCTAGAAGGGGATAAGGCTGGATGGGCGAAGATGAAGTTTGCGCCTAAATCTTGATAGTTAATTGCTCGTTTAGATAAAACAACAAATGATTTTTACCGAGTTAGTTATTGAGAATTTTGGTGCATATGCAGGTAAGCATATTATTAACTTGCGTCCAGAAGCGGACGGGCGCGGTCTTGGGGGTTCCCCCCATAAGCGACCCGTTCAAGAAAATGAAGGTGTTATTCAGCCGATTATTTTATTAGGGGGAATGAATGGTGGGGGAAAAACCACCCTCATGGATGCAATTCGTTTGGCTTTATATGGACAAAGAGCAAGATGTTCAACCAGGGGTAATTTAGGCTATGGAGATTTTTTAACTCAGTCGGTAAATAGTCAAGCAAAGCAAGTAGATTTGACTCAAATACAGTTGTCTTTTGAACATATTTTTGAAGGACATTGGCAACAGTTTAAAATTATTCGTGCTTGGCAAAAAAATCCGCAAGATGGTAAAGATAGTCTGAGTATTGAAAGGGAATTACGGTTTGATAGTAATTTAGAACAGCATTGGGATGAATATGTCGAGAATATTCTCCCGTTGGGTATTTCTAATTTGTTTTTATTTGATGGTGAACAGGTTAAAGAGTTAGCTGAATTAGATACTCCCCCCGCTGCGGTAGTGGAGGCGATTAATAATTTGTTGGGTTTAGAGTTAGCGGAAAAGTTGTCTTTAGATCTTGAAGTATTGGTTAATCGTAAACGGAAAGCACTAGCCAATAAAACTCAGTTGTTAACAATAGAAGAAACTGAAGCTAAGTTAGCAGCTAAACAAGTAGAAAAAACTCAGATAAATCATAAATTAACTGAACTACAGCATCAATTAGAGCAAGCTAATAAAAAACGCGATCGCGCTCGGCATAAGTTTAATCAGCAAGGGGGGAAAATTGCTAGCAAACGAGAACAAGTTGAAGCTAAACTCAAAGATTTTAATTCTCATTTGGAAGCTAAGAGACAAGAGTTAATTACCCTAGCCAGTGGCTGTTTACCTTTAAAATTAATAACACCTTTATTATCCGCAGCAGCTAATCAAGGAAAAGAAGAGTTAAAAATACAGCAGTTTAAACAGGCTCAAGGTATCTTGGCAGCTAGAGATCGTAAGTTACTAGAATATTTAACTAGTATTAGTTTGCCCGATGAATCTATTAGTAAGGTTGAGTTTTTTATTACGCAAGAAAATAATCAGATTGCTAACTCAATCGAAAACGAAGCAGCTAGCTTTTTACATTTAACAGAACTAGAATTACAACAGCTAATTAGCAACACTCAAGATATCTTACCTTTACAAACTAAATCTGCTGAAGATGTTATTCTGCAAATAAAGCAATTAGAAGCAGAAAGAGAACGTACTGAAAGTCAACTAGCGATCGCTGCTTCTCCAGAAGACTATCAACAGTTACTGCAAGCCGTGGAAAATACTCAGCAAAAGGTGAGTAACTGTAAAGCTTTATATCAAATTGAGCAAGAGAAATCGATACAATTAGATAGAGAAATCGAACGTCTTCAACAAGAACTAAATCGCAAATTAAAAAACTATAGTGAAGAAGCGATTGATAATATTAATGATGAACATATTATTAAAACCTCGGCTAAAGTTCAAACAACTTTGAAACTATTTAAAGAAAAATTAACACTAAAAAAACTCAATAAATTAGAAACTGAAGTTAAAGATTGTTTCCTTTATTTACTACACAAATCAAACCTAATTAATCGCGTTACTATTGATAGCGATCGCTTTAAATTAGAACTATACGATCATCAAGGTCAACTCTTTCCCAAACAACGTCTATCCGCAGGAGAAAAACAACTACTGGCGATCGCCTTTCTCTGGGGACTTGCTAGAGTATCAGGACGTAATTTACCCATTGCGATCGATACTCCTTTAGGTAGATTAGATTCATCCCATCGCCATAATTTAGTTGAGCGCTATTTCCCTACCGCATCCCATCAAGTAATTCTACTTTCAACCGATACAGAAATAGGTGAAAAGGAAGTCAAGCTATTAAGAGAACAAGATGCGATCGCTCAAGAATATCTACTTAAATATAATCCAGAAAAACGTCAAACTACCGTAGAGAAGGGATATTTTTGGTAATACCATTTCTCCTTAAAGTTGCACTTAATATTTTGATTGTAAATCTCGCGCCAAGACGCAGAGACGCAAAGAATTAAATTTCAGTTAGTGCATTTTCATAGAGAGTTGGTATAAGTAAGAAAAGTCCTTTTTTTATAACTTATAGCCTTACGTAAAAACGTTAGGATCTTTTTAAAATATTACTTTCTACTCCCTATTTCCTATTTCCTATTTCCTACCTTCGAGCCGATCACCCTAATTGTCCTAATTTACTTTGTACGACCATATAACATCCATTGAAGATTATTAGGCTGAGTAACAAATCCTAGTTGGTGATAAAAGTCCGTAACATGAGGACTAGCAAAAAGAGTAATATCTACAATCTGTGCTGCCTGAAGTTGTTTAGTTAAAGTTTTAACCAGAGTTTTACCCACTCCTCTAGCTTGAAAATCTGGATGTACTACGATGTCGAGTAAGGTTGCCTGATAAACCCCATCAGAAACGGCTCTAGCAAAGCCAATTAGCTGCTGTTGTTCTCGCTCGACGTGCCAAGCTGCAATATACCTAAAACTAGCCTGTATAGCTTTTTCCAGCTTTCTTAAAGTACGACTTGACCAACCCACAGCCTTACATAAATCATTTAATTGGTCAGGAGGAATTGCTCCATTACTTTGAACTAAAATACGTCCTAGTATTGGTTTAAGCTGATTTGGCAGAGGATTTATGGCTGGCTGGGTTAACAGTGCGCTACGGACATCTCGCGCTGTGGAACAAACCTTTAAAGGCTTGTCCCGATCCATATTCTGCTGAAGCTGCTGCTGATTAACTGCGATCGCCTCTTCTAACTTACTCTGCTGTTTTAATAATTGAGATAAAGATTGTAAAACATCAATATTAGTCGGTTGAATTTCTAGGATCAGATAGTGAACTACGATCGCGCCGTAAGTCTGATGCTGCTGAACCAAATTATTAGCAAGCTCGATTAATCTTTGGGGTTGGTTATGCAGTAGCTCAAAAATAGAATTTTGCGGTGGAGTCTGAATTAACTGACGATAATCTTTAATCGTTTGAGCTAAGTCTCCCTGCTTAAAGGCAGTCCCCAATTTTTGATAAGAAAGTTGATGTTCGGGTTGTAGATAGATCCCCTGAAGATAACTAGCGATCGCCCGATCCCACTGCTGTAACCTACTCAAAACATCTCCCAAATTGTGCCAAGACCAAAAAAACTGCGGGTCAAGTTTTACCGCCTCACTATAAGCCTGTGCTGCTTTCTGCCACTGCTGTAACCTACTCAAAACATCTCCCAAATTGTGCCAAGACCAAAAAAACTGCGGGTCAAGCTTTACCGCCTCACTATAAGCCTGTGCTGCTTTCTGCCACTGCTGTAGCTTACTTAAGACATCTCCTAAATGATGATGTGACCAGAAAAAATCAGGTCTAAGTTCAATTGTCTGTTGCAAAGCGATCGCTGCTGCTTGCCATTGTTCTTGTTGGCGGTAGGTGTTGGCTAAATCGTAAATCTCAGACCAATCCTGGATGGCAATCTCTTTTAGTTTTATTGTCATTTTGAGCCAGATTTGAAAATATTGAAAAAATATTGAAACTTAAGTTCTCCAAATATTAAACGAGAAAAATCGCGCTCGCCAATCAATTCCTTAACGCACTTTAAGTAAATTTTTCGCTAAATAAGCCAAAAACAGGAACTTATTGTCCTTAAATCAACTCCATGTAGGTAGCAGTATTTTGATATTAGTAATTATTATTGATGATGTTAAACGTTGATTTCACTTTACCTAAATTAAACCAACTATGTGTTCGTCTGATCGGCAGCAGTATATTGGCATCTCTCGGCATTATGCTGGGTATGACTCCTCAAATATCACTAAGATCTTCTGATTTAGATCCTCTAATTAGCGTTTCCTTCTCTGACAATGCCTATGGACAACAATTCACTTCCACAGAAACCGAAAGCTATGCAAGAGCGGGTTACGAAGTAGAGCTACTCAGGAGGGAAGTCTACCAAGAAATTAAAAACTTGCTCGACGAAACCCCACCAAATATTGTCTGCGATCAGCGATCGACTTTGAATAACCTTAAACCCGAAGTAAAAAATATTGCCAATCGTTACTGTACCGAGTCGCGACAAATCGTACAGCGACACAATTTGAGCATAAGTCGCTTTAACGAGTTAAAAACCCAATACGATCGCCAAGATAGCTTTTATCAACAGGTACAAAAAATCTTGCTCAAGTTACAAAATTAATCGTATTGCCAGAAAGCGCAAAATGGAAAGAAAGAAAACAGAGATGCCAATCAATCAGAATATTCGACCTGTCACACCTAATGATGTGCCTGCTTTAAAAAAAGTGATTGACGCTAATGGCTTGTTTCCATCAAATATGCTAGACGATATGATATCTAACTACTTCGATCGTGATAACTCTAGTGATTTCTGGCTTACTTATGAAGACCATGAGCCTGTGGCGATCGCTTATTGCGCTCCCGAAAAAATGACTGAATAAACTTGGAACCTGTGCCTAATTGCTGTTCATCCTGACTGTTAAGGAAGTGGTATCATACGTCTTTTTTTTATCTAGTATGAAGATTCAGTTCATAGGGTTCATAAAAGAAGTCGTAGTTTTCTACAGCCTCTTTTTGTGCTTGCCAATATAAGGGCGTGACATCCTCCCAACGCTAACTCTTCGAGTATAGCGTGGGCTTCCCAATATCACTATTGGGCATTGCTCCCCTGTACCTTTCGGTATTTCGCCACTTATCTAGAACCAAGTTCCCCGACAGTACGACTTGAGAGCCAATTTCTTGCTTTTCGGGAGTCCCCCGATACGTTTCTTCTCCTCGGTTACAGATTTCCTGTCCCGAAGCTACATCCCTATCTACAACATAACCACACTCGCTACACTCATGTAACCGAACACTTAGATCTTTTCTGACTGTAGCTCTACAGTTAGGACAAGTCTGAGATGTTCCACGATGGTCAACTTTGCCTACAAATACATCTCGCTTTCTAGCTACGTATTCTAAGATAGTTCTCATCTGCCCAAAGCTAGCATCTATACTATGCTTGCCCAACATTCCTTTTGCCATAATCCGAAAATCACAATCCTCTACAAAGATTGTGTCTGCCATGTTGCATAGTTTATGAGCTAATTTGAACTGATAATCAGTGCGCTTGAATGCTATGTGGTTATGTTGTTTGGCTACTTTGATCCTCGCTTTCTCGTAGTTTTCGCCTCGTTTTTGTTTCTTAGACAGACGCTTTTGTAGCACTTTTAGCCGACTGTGGGCTGTCTTGAAAAACTTAGGTCTGGGTTCGGTATATCCGTCCGATGTTGCTATATAAGACAACAAGCCGACATCTACACCTATTGCATGACCGTGAGGCACGGCCAGGGGAAGAACGATATCTGATTCAATTGCTAAGTGGGCAAACCAACCCATTGCTTTTTTGATTACCCTTGCTTGTTTCACAGCAAACCCCTCTGGTATTGGTCTATGCAGATTGATCTGTACTTTACCCAACTTAGGCAACTGTATCTGCCAGCCCGTAACAGGGTTAGATTTGAACTGAGGGAACAAGATAGATTTCATTTGCCCATATTTTTTGAACCGAGGAAAACCATACCCTCTTTTCTGAAAGAAATCCCAGGCATCATGCAACCGTCTTATGTTGGTTTGAAGTACCTGAGATGGCACTACTTTTAGCCTTGGAAATTGTTTTTTTGCTAAGGGCAGATTGTTTTGTTGTTGGTGGTAACTAGGGAACGGATAATCCGCAGCCATAATATATTCTGATTCCAAACTACACCTATCAATCGGACATTTTCTGGATGCGATCCAATCTTTTAGTTCTCTCACGGCATAGTTATAGCTAACGCGACAAGTTTCTAACCACTCGTTGAGTAGGTCAATTTGATTGCTATTTGGGTAAATGCGGTAAGTGTAATTTAGAATCATATGCGGAGCGGTGACGCGAAGCTAATCCTTTAGGAATCCTTTAGGATGATAACATTCTACCACAAATATAAGTAATTGGTAGAATATTGTGGCTACGCAGTTTGTTTGCTGGTCGGGCTGTATCCCAACCCTAAAACATTGGCGGTACTCAGCTTCGCTTCGATATATCCGCCTCGTTTATAGGGTGGGACTTAGCCCGACATTCTGGTTAAATAATTGGGATATTTACAGACCCGTTTACTTATCCTGCTAGCCTCGCTATATTTACTTTTGAGCAAGTTTTGAGCAAATGCCTGCCTGATGGGTAGGAGATCAAAGGAGAGACCCTATACGGTGAGTACTTTTAGCTTGAACGGGACTGACGGGACTCGAACCCGCGACCTCCTGCGTGACAGGCAGGCATTCTAACCAGCTGAACTACAGTCCCAAATTATTTTGTTATCTTGTTTGCCACGAAATATATAGTAGCATATTAAACAGAGAAATCAACTATGATGCAAAATATTCATTCGCTACCTCGAGGAAAAGCTTGGATGTTTCAGGGCAAATGATTATACAAATGCTGCACTCCAAAACCAACCGCACGGGGATGAGCTAGTTGTTGTGTCAGGTTTAGTGCTGCCTCACGACCAACTTCAGTTTCAAATACGGAAGAGAAGACAATATCTAAGTCTTTAGACTGACAAAATTGCTTTAATCTAGTGGGAAATCCCATAATCGCTGCTTTAATTACGTATACTCCACGCCATCCTTGATCATAGGCTTGCTGTAGCTGTTGAAAACTAGCAACAGATTCGTCTAACGCTAGAAGAGTAGTATATTCTTGATTTAGTTTTAAAATGTCTTTGAAGTGGTTTGGAGATAAGGGCTGTTCAATAAATTCTATCGCCTCTAACTTATCTGTTACGGACAATAATTGTTGAGCTTGAGTTAGATTTAAACCACCATTGGCATCCAATCTTAATTTAGCGTCTGAAGGAAAATTAGCGGTCAGTTGCTTGAGGATTTCAATTTCTTCAGCGAGAGTCAAAACTCCAATTTTCCACTTAAAAATAGTGGCAGAATTCGCTTGATATAGATTTTGCCAAGTAGTCAAAACTTTTTCGCCAGCAGGTAAAAGATAACAAAAGTCTAAAGCTTGAGGGAAACCAGCTAAATGAGGTTGAGTCAATGCCAGGTAAGCCGATTCTAGGGCAAACTGACAACAGGGAAGATGGTCGGGAATAGCCATAATTTCCTGCGTAGTAATAGCTTCTTCTAACTGCTGACAGAATTTTACTGCTTGGGCAATAGTTTCTGAACCAAACCAGGGCAAAGGAGCAATCTCTCCTCTACTGGTAATTCCCGCTGAATTTGTCAGGCTAATAATGATGCCCTCGCGTATTGACCAAACACCATGATTAGTCTGCAAGGGCTGCTTAAAATAATTTTGATATAGCTTAAATTGAAACTTTAGTTCATCATCCATTGTTTAAATTGGCTTTTGATCACTTATTATTGGCGATCGCTATAGCCTCAAAAAATCAACTCCTTAAAATAACGTCAAACTTGTTAACTAAAGTATCGCGAACTTTTTGATGTACAGGATCGACATCTTGATCGGTCAAAGTGCGATCGCATATTTACTTAACTATTCTTCCAGTAGTAATTAAATAAATAAAGCCTAAAATTAGAATAACAGATTTTAATTAGGAGTAAACATGAAACTCGTTTTTGAAGTACCAGATCAAGCCTTGCAAGATTTCGGTAAACAGGTAATTGAAAAAGAAGTGAAAGATAGTCTCAAATGGTTATATCTGCGACGTAGTTGCGTTGTTATGGCTGAGAACTTACGAACAACTTGGCAAGAATCTGATTACGAAACAAAGCTTGCTGAAATTCGGGCTGAAACTTGGCAAGAATATAAACAAGATTTGGAATTATAGTTGATGGAAATTGTAGCAGACTCTAACATTGTTTTTTCAGCCCTTATTAGTGGTAAATCTGTTTATTTAGATATTTTTAGAATAGCAAAAGTCTATGCACCAGATTTTATCTTTTTGGAAATTGAGAAGTATGAGAAACGAATTGTCCAAAAAACTAAATTAAAAGACACTTTCAGAGAGTTTGTTAGAGATTTGTTTACTGAAGTTACAGTTATTCCTAAACTGGCAATATCATCAGAAAGTTTTGCTATTGCTTATGATTTATGTCGTGATATTGATGAAAAAGATACTCCTTTTTTGGCTTTAAGTATAGAGTTGAATATGTCTTTGTGGACAAATGACAAAATTTTGCTCGATGGTTTAAAAGCTAAAGGCTATAGCAATATAATTGGCAATGACGAGATTTTTAAATTACTAACTTAAAAATAGATAAAAGCTTAAAAAACTAACTCCGCAATGTTACATCAAACTTCTTAACCAAAGTCTCGCGGACTTTTTGATGCACAGGATCGACATCTCGATCGGTTAAAGTGCGATCGCTTGCTTGATAAACTAAGTTAAAAGCTAAACTACGTTGTCCTTCGGGGACGTTTTTGCCTTTATATTCATCAAACACTTCTACTTTTTGTAATAATTTACCCCCAGCTTTATTCATTGCTTTGGTAATTTCAGCCACGGATAAATCTAAAGGTGCAAAGAAAGCTAAATCACGATCTGAACCTGGATAGGTAGAATAGGCTTGGAATTTGGGAGTAGTAATGGCATCGCGATCTAAGGCTGTCAGTAAAAGACTGAAATCTAATTCAAAGAGATAAACTTCGTTGTTTAAATCTCGCTGTTGCGCCAATTGGGGATGAATTTGCCCAAAGATCCCTAAAGTTTTGCCTTGCAACCATAGTGTAGCAGTACGTCCTGGATGTAGTCTTGGTTCATCACTGGTTGGACGATATTCGACGCTGATCCCCAGATTACTAAAGACGTTTTCCAATATTCCCTTAGCATCATACCAAGTCATAGGTGTACCTTTGCCACCGTTAACCCACATACCCTGAGAAGTGATATTACCTCCCATAATTCCTGCGACGGAATCTCTTTCTTTTAACTGTTCTTCTTCTTGCTCAATAGCCTTATCCGAAGGTGTATCCTTTAGGACAACGGGGGAAACCCCCGCAACGGCTTTTCGCGCTGATTGGAAAAATACTCGTTCAATTTCAAAAGCGTTGAGTGCGCCGTTACCTTGAGACTGGTTATAAACAAAAGCATCTAGCAAACCAGAGAATAAATCAGCACGTAAGGCAGAATATTCCGCAAAAAGAGGATTAGCGAGCTTTACTTCTTTACCTGTAGGTTTAACCAAAGAATACTGCACTACTTCCGTTAACCCGACACCTCGTAAGACAGCGCGGAGTTTATTTTTAATCGTATATTCAGCCGAAAGATAGCCAGGTTCGGTTTTATCGGGTAGAGTATCACAAAAGCGATCGTAACCATAAAGACGGGCAACTTCTTCAATTAAGTCAATTTCCCGTTCTAAGTCCCGATAACGATAAGGAGGTACTTTAACCAACCAAGTATTTTCTTTACCTGTAACTGGCTCTAAATTACAGCCTAAAGCTCCTAATATTGATTCAACATCGGCAGCTTCAATATAACCAACACCATCCTCTTTATTCACTGTACCTAAAATTTGATGAATTCGACTCAAACGTAATTCAATAGCATTACGGCTAGCATGATCGATACGATGATCACAAATAGCTTGGTTAACAGGATTACCACCAGCCAATTCTTGCAGTAGTGCGATCGCTCTTTTACAGGCAGATTCTAATTCTACTTGGTTAACCCCTCTTTCGTAACGGGTAGAAGCTTCACTGCGTAAGTTTTGAGCGCGAGATGAACGACGAATAACCACAGGATCGAACAAAGCTGCTTCTAAAACAATATTACTAGTATTATCATCAACTTCTGTCTCTTCACCCCCCATAACTCCCCCTAAAGCGACGGGTTTGTCATTGGCGGTAATCAATAAATTATCTGTAACTAAATTTCGCTCTTGTTCATCCAGAGTCTTTAGCTTTTCTCCAGCTTGGGCAAAACGCACCCCAATAGTTAAATCATCACTACCAGCAACCTGCTGTAGCTTCTCACGGTCAAAAGCATGAAGAGGTTGTCCCCATTCCAATAAAATATAGTTAGTAATATCCACCACATTATTAATTGGACGTGTACCTGCTGCTTCTAACCGCCACTTCAACCAGTCAGGAGAAGGCGCAATTTTTACACCCTCAATTACTGTACCGATATATGCCATACAGGCTGCTGGATTTTCAATAGCAATTACTAAAGAACTATCAGAATTAAGCTGCTGTTCCTTTATTTCTGGCAATCTCACCTTAGCATCAGTTAAAGCTGCCACTTCCCTAGCAATACCCACCATACTTAAAGCATCCGCACGGTTAGCCGTAGTCGCCAAATCCAAAATGACATCGTTTAAACCCAACAAAGGACGTACATCATCCCCAGGCTTAATATGATCTTTCTCAAATATATATATCCCATCAGAATCCTTCTCCAAACCCAATTCCGTCAAAGAACAAATCATTCCCTGAGAAGGTTCACCCCTCAGTTTAGTGGGCTTGAGTTTTAAATCAATGGCAGGTAAATAAGTCCCTACCGTAGCTACAGGAACAAAAATATCGGCTCTTACATTTGATGCACCACAGACAATATTTAACGGCTCATCTGTACCTACATCAACCTTACAAACACTTAACTTATCAGCATTAGGGTGTTGCGATCGCTCCAAAACCTTCCCAACTACCACCCCCTCAGCATTAGCACGCAGATCGATTAATTCTTCTAATTCAAATCCTGCTATAGTTAAAATTCCCCCCAACTCTTCTGGGGACATATTGATATCGACTAATTCTTTTAACCAGTTTAGAGAGACGCGCATCGAGTCCTTGATTCTATGATTTTATTTATATTTTCCGCCAAGAGTAATTTTATCGTTAAATCGTTGATTGTTGATGGTTGATTGGTGTTGGTGAGAGCGTTCTCTTGACAATCAACTAAAATTTAGTGCTTGTTTTTACTTAATGGGCAATAATCTTACTCTCAACCCATCATCTTTTACTGAAACTATTGCTCCTGTATTTAATTCTTCGCTACATTGGAACAAGACATCATCTAGGTATTCTTCTATTACTTCTCTGCTTTCATTGCCTAAGCGAAATAGCACTACACTAGGTAAAATTGCGTTACTTACTGCTAACAAATAGCCAAAATCTAAATCAACAGTTAAAATTATTCTGCCCTCATCTTTTGCTTTGGTTAAGATTTCTCGATCTTCAAGTTTTTCTAAACCTTCTTCAACCAAATGAACTGCATCATGACCTGCTCTTCTCAACTTGGCTACTGTTCGAGGAGAAATACCCATATCAGCCAGAAACTTCATCTTACTGATTCACTCATTTTGGGATAGTATTGTTCTCTTGCTAGCCACGCAGCATAAAGTAATGATTGCTGAATATCTTCAGGTTCTAAATAGGGATAATCTTCAATAATTTCTTCTGTGGTTTTGCCATTTGCTAATAAATTCAAAATTAAAGATGCAGTAACACGCATTCCTCTAATACACGCTTGTCCGCTCATAACTTTAGGGTTAAACGTGATTCGGTCTAAATTTTGCATAAGTACTTAGTTATATCTCTTCTCTTGTAATTGTAATGTTAGGAGAAAAGCGATCGCAAAATCTACTCGCAGGGCGATCGCTGATAGAATTAAATAAGCTAAATTTTAACAAATGAGAGCCTATCATAAGTAACAATGAGCGAACATGAAAAACAAAAACTATCTTTAGAGTGGTTAAAAAAATACTTAGTTGTATTGTTCGCTCCAGGTGTCTTTTTAAGTGTTATTGGGTACGTCGCAAAACAAAAATTTGATAGTTTGCATCAAAGAGAGCAGCAAGAATATCAAGCTCATAAAGATACATATACAAGCCTGTACGAGGAAGGTCAATCTAAAATCATTGCTCTACGTAACTCAAGAGATAAATTATTTTCTCTTTTAGAAAACAATTATGGAATTTCTAGCTTTGATATGAAATCATATTTGTCCGAATTTGAGCAGGCTTTTATGCGAAATAAGTCCTTGCGAAATAAGTCCTTTCGGACAGCTAGCTACACGATCGCACTAATGCATGACCTACGGATCGCGTTAAAATTTAATCTAGTCTGACTTTGAAAAAAGTAAAAATATGCAACTTCAGCAAACAATCAAATCTTTTATTCGCCCAGGAGAACAAAGCGGTTATATTGCCGAATGTTTAGAAATCTCGGTTGTAACCCAAGGAGAAACTTTAGATAAGGTTGTTCAAAACTTAAGGGAGGCTGTTTCCCTACATTTAGAAAATGAAAATCCAGCCGAGTTTGGATTGAGCGATAATCCTTCTATTTTGGGTACATTTGAGTTACAAACTAACTATGCCCAAGCTTAAAAGATTATCGGGCGCAGAAATTATTGCTATTTTAAAACAGTTTGACTTTGAAGTTTATAGCCAAAGAGAAGTCACGTTAAATTGCGTCGGATTGGTATATCAGGTAAAGAAACTTTAACAGTTCCCAATCACCGTCAATTAGACACAGGAACTTGCCGAGCAATTTATAGACAAGCTTGTCGATATATTTCCGAATCAGATCTATTTCATTATTTTTATGAATAAAAAAATAGAGAGCGATCGCTATTTCTTTGTCAGATTTTGATTATATATGTAAATTTAATTATTAATTATTCGGTTTCGTGAATATCAATCAAACCATCAGGGGGGGAGATCTCCAGACGTTGATTAGCTAAATCAACAATTGGGACAATTTCTTTAACAAAGGGGATAAATATAGTTACGGGGTTATGAGGTTTTGGGCGATATTTTTTACGTTTGCTGCGACGGCTGACTTGAGAAAGATCTTTTTCGGGCTTGGCGTTATTTTCTGGCTGTTTATGTAACCTAATTTCTAATAAATCATTACCCGCAGAATAGAGATCTACAACTACACCAATATTCTCTCCTGTCTCTTGATGATAAACTTCTGTCCCGACAAGATCGGCAACATGATATTCATCTTGACTTAGTTTAGGGCGATCGCTTTTATCCACCAACAGTTTATAGTTACGAAATTCTTCTGCTTGGCGACGATCTTCCACTCCCTCTAGCTTAATTACATAGAGGTTTTTGCCCGTTAGATATCGACCACCTTTTAATTGTACTTCTGTGATAGCTTCTGTATCAGGATGTTGTAGCCAACGAGTTCCTGCTTTCGTAAAACGTTCAGGGAAATCAGAATCAGAATATACGCGCAACTCTCCTTTTAAACCTTGAGGAGAAGTGATTGTACCAACTGCTAATAATTCTGGTTGGTTAATGGTTTGTGATTCATCATTCATATAGTTGTTAGTTGTTAAATAAAATTAATTTACTTCTTGGTTAATGCTGGCTCAAAACTACCGACTGATATACCTGCTGTGCAACTTGAGCTAAACGTTTCATTGCCTCGGCTATTTCTGTCTCAGTGGCAGTTAAGCTAATGCGAAAACATTCCTGCTTATGTTGCCAATCTTCTTGGAGACCTGGGAAAAAAGTACTTCCAGGGACGACAATGACTCCTACCTGTTTTAATTCTTGATAAAATTCCCAGTCTGTCATTGGTAAATCTTTCAGCCACAGCCAAGCAAAAATTGCTCCTTCTCCTTGATGTAAGTACCAAGGAATATCAGGCATAGCTGCATCGAGGGTATTGGCTAAGACTTCTATTTTACGTTGATAGTGAGGACGAATTACGTTGAGGGCAAGATTTGCTAGTTTACCAGAGGAAATGGCTTTAGCGGCGATCGCCTGTCCATAGCGAGAAGAATGAAGACAAGCGTTAGTTTGAAAAGATTCTAAGATCCCAATTAATTTAGGATCGCCGATGGCAATCCCAATTCTCTCCCCTGGTAATCCTGCCTTAGACAAGCTCATGCAGTGGATAATATTATCGCCAAACTGCGGAGTCATTTCAGTAAAGTTTAAGGCGGGGAAAGGAGGTGCATAGGCTGAATCGACTAGTACGGGTACATCATAACTAGCAGCCAAATGAGCAATTTTAGCTACTTCCTCGTCGCTAATCACGTTTCCTGTGGGGTTACAGGGACGAGAAAAAATTACGCAGCCAGTTTGTTGATTAATTTGTAGCTGACTAAAATCAGGACGATATTTAAACCGATGGCGAACTTCATCTATTTCTAAAGTCGGTTTGTATGCTAGTAATGCCTCTGGAGTTAGACTTACTCCACCGTAGCCTGTATAGTCGGGACTAAGAGGTAAAACTACCTGTTTTAGTTCCCCTGATGTTGTATAGCCACCAAAAGCATTAGCAGCATAGAGATAGAGAGCTTGAGAACCACCTGTAATTAAAATATGGCGATCGCTTAACTTTAAACCATAACGAGTATTAAAATCTTCGACAATTGCTTCAATTAAAGGTGTATAACCTTGGGATGAACCATAACGACAAACCACTTCGCCGTATTCATCGCTATCTAATAACTCTTGAGTACAGTCGCGCCATAACTGTTCCACCTCTGGCAAAATTACAGGATTGCCTGCGCTAAGGTTAATAAATTCTCTTCCCTTACTATTTCTTAAGGTTTCAATAATGTCCTTCATGATCGCTCTAACTCCCGTTAGCTTAGACATTTGCGAACCAAATTGAGATAGAGAAAGATTCATTAATCAGTACCTAAAATTGCAAAAAAAAGAACTGTAACGCTTATTTTAACTTTAGTTCGCTTAGTAAATTCAGTCAGTACCTAAAACAAAAATAAAATTAAATGAGAAAATGAAATTAGGCGATCGCTTGTTCTTTAGGGCTTTGTTGCCAGAAAATTGTTTTGATACAATACAATTGAGCCAATACCAATAATTGTGAGAAATTAAACTTTGCTGACACAGTAAAACATTGATGGCACTATATTCTAACAGTTTGGCATCCCACAGCTATAGATTCAAAAGATTAATGCTGGCTTATACTCATACCGAAATTGAGCAGACTCTACGAAATGCTCGTTTATTATTTGAGAAATTAGATAAAGTATTAGACTTACCTACTGAAGCAACAGAAAGATATCGGCTGAGTATTGAACAGCTAGTGAAAGTTTATCAAATGCATGGCGACATAACTCAGTTCCAAGCCGATCTGGAATCTCAGTATATTGAATTAAGCAAGTTGCTTTAGATCAAGCTGTAAAGCTAATTAATATATGGTTAAATTAAAATCAAAGCCTTGTAATATTTGCCATAATTTAGTAGATATTCGCTATCGCATTCGCTATCAAGAGGATGGAGACTGGGTGCTAGTATGTCCTAACTGTTGGCAAGAAGTTAGTCAAGATAACCCTAACTATCGTTATGGCGGTACTTGGAAAGCAAAGCGGTAAGCTGTATTTAGTTTGAAACCAGGTAATCTTCGAGGGAATATCTAGCAATAGGTATAGTTATCATGTTCGATCGACTAACTAATTTATTCAGCCAGAGCAAAACTTTAAATCCCTGGTTAAATCGTTTGGTTGCTATTACTCTCATTCTAATTGTGAGCTGGCTCAATTTTTGCTCTTCAGCTACCGCACTTTTAAGACAACATCACGAAACCCCTGGTGTGTTGCGCTATCATGCCCAAGACTCTCTCAAAGATCGCAACGGTAATACCTGGCAGGTACTATTATTTCCTGAAAATAACCAAAACGAGCAGACTAACTACTATTTACGCCTAGTCGGATTTCCTGGAGTAAATTCATTTAAGCATCCTCACTCTCTAGAAATTCTTACTTCTCAGGGAAAAGTCTTCACTGCCACTGATGCTTATGCCCAATCTGCTCCTGCACCTAACGTGGGACAATACGATTTAACTTCAATCATCAGTCAGCTGCCAGGTAAACAAAGCTTAAAACTATCTGTTCCCCTACAAGATAATCAAGAGCTAGCGCTTAAAATTCCCTCAGAAGTACTAACCGAATGGCTGCTACTAGCTCAAGAAATTAAATAACCTATATGTTACGCACTTGTAAAGTAGTGAAAAACACGAAGTCATCACGACAATCTATCTAGCTTTTAAAATTTGCTGTTATTTTAGAGTAGCGATCGGGAATTCTAAAGATAGTGTTCTACAGCTAGTTGTTGAAATGGCAATTTAATTTAATGGATGCAGAAGAGTTAGTACTGCTTTACAAACAGGGCAACAGAGATTTTAGTCGTGCTAATCTCAGTCAAATTCAGATCTTACAGGTTGAACTAGTCAACATAGACTTTAGCCGAACTGAGCTAGATTGGGCAAATTTTAGTGGTACTAACCTAACAGATGCTAATTTTAGTCGGGCAAACCTGAGCAATGCTCGATTAATCAAAACTAATATGGCGAGAGCTAATTTAAACAGTGCAGATTTAGCAGGAGCAGATCTTAGCTGGGCTAATTTAGAAAATTCTTCTTTAGCTAGAGTAGACTTAAGCGATGCCAATCTTAGCCAATCATTTTTTTGTAATGCTAACTTAGCTGATGCTGATTTAAGTCGAGCGAATCTAAGTCGCGCTAACCTAAGTGGGGCAAATCTGAGTCGCGCTAACCTAAGTGGAGCAGATCTGACAGGAGTAAATTTAAGCGGTGCCAATTTTACTCGTGCAGATTTGAGCGAGGCTAATTTTACGGATGCGGATCTCAGTTTCGCCAGCTTTAATCGAGCCGATCTTAGTGGCTGTAGTTTACGCCAATCAAATTTAGAACAGGCATCTTTACAAGGGGCAAACCTACGTTCGGCTAATCTACGAAGTGCCATCTTAGCAGGAGCTATTTTAAAAGACACAGATCGAGGCAATAGTAGTCTGGCAACTATCTCTCAACTAAGCTTGTCGAATTTGCAACAAGATAACAAAATCGATTTTGGTTCGGCTAACCTAAGCGGAGCAAACTTACAGGGAGTTAATTTACAAAATGCTAATTTTAGATTTGCCTTGCTGTTTAAAGCAACCTTAGAAAAAGTAAACTTAAACAGTGCTAGCTTAGTTGATGTTTATTTACGAGGTGCTAATTTAAGAGGTGCTAATCTTAAAGATAGCGTTTTAAGCGGTGTTAACTGGAAAGGAACAGTTATGCCTGATGGTACAACTCACCCGTGAGGTATTGAAAATTATAGAAATAAAAACCGATTGCTTAGATCATGCCTACGAGTTGATTAATATGATCAGTAATTAGTAATCAGTAATCAGTAATTATTAATCAGTAATCAATCAATGACTCAAGTACGTCTACAGGGAATTACTAGACAGTTTGATAGCACCACAGCAATCAAAGATATTACCTTTCAGATTCCCGATCGCGCTTTTTGGGTTTTGGTTGGCCCTTCAGGTTGTGGTAAATCAACGGTTCTCCGCACGATTGCTGGGTTGGAGTCGATTACCCAAGGAGAGCTTTATTTTGGCGATCGCTTGGTTAATGATCTTCCTGCCAGGCAGCGAGATGTGGCGATGGTGTTCCAAAATTATGCTCTTTATCCTCACATGACAGTGGCGGATAATTTGGCTTTTGGTTTAAAGATGCGACGGGATTCGGCTCCAGATATTGCGCGTAAAATACAGGAAGTGGCTCGCTCTTTGGATATAGAACATCTGCTCAAACGCAAGCCAAAGCAACTATCGGGGGGGCAACAACAAAGAGTCGCTTTAGGTAGAGCGATCGCCCGTCAACCCCAGGTATTTTTACTTGATGAACCACTATCAAATTTGGATGCTCAATTACGAGATGATACGAGAGCAGAATTAAAGCGGTTACATCAGCAGTTTAAGATTACTACTATTTATGTGACTCACGATCAAGTAGAAGCGATGACTCTAGCCGATCAGATTGTGGTTTTAGATCATGGTAGAGTGCAGCAGATTGGTAGTCCGCAAGAGATTTATCGTAATCCTGTAAATAGTATGGTGGCTGGGTTTTTAGGTAATCCGCCGATGAATATTATACCCGCTACCTACGATGGCGATCGCTTGCTCGTGTTTAATAATCAGTCTCTCCCATTAAATCTAGCTAGACAGCTACAACTTAGTCCAGGACAGAAGTTCAACCTGGGAATTCGCCCTGAACATATTCAGATTCACCCAACATCCGCTCAGAATGATCGTGATTGTCTAGTTGTAGAAGTAGATTTAGTCGAACCTTTAGGCAGAGAAACTTTGATTAAAGCGATTGTTCCAGGATCGAACATTAGGCTTAATTTACTGACAGATGCTCACTGTCCAAGTCGTGAAGGCGATCGCCTCACCGTAAAATTCGACCCAGCACATTTATTTGTTTTTGATGTAAATAATGGGCAGACTGTTAACTGTCAATAGTTAAAAACTTTTTGGACGAATAAGTATAAATTGCTTAAATCTATCAACTATAAGTGATTTAAAGAGATTTTATTTATTCAAGTAAGTGATCTCGATCGATTATATTTAATATGACCAACACCTTGATAGTCAAGAGATTATTGCCATTAAAGAGCATTAGTTTCATCTAAACTATACAGACTCTTTACCTCTAGTTGATTTAAAAAATAATATTTTCATCTGGGCTTGATGATTAATTCTAATAGTTCAATAGATAATCGATTTACTTCAACAATTGTTTTATCTAACCAGTTATCTGAATTAAATCTAATCCTATGTCTGAAAATATATTACTGAAAAATATTGTATCAATCGATAGTTTTTTTACTATACCCGATCAAATCTATGAGTTAGAAAAGAATAGCCTTGCATGTCAAAAACCAGGCTCAATTTATCAATATGATGATAAATCTAATGTAGATAGTACGCTTGTAGCCGATCCCAATAATCCAGATAATTATCTAGCTGTGGCTATGGATAACAATCAGGATATCTCCACAGGCAAAGATCATAATATTATTTATGGTAAAGGAATTTCTTCTGCTTTAAGTATTGCAACGGCTAGTGCAGAAGCTGAATTTATTTCAGATCATCTTGTTACTGCTAATAGTCAAGCTATTGCGGATGTTGGTGTACTGGCTTTAGGCATTGTTAATTCAGGGAAGATTAATACTGGCAGAGGTGATGACATCATTTTCGGTGTTGCTGAGGCTTCGGGTAACTCAACGGCTGACGCTCAAGCAGAATCAATTTTGAGTAATGTCACTTTTACTGATGCTACTAGTAACTCTGTCGCAACGGTTAATGTCCTTGTAGAGGCAGTTGGTATTAGTAATACAGGTAGAATTAATACAGGTAGTGGTGATGACATCATCGTCGGTGTTGCTAATGCTTCGGCTTCAGGCAACTCAACAACTAATTCCCAAACTCAATTAGTATTTACAAATGATTTGACAGCCACTGCTAATAGTGAGTCAGTTGTAATTGTCGATAGCTTGGCAATCGGTCTTGATAACACAAATGTAATTAACACAGGCGAAGGGCATGACGTTATTATTGGTTTTGCTACTAACTCGGCTGTGAGTCAGGCGATCGCTGCTGCATTTGCTTATAATGCGACTGTCTTAGCTACAGGTAGTGATTGTCAAGCTATTGATGTAATTGAAACGGCTGTTTCTCAAAGCACATCCTCTGCCACTGCTGTTAGTACCACCACTACCCTAGGAATTGTTAATTCTGGTCAAATTTTAACGAGTGATGGAAATGATGTAATTGTTGGTTTAGCCAATAACCAAACTGACAGTAAGTCTCAGACGAAATCTGTTGCCGAATCTACTGCTAACGATCTGGCGACTGCCACGGCAGATGCACGATCTCTAGCGATCGCCCTGGGTAGTACAATAGGAATTGCTAATTTTGGTGAAATTAATACTGGCAAAGGTAACGATATTGTAATGGGTATCGCCATTGATAAGACTGCTGCTGTTGCCAATGCTAATGCTAATGCTGCCAGTACTGTTAATAATTCTGATGCTCAAACCAACACTAATGCGATCACCGATACTTCACAAGCGATCGCCATTGGGATTAATAATACTGGGGGCAAAATTCTCACGGCAATAGGAGATGATCAAATTATTGGCATGGGTGAAATCGGCATTTTAGGCGGAAGCTTAAATGCAGGAATAGGAGACGATCGGGTGATCGGTTATGGCAAAGAGGTTGGCGTTGAATCCAGTCAGATTAGATTAGGTCAAGGTAATGACTGGTTTAAAGCAGCGATAGTTGATTTTGATCCTTTCACTGGGGCAATTTCTTTGCCGTCAGATCAGTCTGATTCAATTAAAGATACTAGTGTCTTTGGCGATCGCGGTAATGATACTTTTGAAATTGGCGACTTTAAAAATAGTGTCTTAATTGATGGAGGTACAGATTTTGATATTTTAAGATTGTGGGGTAATCTAGACGATTATCAATTCACCAGCTCATCAGACAATAAAACTTTAACGATTGAAGATTCTGGTTCAGTACTGACCGTCAAAAACGTTGAAGCGATATATTATGGGGACAGTGAGCAAGCTTATAAAATTAGTGACTTTGCTTAAACTAACGCGTCTTTTTAATAATTATTGAATACTTGGGAGTTAAAGGAGATCGCTTTTAACTCCCGATTTTTGCGTTAATTTGCGTCAATTTAAATGCTATTCTCTTTTAGCTGGAACTGGAACTGGAACTGGAACTAGAACTAGATGAGTTATTGGTTACCGTAGTAGAAACACTTTGAGTTGTTTTCGTTTTGCCATCGCCAGAGACAAAAACTTGACTGGTGGCTTCGGCGATCGCTTTACCATCAGGGGAAACAACTTTTTTACGAATAATTCTTTGGTAGGTCATAACTGTAGTTTGATTAACTTAAAGTATCTTTTTCTCGATTATAGAAAATAGTCCGAGCTAAATTAAGCAGAATATTTTGTTCTGTTTCCTCAGAATCTATATCTATTTCAAGTTGAGCTAGCTGTTTAACGAGCGGTGCTGCTATTTGTGCTTGCAGCCAGCGTGATAATTCGGCGATCGCTCCAGAAGAACGATCAATTTTAAGGGCTGCTTGTAAAAGTTGTAATGTACTATCTAAATTACCAGACTTAAGTGGTGTGTTTGCTCGATCTAAGCACCACAAAAAATGATTAACCCTAGATTTAGCGGTAATTTCTGCGCAGTATTTTGCAGGTAGATAACTTTCTGAGATTTCAATCGCTCGTAAATGATCGTATCCTGAAGCACCATTCAGGTTTTCAGTTATAGTTACGCTATTAGCCTGGCGACGATAATGAGCTAGAATTCCAGGCTCATACCACCAGTCAGAGAAAGAAGCAATGCGTTTATATAATTCCCAGTCACAGGTGAACAGAATATCCAGCTTGTAGCCCCCCAACTTTTCGTAACTAGCTCTCTTAATTACAATTGATGGAGGACTAGTTGCATTGACTACTCCAATCTGCCGTACCCAATCCTGGACAATACCACGATAATTTTCCAGATCGTATTCTTCAGTGTATAAAATTTGACGATTATCATTAATCGATTGATAACCAGTAAAAGCTGCCCCAACTGAATCTGGACAGGTTGCTAAACTTGTTTTTAATTGCTCGTAGAATCCTGGAAGCACATAATCATCATTATGTAGCAGATGAATCCACTCTCCTCGACAAAGAGATACTGCCGTATTCCAATTTTCTTGTAAGGGTATAGTTTCAGGTAATCGATAGTAACGAATAATCCCTCGACCTAAATCATCAGGAATTTGCCACTGAGGAGGATTACTGCCGTTATCTAGAACAATAATCTCCATTTCCTCTGCGCTAGTCCACTGAGAAAGAACACTAGCCAGACATTCTGGGAAATATTCAGGACGGTTGACTACTGGAATCACCACACTCCAAAAAGGTCGCTTGCCAACTTCGCTAACTGGAGGAATAGCTGGAAATTCGTGTCCTCCTATGGTTACTGTCCCCGAAGGGATTGGCGGAACTGTATAATTCTCCGCAACTGTAGCTAGATTGGGCGAAGGGGCAATTACACCCTCCGTACCCTGAAGGATCGCCTGGGCATAGGCTAGATTAATTAGCTGGAGTCCTCGTTTAAAACTTGCTGTAGCTTGAACTAAATCACCGAGGTCTTGATATACTTGCCCCAAACTATAATATGCTTTGCCAAAATTAGGATCTAATTGCAGAACTTGCTGATAGCAGTTCAGTGCTTGGTCTAAATTTCTTTGTTGATGCAGAATTGAGCCTAAGTCATAGTGAGCCTCAACCAGATCGGGCTGCATTGAGATTGCCTGAAGATAATAAATTTCAGCAGTTTGACCATCGCCGACTCTTTGACGACCTAAACCCAATTTATAATTTAACTTGGCATAATGAGCTTGTTTTTCTGGCGAGAGTTTACCTTGGGCAAAAAGGGCATTCCCCCAGTTAACATCAGCTTCTAGACAATTTGGCATCAGCTCTAATGCTTGCTGATAATAGGAGGCTGCTGCTGACCATTTATTCTGTTGCTGCAAGACATAACCTAAATTGTTATAGATAGGCGCAGAATCTGGTCGTAAATTTAGAGCTTGTCGATAAGCCTCTTCAGCGTTTGAGAATTGACCTTGAGCTTGGCGTAAATTTCCCAAGCTAAACCATGCTTTCAAAAAATTAGGCTGTGCTTGAACAGAGGCACAAAAATATTGCTCTGCTGAGGTTAAATTACCCTTTTGCTGCTCTATAGAGCCGAAAGCATACAGAGCCTCGGCATGTTTGGGCTGTAGGGCTAGCACTTGAGAATATTGTTGTTGAGCCAGATCCAGACGATTATTTTGATAATGCTGTTCTGCTAGTTGAAAAGCTGCTTTAACTTCGGCGCTATCAAATCGACTTGGTTTCTCAACGATCGCCATCAAAAAATCTTCTAATGCTCTGACTGGTTTTAAGTCGCCATAACACTTGTATTTATTAAGAGCAATTTGCTGGGAGCTGTGATGACGATAATCACGATCTTGACCAAGACGCGTGGCAATTTGTACATATTCATCTTTATTATGAGCGATCGTCTCTTCAATCCCCATCATCTTGAGAATTGCCAGGGTATGCCGACTACGCATCAGTTCACCAGGCAGGGTAACTATGGGCAAATTGTAGACAGTTGATTCTAGGGTTGTATTACCTCCTGACCAGCCAATATTATCTAAATATATATCGGCGATCGCTCCTAAGCCAGCAAAAGCATTGGCACTCATCAGAGGCAAAAATATGCAGTAATCTTGATAATTTAAGTTGAATTTTTGGAAAGCATCAGCTAGGCGCTGACAAAAGACATTAGTAGCTAGTTCACTTTCTAATTTGATCAAGACAAACTTAGCATTACTTACTGCTTGGGCAATACGCGGAAAAACATCGTCGTGCTGTGGTAGATATTTGAATAAGGATTGACAACACCAAAACATGATGTCGCTTTCCAAGATGCCTAAATCTTTTCTCGCTACTGCTTCTGGTTTTATTGGGATTGGTTGGTAACATACCCCCAGGTTAGGTAATTTAACTAACTTTTCTGTATAGTGTGATTGAGCATTAGTTGGCTCCATTAAATCGCTACTTAAAAAGTAGTCAATTGTCGGCAATCCACTAGTTTCAGGATGCCCCCAAGAGGCAATTTGCACAGGAGCTAATCTTAAGCAGCCTAGTTGAACCGCCATCGTATCCATGCCGAATTCGGGAAAAATTAGAATATGTAAATTGTCTTGAGCAATTTTCTCTGCCCATTGGTCAACGGAAAAGGCATGATGCTCAAATCGCTCAAATGATTTTGCTGCTCTTGCCGTTTGCTCATCCCGCTTATTCCCTGTAAAGTAAGCAAATAATTCAAATTCACTGCGATCTAAGTTTTCTACCCAACCCTGCAAGATAATTTTCCAGACTGAATGATGGTTAAAAAAACCTGAAACGAAACCGACGCGAATCTTTTGCTGGGCTGCCAGTTTTGGTGTGCTTAATGGCTGACTCCATTGGGGATAGCGACTTGCCATTAACCGCTGAATCAAGCCACCATACGTCTGCTGTAAATCGCGATCGCACATTCCCTGATAGGCTAAATAGAAAGGCTGGTTAGAACCCACAGCCATCGCTGCTGCCGACCTTTGTTGCTCATTCGCTTGCTCATAATAATCGGCTAAACTTTGTAGCTGTTGTTGATACTTCTGTCTTTTCGACTCAATTTCTGCCTCTGCTGTATAAATTATCGGCAGCTGACTAACTACAAGACTTAATCTAGCTAAATGATAATCGGGATTGAGATCTAAAGCAGTTTGAAAAGAAGCGATCGCCTGCTCTGTTTGTCCTTGCTGTAATAGCGCCATGCCTAAATTATAGTGAGCTTCTACTAAATTAGGTTGAAGGGCGATCGCAGTTTGCCATGAGGCGATCGCTAACTCTATTTGTCCAGCTTGGCTGTGTTTAATACCAACTTGAAAATAAGACTTGGCAGATGCAGATTGAGATTCCATCGCTCTTAATGCCTAATTTAAGAATTTAACCAGTATTTTAAAAACAAATAAAAAAAGACACTCTCAAACTAAGAGCATCCCAATTATTCGTCAGGCGAATATTTCTTTCAGCCCAGACAGTAGTATATCAAAGAACAAAATAATCTAGCTTTAATCCAAGACTATCTAATAAAGTTTAATATCAGTAGCAACACCAGTATATACAGAAGTAGCTACGCTGGAGTTTTTACCATCTACTGTTACAGCAGTAGCAGTGCCAGCACCAGTTGCAGCGCTAAGGCTGTAATAGGGGGAAGCAGCAGATGTAGTACCTGTCAAAGTGTTAGCAGTTGTAGATTGTCCATAGCCTTCGGCATAGACATTAGCAGAGGCTACGCCTCCATTAGCACTAACGGATCCTCCTGTATAAGCACCGAATCCACCATTGATATTTTCAGTTGCATCGGTCGCTTCAATAAATCTTAAGTCTTGAATAATCATAGTTTCGATAACCTTGCTAAAGTGTATAGTTTGTTGTTTACAGTTTACGCCAACCCAACTACATACATAAAAAAAATTTTAAATGTATGCATCAAGGGCTAAAATTATGTTCACAGTCTCAACAGTTAACTCTTTTCCGTCTAAAATTAGACTTTTCCACGGCTATTCCACAGACTGAAAAGAAATTAACTAGTTAGCTTTTTTCGTCTTTGCTAAACAAGAGAAAAGAACTTTGTCACAGCTTGAATGCAGGGAGAAAAATCAACATTTACGGCGTTGGTGAGTGCGTAATGTTGTTGATGCAAGAATCAGCGAGAAAGCAACGTTTCGGTGATCTAATAGCATTCCCGATTCAGCAACGCCTTTTGTTGATTTTCTCTCTATTAGAGAAAGTCGATCATTTAACCAAGTGAATGAAACTTAGATAATGCTACTGGTTAATTATATAGATTAAGCTATTGCCAATTTTAACCAGCGAAATAGTTATAAATAACTAAGCATCATCTCTTTTGTTAGTTCATAAGACCCACTAGAGTGGCTACCAAGTCTAAACTTGATGTATCCCTTGCCGTGTTTCTTAATTACTTTGTCTCCAGCTATAGATATAGAGTAGACATCATCTCCCTCACCTTCTATCGATGTTAGGGAATAAGTCTTACCATCAACGCTAATAGAATCTGATGCTGAGGAAGATGAAGCACCTCCTCTGATAGCAACTTCGTTTTTTTCGTACTCTCGATCACAAGAGTTGAAAAATTCTAAATCATAGATAATCATTGGATATTACCTTGTGCAGTTGTAAGTTTTATCAGAGCTTGAGTGCAGTGAACTACATCAAGATGAAGTCACTGCGATTTACAATTAACTATTTAGTAAGACTCAGAGTAGGACTCGGAACCTGCTCCACTGTAGTTACCTTCAATAGTTAAAGTGTGTGTGTAAGCGAAAGCTTTAGTGTTACGACCAAAG